>Ga0207659_10000180_pt1 | contig 37729 bp, 37 predicted proteins | sample KBSM43metaG_FD_184330 | JGI IMG/M metagenome (GOLD analysis project Ga0207659, IMG submission 184330) | Miscanthus rhizosphere microbial communities from Kellogg Biological Station, Michigan, USA - KBS M4-3 metaG (SPAdes) (version 2) | ecosystem: Host-associated > Plants > Roots > Rhizosphere >...
AGACAAGAGATTGGGGATTGGGGATTGGGGATTCGGGATTGGAGATAAGAGAGTTAGGACCTTGCACTTGAGACTTTTGACTTTGGACTTTGGACTCACGTGGCCCTAAACCTGGTGTCCCCCAGTCCCCCAGTCCCCCAGTCCCCAGTCTCCCAGCCCCTATCCCAAGATGTTCTTCACCACAAACCAGACGTTTGCCGGGCGTTCGGCCAGCCGTCGCATGTACCAGGGAAACCAGTACTCGCCGTATGCAATCAGCACGCGAAGCGGCTTCCCTGCTTCAACCAGACGACGCTGCAGCGGACGCTGGATGCCATAGAGCATCGCGTATTCGTACGATGCCGTTGGAACGCGGTGCTCGTCGATATAGCGGCCGAGCCGATCGACCAGCGCGGGATCGTGAGTGGCGATGTGCAGCAGGCAGCCGGCCTGCTGGGCATCGGCGCTGAGCAGACGGCACGACAGCTTGTAGAAATTCTCGTCGACATCGCTCTTCTTCGGATAGGCGACTGACGGCGGTTCGAGGTACGCGCCTTTGACCATTCGGATAGCCGAGCCAAGCGGTAGAAGCGCCTCGATGTCCTGCGCGGTTCGGTACAGGTACGCCTGCAGGGCGATGCCGACAAAACGCGACCGCTCGCGCGTGCGGCGGAACAGGTCGATCGTTGGATCGACGTACGGCGAACTCTCCATGTCGATCCAGATGAAGTTTCCGCGCGCTGCGGCGCGATCCACCAGTCGCTGCAGGTTCCGGTAGCACAGGTCGCGATCAAGGTCGAGGCCGAGCTGCGTCGGCTTCACCGACACCTGCACCTGCAGCTGCTGCGCCTGCACCTTGTCGAGCACATCGAGATAGTGCAGCGTGACTTCCTCAGCCTCCTCGACGCGGGTCAGGTTCTCACCGAGCTTGGTGAAGATCGTACGAATGCCGAGTTGTTCCTGTGCCTTGGCCGCGACAATGGCATCGTCAAGCCGTTCGCCGGGCATGAAGGTGGACACCGAGCGCCGCACGAACGCCGTCTTGGTCGCGCGGTCCCTCAACCAGGGATTCGTAGACATCGCCAACAATGCTTTTCGCGCCAGACTCATCGCTGTTCAGTATTCTGGATTCTGCATTTTGCATTTTGCATTTTGCATTTAGATCATGCTTCTAATCAGTCCGCCATCGACCTGGACGTTCGCCCCGGTGATGTACGACGCCGCGTTGGACAACAGGAACGCGCCGGTCTTGCCGAACTCCTCGGGCACGCCGTAGCGACCGAGCGGAACCGTCGCCATCATCTTCGTCCGGTGCTCGTCGATCGGCGTGTTACTGCGCTTTGAATTGATCTCGTCGAGCTGCCGCAGGCGATCGGTTTCGATGCGGCCGGGAATCAATGTATTGACACGAATCTTATCCGCGGCGAGTTCGAGCGCCAGCGTCTTGGCAAGCGAGGTCACCCCCGACCGCAACACGTTCGACAGCGCAAGGTTCGCAATCGGTTCTTTCACGGAAGATGAGGTGCCGATCAGGATCGCCCCACCGCCGCGCGCCTTCATCGACGGGACCACGACGCGCACGGTCCGGACGACACTCATCAGCAGCAACTCGAAGGCGGCCTGCCAGGCTGCGTCGTCGAAGCTCAGCGAACTGCCGGCCGGAGGGCCACCGGTGTTTGCAAACAGCGCGTCCACACCGCCGAATTGTTTGACGGTTTGCGCGTACCAGTCGGCAATCGCGTCGGCTTTGCTCAGGTCCGCCGCAACCGCGTGCACCCGGGCACTGGTTTCGCGGGCGATCGTGTCAGCAGCCTTCTGGACGGCGTTCGGATCGCGCGAAGCAATGCACACTGACGCGCCTTCCCCTGCTACCGCACGAGCCACGGCATAGCCGAGCCCCTTGCTCGCGCCACCAACCATGACGACTTTGTTTGCCAGAGCGAGATCCATAAGAGGGGACTCCCAAAATGCAAAATGCAAAATGCAGAATGCTGAATGCAGAATGCAGATCTCATCGACGATTATTGATAGGCGATCAATTTGTGGCGATCTCAGTCCGCGGCGACAGCGGCATTGGTCCAGGCCAGAACACGATCCAGGGCCGCGAGCGTGGCGGCATCGAGCGTGCCGCCGGGTGGACGGATCGAGGCGTGAGCAATCGCGCCGCGGCGCTTCAGCACTTCCTTGCGGATCGCCATGCCGATTCCTTCCTGGAACTCGAACCGCATCAACGGCACGTGGCGATAGAAGACCTCGGCAGCTTCATCGAGCTTCCCTGCGCGAAACAGATCAACGACCTTCACGAGGATCATCGGGAAGGCAAAGCCGGTCATGGCGCCGTGCGCACCCGCCATCAGTTCTTCCAGCAGAAACACACCGCCTAAACCCCCGTAGATTTTGACGTCGAGGCCCGTCGCCAGCTCGAGGATGCGCGAAGTCTTGAACGGAGTGGGTGGATCCTCGAGTTTGACAATGCGTGCCGGCGGCACTTCCCGCGCGATGCGCGCCAGCAGCGACGCCTCCATCGCGTAGCCCGATATCGGCGGATAGTCCTGAACGATGATCGGAATATCCACCGCGGCGGCCACTTCGTGGAAATGTTTTGCGACGGCGTCCGAATTGATCTTGAGCATCCGCGGTGGGCTGATCATCACAAAGGCGGCGCCCGCGGCCTTCGCGCGGCGCGTGTAGTCGATGCACGTCCGCAGCCCGTCCGCCGTCGTCCCGGCCACGACGGGCACACGTCCATTGACAGACGCCAACGTTGCCTCGAGCACGCGGTCGCGCTCGGCGTCGGTCAACCGGGCCACTTCACTGGTCACACCAAGCGCGGTGAAACCCGACACGCCATCGTTGATGAACAGCTCGATGACGCGGCGGAGACTGTCGGCATCGAAATCGCCGGACGTATCGAACGGTGTCGGCAAAACCGAATAGACGCTCACGAGTATCTCAGTTCTCAGTTTTCAGTTTTGAGTTCTCAGTTTTCAGTTTTGAGTTCTAAGTTCTCAGTTTTTGCCTTGAAGTACGTATCGGTCCCATCAATCCAGTCCTGCCGCACCGGCGCGAAGGTGTCGATCACGAATGTGTCCTCGAGCACCTCGACGCTGTGCTCGGCCCATGACGGGATTTGAATGGCCTCGCCGGCCCTTACCACCGTCTCTTCGCCAGCGACCTGAAATTTAGCCACCCCGCTGACAACGTAGCTCAGTTGTTCGTGATCGTGGGAATGTTTGGGAACGACCGCGCCGCGCGACAGATGAAAGTGCGCGACGGTCATGCGGCCGGTGGTGATGAACCGACGACGAATGCCAGGAGCAAGGTCCTGTGCCGGGATGGCGTCCCAGCGATGTAAAACGGCTGAGGGCATCCGGGCATTGTACTGCGGTAGTGATTGGGGATCGGGGATTGGGGATTAGTGACGGTAGGGATTAGTCACTAATCCCTACCGCCACCAATCCCTAATCCCCAATCCCTAATCACCAAGGTGTAAGGTGATTAGTGGTTCGCCGGCTTGACCGTGACGAACACCGACGCGCCATTGCGATCGATGAGCAGCAGCACCGGCCGATCGCTCGACGTGCGGACCGCAGCCCGAAGCTCTTCCGGCGACTGCACCGTCTGCCGATTCACTTCGTGAATGACGTCGCCCGGCCGGATGCCGGCATCTGCCGCGCGTCCTTCGGGATCAACGTTCTCGACGATCAGGCCGTTGCCGCGATCGTTCGGCGACACCGTAATGCCCAGCGCCGAGGCGTTCTCGCCGCCACGCTCTTCATCGCTGCCGCCGGAGCGCCGCGCCGACCGTTCCGGGTTTGCTTCGTCAAGCTTCACCGCGATCTGCTTTTGCGAGCCGCCGCGGTTGATGACGACCTCGGCCGTCGATCCTGGACCGGAATCGGCTACGCGATTGCGCAGTGAATTCGTATCCTGAACCGGCTGGCCGTTGAACGAGAGGATCACATCTCCTCGCTTCAGTCCGGCGCGCTCCGCTGCGCTGCCCTCGCCGACGCCGCTGATGATCGCTCCGCCGTTCTGCTTCAGACCAAGGCTCGCCGCCATGTCCGACGTGACGTTCTGCACCGTCACGCCAAGCTGTGCGCGCGTCACCTTGCCTTTCGTGCGCAGATCATCCATCACGTGCTTCGCCATGTTCGCCGGAATCGAGAAGCCGATGCCGATGTTCGCGTCGGTGTTCGACATGATCTGCGAGTTGATCCCGACCAGTTCGCCGCGCATGTTGACCAGCGCTCCACCGGAGTTGCCGTGGTTGATTGGCGCATCGGTTTGCAGAAAGTCTTCGTAGCTGCCGTCGCCGACCCCGGTCGAGCGGCCCTTCGCACTGATGATTCCCATCGTCACTGTCTGCCCCACGTTCAGCGGATTGCCGACCGCGAGCACCACGTCGCCAACCCTGACGTTGTCGGAGTTGCCGAGCGCGACCGCTTTGAAGTTCGAGCCCGACACTTGGAGTAGTGCCAGGTCGCTGGGCTTGTCGGTACCGACGATTTTCGCGGTAAGTGTCCGCCCGTCGGTAAAGTCGACGTTCACGGTGTCGGCGCCTTCGACGACGTGGTAGTTGGTCAGAATGTAGCCGTCAGTTGTCACGACGACTCCCGATCCGAGGGCGCTCTGACGCGGCCGCGGCATTTGGCGAGGCCCCTGGCCGCGGCGGCCCTGGTTCGGCAGCCCGAAAAACTGCGAGAAAAAGTCGTCGTCGGGACCTTGAAACTGTGTCGGCGACACGCGCGCGCGCCCCTGGGCGCGAACCGTGACGACGGCAGGAGCAACCACCTCGACGATGTCCGCGTACGAATCGCGGCCACCAGCGATGGCGTGGACAATCGGTGTAGACACGGTCGCGGCCTGCGCCGAAACCGCCGTGTGCGATTCAGCCGCGAGCCCGTGCCAGGCAGCGCCGGAAAGTAGCATCAACGCAGCAACGACGGCCAGTCCGGCGCGGACCGTCCGCTGAGTGGGTTGTAGGAAAGTTTTCATACCCGGTTAGACGTTGTGGTGTCTTTCCGAGCCGTTTCACAAACATTACATCGGTGAAAGGATCGGCAGCCACACCGTAAACGTCGCACCTGCACCGCGTTGGCTGTCCACGGAAACGGTTCCACCGTGGGCCTCGACGATGGCTTTGACGAGGCTGAGGCCGAGGCCAAGACCCCGTTCGGCGCGGCTGGCGTCGCCACGAAACAGGCGATCCCAGATGCGCGGCAACTCGTCGGATGGAATACCCGGGCCGGTGTCGGCAACCCGGAAAAACGCGCGATCGGCTTCGCGGCCGATCGAGATCTCGACGCGTCCGCCGGCGGGGGTGTACTTGACGGCGTTGTCAACCAGGTTCGCGGCAACCTGCTCGAGCCGCGTGCGGTCGCCGTCAACTTTCAGGTCGGCGGGAAGGCTGCCACCACTCTGGAGCTCGACCTGCTGTGCGTCCGCAACATCCTTATAGAGTTCGACGACGCGGCTCACGATCTCGGCGAGCGCCACCGGCTCGCGCGTCAACGGCAGGGTGCCGCTCTCCGCTTCCGAAATGTCCATCAACGTGTTCAGCATCACCAGCACGCGGTCGGTTTCTTCAACGCAAACTGCCAGGGCGTCACGATAGCGGTCCACGTTCGCGGGACCGGCAAGCGCCAGCTCGGCTGTGCCGCGCAGCCGCGCGAGCGGCGTCCGCAGGTCGTGCGACACGTTATCGAGAGCGCCACGCATCGCCGACACGAGGCCTTCGATCTTGTCGAGCATCGCGTTGAAGAGCAACGTCAGCTCGTCGATCGCGTCACCGGTCGCCCCTTCGATCGGCACGCGGGCATCGGTCCGGCCGGTACGGATAATCGAGTTGACGGTGTGCGTCAGCCGGCGAATCGGAAAAATCGCCGACTGTGTCGCGAGCCAACCGCCGGTGAGGGCGATGCCGATCACCAGCAGCGTGACGAAGCCGAGCGCGGCGCGAAATCGCGCCAGTAGATCTTCCCGCGCTTCGGTGCTCTTGCCGACCTGGACGACGGTGCCGTCGGCCAATTGCGCGGTGACGGTTTCAAGCTTTTGCGGATCCCAGCCTTCCGGATTGCTGAGCACCAGCGATTCGACACCGCGATCGACAACGCGAACGAAGAGGCGTTCCGGCGTTACCGCCTGCTCGGACTGCACGACCGCGGCCAGGCCGCGCGCCCCGGCGCGGGCATAGGCAGCGGCATAGTCGCCAAGCTTGGCCCGAATCAGTTGCTGGTCGCGCTGAACCAGCGACACCGATAGCAGGTAATAGGTGAGGAAGACAATGGCCACCGCGCCGCCGACAAACAGCGTGGCGTACCACAAGGCGATCCGCAGACCAAATGTATTACGGCCGGAGGACATACCCGACGCCCCGCACCGTGTGCAGCAGTTTCTTGTCGAACGGCCGATCGATCTTTTCGCGCAGCCTGCTGACCAGCACATCGACGATGTTGGTTTGCGGATCGAAGTTGTATTCCCAGACGTGCGACAGGATCATCGTCTTCGACACGACTACGCCCGGATTGCGCATCAGGTATTCGAGCAAGGCGAACTCGCGCGGCCGCAGGTCGATCGCCTTGCCACCGCGGGTCACACGGCGCGACAAGAGATCGAGAACGAGGTCTTCGACCGTCAGCGTGGACGGCTCAGGAACGCGGCTCGATCGCCTGACCAGCGCCTGCACTCGAGCCAGCAGTTCGGCAAACGCAAACGGTTTGGTCAGGTAATCGTCGCCGCCGCTTTGCAGGCCGCGGACGCGATCGTCCACCGAGCGCCTGGCGCTGAGGATCAGCACCGGTGTGACGATTTTCTTGCGCCGCAGATCCTCGATGACGGTCAGCCCGTCGCGGCGCGGCAGCATGACGTCCACGATCGCGACGTCGTAAGGCTGCGCGCTTGCGGCCCCGACGCCGGCATCGCCGTCCGCAACCCGATCCACGGCAAAGCCCGCTTCACGCAAGCCGCGCGCGACGAAATCGGCGATCGTGTCATCGTCTTCGACGATTAGCGCGCGCATGGGTGGATTCTATAAGTCTGAAGTCTGAAGTCTGAAGTCTGAAGTCTGAAGTCTGCCACGTTGATCGGCTGCCCAAGATTCACCGGCTGCGTCAAGTCGGCAGACTTCACGCTTCATCCTTCAGACTTCTGTCGCGCGGGTGTTCCGGCCGCAGCCGCCCGCAAGTATTGAACCGGCCAGGGCGAGGCGTGACCGAGTTTCTGCGCCGCATGAAGCGGCCAGTACGGATCGCGCAGCAGTTCGCGCGCCAGGAACACACAGTCCGCTTGTCCGCTGCGCACGATCGCATCGGCTTGATCCGGCTCGGTGATCAGGCCCACCGCCCCGGTCGCAATGCCGGCTTCCCGCCGGACGCGTTCGGCGAACGGCACTTGATAACCGGGCGCCAGCGGAATGGTGACGTCGGGAACGGCGCCGCCGGCCGAGCAGTCGATCAGATCGATGCCGATGTTACGTAATTCTTTGGCAAGAGCAATCGACTGTTCGATTTCCCAACCGCCGTCCTTCCAGTCGGTCGACGAGATCCGCACGAACACCGGCAATTCGTCCGGCCAGACGGAGCGGATCGCGGCAGCCACTTCGCGACAGAGGCGGATGCGGCGATCGAAGGTGCCGCCGTAGGCGTCGCTGCGCGTGTTCACCAGCGGCGACAGAAACTCCTGAATCAGATAGCCGTGCGCTGCATGCAGTTCGACCACCTGAAATCCGGCCGCCAGTGCGCGCTGGGCGGCGGATCGAAACGCCTCGATTACCGTTGGAATTTCATCGAGCGCGAGTGGCCGCGGCACCGCCGCAGTTGCCGAGAATGCCACGTCGGTCGGACCAATTGGCGTCCACCCACCATCGTCCGTCGCGATTCCCTTGATCCCCTCCCACGGCGGCGTCGTGCTGCCTTTGCGTCCGGCATGTGCGAGTTGAATGCCGGCAACGCTTCCCTGGGCACGCACGAAGCGGGCGATTCGCGCCAGGCCGTCGACGTGCGCGTCCGCCCAGATCCCGAGATCGCGTGGACTGATGCGTCCGTCGGCAGTAACCGCTGTGGCTTCGGTAAATACCAACCCCGCGCCGCCGACGCTTCGGCTCCCGAGATGAACCAGGTGCCAGTCGGTGGCGAAGCCATCGACGCACGAGTACTGGCACATCGGCGAAACCACGACGCGGTTGGACAACGTCAGCGAGCGGAGCGGCAGCGGATCGAAAAGGTGCGGCACTGCCGCATTATGGCAGTTCCGCGCTCGCTGCCTGGCGGCTGAAGGTCCAGACCGACGATGAAGCGACCTTATTCGCCATCGCCTTTTCGACGATCTTCCGGTAGTAGGTTCGCCCCGGCGTTAGCGCCGGCGATCTGTACGGTCGAAATCCTACACATGCCGCGGCAAAGAGCGAGGCGTGTGCCACCGCCCAGACAACCGCCGCAGCGGAACACTTCTTCCTAAAATGAGTGGCTCGCCGATCCACTCTCAGCACGCGAGTGCCCTTTTTGCGCCGAAAACCGCGGTTAAGCGTCACCGACGGCGATCGGTCGTGACGGCGCCGCCGTATCGGATTCCTGCGAAGCGATCCCATTCTTACGTTGTGGAAAGGCACATCCCGTCGAGATGCAGCCAGCATGATGGCGACGCGTCGTGCGCGTCGCGTCTCAGTCGCGTCAACGAAACCATCGGCCGTTTTTGCATCGCCGCGCCGAGTTGCCGGCCGGCAGCATCGTCGCGGAGGCCGATCGCGTTGTAAATGGCCACGAATCCAAGAACCCGCGCCTCGAACTCGTCGCCGGCGCTGGCGCGCGTCAGCAGAATCAGCAAACCTTTACCGATGGTGGAAGACATCGCGACGGTCAGCGGCAGCGCCAGACGGCCGCCCGGCCGCAGGGCATCGAGCCATGAGTCGAGCGGATGTGTCACCCCGGCGTTGACCAGCATCGCGTCGACATCGCCCTCGATCGTCCTCCCGTCACCGTGGTGGACGGCGACCCACCGGATCGATGCGAGATTCGCGCGGGCCTCGGCAGCCAGTGCCGCATCGACCTCAATCGCGGTCACTTTCCCGGATGCCCCGACGCAGTGCGCCATCACGGCCGTGTAGTAACCGGTGCCGCAACCGACGTGGACGACACGTTCACCCGGTTTCAGCGCGAGTCGATCGATGACCATCGCCACCACACTCGGCGCACCGTTGAACAGCTGACGCGCTGGATCGAGGGCAACCGCCAGATTGTGATAGACGTGACGCGGATCGGCGTCCGGTGTTTGACGCGGTCCGCCCTGGAAATCCGCCTCGCTGCGAACGGTCCACGGACCGGATCGAACGAACTGCTCGCGCGGTACAGTCGCCAGCGCGTCGACCACGGACGCGCTCCTGAGGTTCGCGGTCGCCTCGATTTCTTCGGCGTAGAAACGCCGGCGCAGGTCGAGCGGCATCATCGTTTCGACCTGCCAGTTCTGCCGGTCGAAGCGGCTGCGCCTTTTCGCCGGCCGCGCGACGGCGGCTCGGGCTCGTCGATCGCCGCCATCGCTTCGCGCTCGGCGGCGTTCTCGTGCATCGCCCTGACGACGTCTTTCGACAGGACGACGGGGACCTGCAGGCGATTGAGGATGTACTGATGCTTGCCGGGCTCGCGCGGGATGAAGCGCAGTTCACCGTTCTCGTTGAGCCGCTTCAGGATCGTATGAACGGCAGCGAGATCGTTCACGTATTTCGAGACGTCGAAGCCAATCGCCGTCAGTCGATCGCGTACTTCGATCGGCGTCATCGGCAAGCCGCCGCGCATCACGATGCGGATCGCATCGGTCAGGCCGAGCGGCACGCTCGATTCGTAGCCGAGCAGCGTGTTCAGAGTGCCGATCGTCTGCGCGAGCTGCGCCAAGCGGTCGTCAATCTGACGGCGTTGCAGGCCGAGCTCTTCGTATTCCTTGATGGCCGCGGTGAGCGCGGCGCGGTAGTCGGCCTGCGTCATAACTTGATGTTATACATAATGTATAAATTCATGTCAAGATAACGCCAAGGACCCGAAGGATACAAAGGGCACAAAGGCATTCGTGCCTGGTTCGGTGGGCTGTTTAGCGCTGGATGGCGTAGGACAGCTTCACGAAGACTTGCCGATCGAGCCTGGCCAGGTCGTACTCGTCGGTCAGCTCCCGATTATCGCCATAGCCGACGAACATCACCGATTGCCAATTCAGCTTGTAGGCGAGCAGCAGCGATCCGCCGAAGGTTCCCGAGCGCTCCGACACCGTGCTGCTGTAGAGCGTCGGATCGATCAACGCGCGACTCTACATCTTGCAGTTCAGCCCATCGCGCCGCGTCTCGCAAATCTCCATCGACGGCACGAGCCGGACGCGCCTCCTCGAAATCGACATCCGTTCCCGTTATTGACCGTACCAGTCCAGGTGAGTGGTGTTGTGGCTCCAGTTGGCATGCAGCGCGTGGCCGCTCAATGTCTGGCCGTTCCATTCATCGGCCAGGGTCGGGGCGAATCGGCGTAGCGGAATGGCTGTAAAGAATCTGTCCGGCGATTACCATTTCTCGACGCGCGTCGCACCCTGCCAAGCCTCGTCGGTGATGTCGCCGTCGATTGTGATGCGGCCAGTGATGCGCGACATCCGAATGCTGTCGCCTGCCAGCGAGTTGCTCGCCGACTGAGCCGTAGCGGAGCGTACGGTGAGGTTTACAAGGGAGAAAGCCAGAAGACACTCGAAGACACGTCGGCCGAGCATCTCTCGACAGTTAGACGGCTAACTTCCAGCGCTGGTTGGTGGCACGGAGGGTGCGTAGTACGCTTACGGGAACTGACGATTCGATCGGTCACAACGTTCCGAACTGCCTCGACCCACGGCAACCCGCCAGCGCCATTCACGTCGAGCTGCTCCAGTCGGACGGAAAGGATAACTTCGTGAAAGTTGCTCTGCCGTTGCTGGTCGCGGCTCTCGCCGCGGCGGCGCAGGCCGTGTCGGCCCAGACCGTGTCCACAGCACCCGCGTCGACACAGGGGCCGGCTCCGGCGCCGCGCACAACCTCGCCGTTTTTTGGCGGCGTGCCGTCGGGAACGCCGACCAGCGAGCCGATCACCTTGACGGTGATCAACGCGATCGTCCGCGCGCTCGATCACAACCTCGGTGTGTTGACGGCGGAAGAAGCAATCGGACGAGCACGCGGCGCCCGGTGGAACGCGCTCAGCGAACTGCTGCCGAACGTTCGCGGCCATATCGACGAACGCCGTCAGAAAATCAACCTCGCGGCGTTTGGATTTGGCAGCGGCGGTACCGAGTCGCCGTTTCCAAATGTTCCCGAGATAGTCGGTCCGTTCAACGTCTTCGACGCGCGTCTGTTCGTGACGCAATCGGTGTTCGACCTGGAAGCGATCAACGACGCGCGCTCCGAAGCGCATGCCTTGCAGGCGGCGGTGCTGACCCGGCAGAGCGCACGCGAGCTGGTGATCAATGTTGCCGGCACGGTCTTCGTGCAGGCGCTGGCGGCGTCGGCACGAGCCGATGCGGCGCGCGCCCAGCTCGAAACGGCGACGGCGCTCTACAACCAGGCGACGAGCTTGCGGCAAAGCGGCATCATTGCCGGTGTGGAGGTGCTGCGCGCGCAGGTGCAGCAAAGCACCCAGCAGCAGCGTGCGACGGCGGCCGCCACTCAATTCGAAAAAGAGAAGCTGGTCCTGGCGCGCCTCATCGGCCTGCCGCTCGGCCAACCGTTCACGCTCGACGCGAATCTTCCGGATCTGCCGCCGCCGACCGCGACGGTGGAAGACGCGGTGAATCAGGCTTACGGCAGCCGATCGGATTTGCAGGCGGCACTGGCGCGGCTGAAGGCGGCCGAAGCCTCGCGAGCGGCAATCGTCGGCTCGAATCTGCCATCGGTACATGTCTCGGCCGACGTCGGCGGCATCGGCCTCACGCCGGCCGAGGCCAAGACCACCTATACGCTGGCCGGCACCGTGAGCGTGCCGATCTTCAACGGCAACAAGACGCACGGACGGCTGCTGCAAGCGGATGCCGAACTGCGGCTACGGCGCGATGAGTTGGAAGATCTCAAGGCCTCGATCTATTACGAGGTGCGCACCGCATTTATGGACCTCGAAGCGACCGCGCAGCAACTGCGCGTCGCCACCACCGGTCGCGATCTCGCGGCGCAACAGTTGACGCAAACGCGCGACCGCTTCGCCGCCGGTGTCGCCAGCAACGTGGAGGTGATCCAGGCCCAGGAAGCAGTGGCGCTCGCCAGTGAGCAGTTCATCGCGGCACAGTACGGCTACAACCTGGCGAAGGGTGCGCTGGTCCGCGGCATCGGCTCGTCAGAGAGTATTTTGCGGCAGCTGATCGGAGGCGGGCGCTGATGGCTCTGTTCGACAATCCCCGTGTCCGCATCGCCGGCGCGGTGGTCCTGGTGATCGCGATTGGCGCAGGAGTGTGGCTGTGGATGACCGCCGGCCGCGAGTCAACCGACGACGCCCAGATCGACGCGCACGTGACTCAGGTGTCGGCGCGCGTCGGCGGCACCGTCGTGAACGTACATGTTGAAGACAACCGCGAGGTCGCGGCCGGCGCGACACTGCTCGAACTCGACCCGCGCGATTACCAGGTGGCGCTCGAGCGCGCCCGCGCCGCTCTCGCCGATGCCGAAGCCGCCGCGGCCGCCGCCGAGAGCAACGTGCCGATCACGTCGCTGTCCGCAACCAGCAACGTCTCCGTTGCGCAAGGCGGCGTCGCGCAAGCAACCAGCGGAATTGCGGCCGCACAAAAATTAGTAGAGGCAGCCCACGCGCGCGTCACGGTGGCGCAAGCGAAACAGCGGGAACAGGAAGCAACCGCGGCCAAGACCGCACGCGACGTCGAGCGGCTGCGTGGCCTGCTGGCGAAGGACGAGATCTCTCAGCAGCAGTTCGACACCGCGCAGGCCGCGGCCGACTCGGCGAGGGCCGCGGCCGATTCGGCGAAGGCACAAGTGACGGAAGCCGAAGCCGGCGTGCTGGTGGCTGAAAGCCAGCTGGCGCAGGCTCGCGCCAGCGCACAGCAGGCCGATGCGACACTGCGTGGGGCCCAAACCGCACCCGACCAGGTGAAACAGATCACCGCGCGGGCGGCGGCCGCGCAGGCCCAGGTGAAGCAGGCGAAAGCCGCGCTGCAACAAGCCGAGCTGAACTTGCAGTACACCACCGTCACAGCACCAGCCGCCGGCGTCGTCAGCCGGAAAGGCGTCGAGGTCGGTCAGGTCATTCAGCCTGGCCAACCGCTGTTCGCGGTCATTCCGCTCGAAAACGTCTGGGTTACTGCGAATTTCAAGGAAACCCAGCTGAAGAACATGCGCGCGGGGCAGAGAGCCGAAGTCGAAGTCGATGCCTACGGCGGCAAGACATTTACCGGGCACGTCGACAGCATCTCGCCGGCAACCGGTGCGCGTTTCAGCCTGCTACCTCCGGAAAATGCGACCGGCAACTTCGTGAAGGTGGTTCAACGCGTTCCAGTGAAAATCGTGCTCAACCCCGGCCAGGATCCCGAGCATCGGCTGCGTGCCGGCATGTCGGTCGTGCCCACCGTATTTACAAAATGAAGCCCGTCAACCCCTGGCTGGTCGCCGTCTCGGTGATGTTCGCCACCTTCATGGAGGTGCTCGACACCACGGTCGTGAACGTGTCGCTGCCGCACATCGCCGGCAGCTTGTCGGTGACGATTGACGAAGCGACGTGGGCGCTGACCTCCTATCTGGTCGCCAACGCGATCATTCTGCCGATGACCGGGTGGCTGGCGGCGACATTCGGCCGCAAACGGCTGCTGATGTTGTCGGTCGTCGGCTTCACCGCGGCGTCGTTCCTGTGCGGCCTCGCGCCGACCCTGCCCACGCTGATTCTGTTTCGCGTTCTGCAGGGCGCGACCGGGGGCGCCTTGCAGCCGCTGTCGCAGGCGGTCCTGCTCGAAGCGTTTTCGCCGCAGGACCGCGGTAAAGCGATGGGCTTCTGGGCTCTCGGCATCGTCGTGGCGCCGATTCTCGGGCCGGTCCTCGGCGGCTGGCTGACCGACAGCTACAGCTGGCGCTGGGTCTTCTACATCAACATTCCGGTCGGCGTTGCGTCGATCGTGATGACCAAGCTTTACATCTTCGACCCGCCATACCTGCGTCAGGAGCGGCGTCCGATCGATTATTGGGGCATCGGCATGCTGGTGGTCGGCATCGGCGCGCTGCAGATCCTGCTCGACAAGGGTCAGCAGGAAGACTGGTTCGAATCGAACCTGATGGTCGCGCTCGCGGTGATCAGCGCCGTGACGCTCGTCGCGCTGGTGGTCCACGAACTGACGACCGACGATCCGATTGTCGATCTCCGCGTGTTCAAAGCGCGCAGCTACGCGGTCGGCGTCTTTCTGATGACCATCGTTGGCTTCGTGTTGTACGGCAGCATGGTGCTGCTGCCGATCATGCTGCAGACGCTGCTCGGGTATCCGCCGCTGCAGGCGGGCATCGCGATGGCGCCACGCGGTATCGGATCGTTTTTCATGATGCCGATGGTCGGCTTGATGACCGGCAAGTTCGATCCGCGGAAGTTGCTGACGCTCGGACTGATTGTCGGCGGCAGCACGCTGCTCTGGCTGTCGCGCTTGAATCTGCAGGCCGGCTACTGGGACATCTTCTGGCCGCAGCTGATACAGGGGGTCGGCATGTCGTTGTTATTCGTGCCGTTGACCACCGTGTCGATGGATCCGATTCCACGCGAGCGCATGGGATACGCGACCAGCCTGTTCAACCTGATGCGCAACATCGGCGGCAGCATCGGCATCGCGATGACCGGCACGATGCTGGCGCGTCACAACCAGGCCATGACGTCGTTGATCGGTTCGCACGTGACGGCCTACGACCCCGCCACCCAACGGATGTTCGCGCAGTTACGGGCGGGATTCATCGCGAGCGGCGCCGATAGCGGCACCGCGACCCGGCGCGCCTATGCGGCACTCTTCGGCATGGTTCAACAACAGGCGACGATGGTGTCGTTCGTCGGAATTTTTCAGCTGCTGGGCGTGCTGTTTCTGGCGCTGATCCCGCTGGTGCTGCTGATGAAGCGACCGCGCGGCGGCAGCGGACCGGTCGCGGCCCATTAGTGGTCCAGAAGAAACCGCAGAGAACCGGAGACCGCAGAGGATTGTTTGCCCGCGACGGCGAATGCGAAAGCGTGAAGATCCGACGTTCGGCGACAGCCACGCGTGTGCGTGAGCGATGTGAGAGCCGGGCGTGTACAATTCACCTGTGCAGGCGCTGTTGTTCACGCTGGCGTTGATCACGCTGCAGGATCCGCCGCGACCGTCCTTTTCAGAATGGCTGGATGGCGTCCGCAAAGAAGCGATCGAACGCGGTATCCGCCAGGAAATCGTCGACGAAGCGCTCGGCCACATCGACGAGCCGATGCCGGTGGTGCTGGAACGGGATCGGGCGCAGGCCGAAGCCGTCTTCTCGCTCGAGCGCTACATCACTCGCCAACTGACCGCGAAGAAGTTGCGGAACGGACGCGAGAAGTTTGCGGAGCAGCGCGATCTTCTCGATGCGGTGGCGAAACGCTACGGCGTGCCGGCCCAGACCATCGCCGGCGTCTGGGGGATGGAAACCAACTTTGGCGGTTTCAGCGGCATCCGTCCGACCGTCGCCGCGCTGGCGACGCTGGCCTGGGACCCAAGACGTTCCACCTTCTTCCGCGGCGAACTGTTCGACGCGCTCGAAATTCTCAATCGCGGCGACATCGATTTCGACAGCATGAAGGGATCGTGGGCCGGCGCGATGGGCCAGCCGCAGTTCATGCCTTCGAGCTACTTGAAATTCGCGCAGGACTTCGACGGCGACGGCCGCAAAGACATCTGGGCGAATCCGGCGGATGTGTTCGCGTCGATCGCCAACTACCTGAAGGGCCACGGCTGGATCGAAGGCCAGCTTTGGGGACGAGAAGTCAGCATCCCCGCCGCAACCGCCAAGGCAATCCGCTCGGATGTGGCGCGGCGAAGCGACATCTGTCGCGGCGGTCGCGACATGACGGTGGCGCAGCCGCTGGCAACCTGGCGAAAGCAAGGCGTGCGCTTGCCAGGCGGCAAACCGTTGCCGAGCAGCGACCTCCCGGCGTCGCTGGTGTCCGGCGCGACGCGGCACTTTCTGGTCTATAAGAATTTCGACGCGCTGCTCGATTACAACTGCTCGCTTTCCTACGCTATCACCGTGGCGCTCCTCGGCGACGCGGTTGCTTCGCCGAAGGCCACGGGTCGCAAGGCGCAGGCCGCAACGCACACGCCGCGAGTGGCGGGTGGCGCGTCGCGGAAATAGACGCAGTTGATGACCGTCGACTTCGACGACCGCGGCGTAATCGTCGGCTGCCCTGCTTGCCACACACGCAACCGCTTGATTTACGGCCAGTTGAGCCGGGCAGTGCGCTGTGCGACGTGCAAGCAGATGCTGAGCGCGCCGAACGAACCGATCGAGATCTCCTCGACCGCTGATTTCGACCGGCTGATTATGCACGCGTCGATTCCCGTGGTCGTCGATTATTGGGCACCGTGGTGCGGTCCTTGCCGGATGGTTGCGCCGGAATTACAGAAAGTTGCAGCGCGGCAAGCGGGACGAGCGCTGGTCGTCAAAGTCAACACCGATCAACTCCCTGATCTCGGCGAGCGGTTCGCCATCCGCTCCATTCCAACGCTGGCGGTCTTTTCAGGTGGGCGCGAAGTGGCGCGCACCGCCGGCGTGCGCCCGGCAGAAGACATCGAACAATTCATCGCGTCAGCTGGCCGCTGAGCGGCTGCGGACGGCGGCGGAGAATGCGATGCCGACCGCAACGGCGGTGATCGCGACCGTCGCACGCGAACCGTTTCGCAGGCATGCGGTGCAGGCGGCAACCGATGTACCATCGCGCGCATGACATTACCGGTCCGTTGCGCAGCGATCGTGGTGCTCGCGCTGAGCGCAATCAAGGCTCAGGCGCCGTTCGCACTCGAGGAAGCGAGTATCGCGACACTTCAGCAACGGATGCAGAGCGGACAGGAAACAGCTCGGTCTCTGACGGAGCAATATCTCGCGCGGATCGAGGCCGTCGATCGAAGAGGACCGACGCTGCGCAGCGTCATCGAAATCAATCCGGACGCGCTGACCATCGCCGAAGGGTTGGATGCCGAGCGGCGCAGCGGGCGGACACGCGGTCCGTTGCATGGCATTCCAGTCCTCATCAAAGACAACATCGCCACGGCGGATCGGATGATGACGACTGCCGGATCGCTGGCTCTGGCCGGCGCCAGGCCGCCAGCAGATGCGTTCATCGTCACCCGCCTGCGCGAAGCCGGTGCGGTCATTCTCGGCAAAACGAATCTCAGCGAATGGGCGAACTTTCGATCGACGCACTCCACCAGCGGCTGGAGCGGCCGAGGCGGTCTCGCGAGAAATCCCTACGCTTTGGATCGCAACACGTCAGGATCGAGCTCGGGATCCGGTGCAGCAATCGCCGCCAACCTCGCCGCCGCCGCCGTCGGAACCGAGACGGACGGCTCGATTGTGTCTCCGTCCAATACGAACGGCCTCGTCGGCATCAAGCCGACCGTCGGCCTGCTCAGCCGCTCGGGCATCGTGCCGATCGCTCATAGTCAAGATACTCCTGGACCGATGACCCGCACCGTCGCCGACGCGGCCGTCCTGCTCGGCGCCATGATCGGCGTCGATGGCGACGATCCGGCCACGCGCGAGAGCGCGACGAAAGGGTCGCCTGACTACACCACGGTGCTCGACCCGAATGGCCTTAAGGGCGCGCGCCTCGGCGTCGTCCGGAACCGGTTGTGGGGCTCTAGCCCCGCGATGGATCGCATTGCCGAAGCGGCGATCGCCGACATGAAGAAACAAGGCGCGGTCGTCATCGATCCGGCCAATATCCCGACGCTCGGCCAGTTTGACGATACGGAATTCGACGTTTTGCTTTACGAGTTCAAAGCCGACTTGAACAAGTACCTGACGTCGCTGGGCCCGGCTTCACCGGTGCACTCGTTGAAAGACATCATCGCGTTCAACGACGCACATGCGTCAGCCGAACTCCGGTACTTCGGGCAGGAAATCATGACGATGGCCGAGAAGAAGGGACCGTTGACCGACGCAAAGTACCGCGCGGCCCTCGCCAGGAATCATCGTCTGTCGCGAACCCTCGGCATCGACGCGGTCATGACGCAGCATCGGCTGGATGCGCTCATTGCGCCAACCGGCGGGCCGGCGTGGCTGACCGATCTGGTGAATGGTGATGGCGGTACTGCGAGCGCGCCGGGGCCGTCAACCGTCACCTCGGTCGCCGGATACCCGCACATTACGGTCCCGGCAGGATTCGCGAACGGCCTGCCGGTCGGCATTTCGTTTTTTGGCCGCGCGTGGAGCGAAAAGACGCTACTCAGAGTCGCCTACGCGTACGAGCAGGCGACCAAACACCGACGTCCACCAACATTCGCTCCAACCGCCACTGTCAAAAGCGAAACCGCGGAGCACGCTGAACACGCAGAGAAACGCTAGCTCGGCGATCTCGGCGATCTCGGCGGTTTCGTTTTTGACAACATCATTCAGCCGATTGCCACAACGCCCGGCCGACGAAGAACGGCCCGAGGCGCTCGAGATATAACGACGTCTGCTGCGTTTTTCGCATCGCTTGGACGATCGCCGACAGCGGATACAAGTCCTTGCCGATTAATCCAACGATAAAGTCGTTGTCGTCCTTGTCGAGCCCGTGACAAGCCAGGCGGACATCGTGCGCGTAGTCGCCGACGCCGAACGACATCCCGATAGTGCCATGCTCGGCGAGGATCACACGCTGTTCCCGCTCCGCCAACTGCGCGAACTTGCCGCTGCGGCGAAGCGGGTACCAGACACCCCATTTCCACAGCGGATTCAGCACCGTTCGACGCGGTCGATCCAACAACACCTCGGTGAGATCCGGCTCGTAGCCGATCGCGTAGGTCCGCCCCAGCATCGTGTATTCGGGCTTCTGCACGAGTACCGAAAACCCCGGGCCGTTCAGCAGTGGCCGCACCCGGTCCACGAAGAAATCGGGATCCTCACTGACCGTCAGCAGTCCGATGCCGCGCGGGTCGTTGACGTCCTCATACAGCACGCCCGAAACCTTGGCGTGCGCAAGGCGATCCACCAGCGGCATCGCGTCAGGACATCCGCCGAACGCCAGAAACTGCATGAACAACCGGCGGTCCGACCGCTGCGGCTGTCCGTCCTTCACCGCGCCTTTTTCACTGAGATCCGGCGGCTCAGGTCCGCGGCGTGTTTCCGTACTCATGGCAAAATTATACTCATCACCAATGGCATACCGCATTCGCATGGCGACGCTCGACGACATTGACGTGCTGATTGGTCACCGCATCGCGATGTTCAGTGACATGGGCCGGATCATCGACGTCAAACAATTGTCGGACGAGTTCCGGCGCTGGTTGACGGTGACCATGCCGAGCGGCACGTATCGCGCCTGGCTGACCGAAGCTGAAGACGGTAGCGTCGCTGCCGGCGGTGGTGCGACGATCATCGCCTGGCCACCGGGTCCGCAGTACATGGGCCATTCGCTCGCATTCGTATACAACGTTTACACCGAGCCAGCGCACCGGCGCCGCGGCCTCGCCCGACAGCTGATGGAAGCCATTCACGCGTGGTGTCGCGAGAACGACGTGTCGTCGCTGGCGCTGAACGCCAGCCGCGATGGCCAGCCGCTTTACGAAGCGATGGGCTATGTCGTAACGACCAGCCCGATGATGTTTTTCTCGCTCGCCGGGGTATAATCCGTCGGCTCTAGGGCTGAAATCCGACCTAGCAGGTCCCCACCGTCGCCACAGGCTACGGTGGGCAGGCTCGCACGCCGAAGGCTACGGCGGGCAAGCCCGCACCGGCTGAAGACTCCGGTGGAGCAACCAGCGGTCATCAAAATTCGTATACGGAGACACGACGAGCATGCCGTTCATCATCACCGACCCGTGCATCGAAACCAAAGACACCGCCTGCGTCGACGTCTGTCCGGTGGACTGCATCCACCCGCGCAAGGACGAACCGGAATTCGCGGACACGACGATGCTCTATATCCATCCGGAGGAGTGCATCGACTGCGGCGCCTGCGTCCCGGCGTGTCCGGTGGCGGCGATTTACGAGAGCATCGACGCGACGCCGGCGCATCAAAAAGACCTGATCGAAGCGAACGCGATCTACCGCAACGGCGATGCCGACGCGATGGCGAAGGCCGAGGAAATCGCCAAGGCGCACGTCGCCGCGCATCCCGATATCATGGCGGTGCCGGCGGCGGAACGTCAGGCAGCCCACGCGCGCTTCTAGCGCCGCAATTGCAGACTGTCGATTGCAAAATTGCAAATTTCAATTTGCATTCGGCAATCTGCAATTTGCAATGAAACTCGCTACCTGGAACGTTAACGGCATCAGGGCGCGCCATGCTCAGGTCCAAGAGTGGATCGAGCGTGAGCGCCCCGACGTCGTCTGCCTGCAGGAAATCAAAGCGACCCCTGAACAAATCCCCGAAGCGCTCTTCGGTTTCGAAGGCTACTGGTGCTACTGGCACGGTGGCAAGGGCTATTCCGGCGTCGCGCTGCATGTCAGCAAGACCTGTTCACCCGAGCGTCCCGATTTTCATCATCCCGATTTCGACTACGAAAACCGGATCGTCGCAGTCACACTCCGCGATCTCACCGTCGCGTCGATCTACGTGCCAAACGGCGGCAAAGATTTCCCGGCGAAGATGAAGTTTCTCGAGGCGATGGACAGCTATGCCTGGTCGTTTTCGCGCGACCGCAAACAACTGGCGATGCTCGGCGACATGAACGTCGCGCGCAGTGAACGGGACGTGCATCCGAAAGAACGGAAGCCGCGCGCGATCGGCCAGCTGCCGGAAGAGCGCGCGATCATCGAACAGATCCTGCACCGCGGGTTCGTCGATCTCGGGCGCCAGTTCGATCCCGACAACGACGGCCTGTTCACCTGGTGGGCACCGTGGCGGAACATGCGTCAGCGAAATATCGGCTGGCGGCTGGATTACGTGTTCGCGAGCGAGTCGCTGGCGAACACGGCGACCGGGTGCATCGTCCATGCGGACGTCGGGACGAGCGATCACGCGCCGGTCGTGGCGACCTTCGAAATCTAGTAGCCGGTCTGCTGGCTTTCGAGCTCCGCGTTCCTCTTTTGTTCCGATCTGCGATAATGCCGTGCGTGCAACGCTGGATTGCTGCAGTGTGCGGCGCGCTGGCGTTGAGCAGCGCTGCGATTCTCGTCGCGCGCGGCGGCCGCCCCGTCACACCGGTTTCGGACACCGCGGTGATCGAAAGCTTCACGTTGTATGCGAGCCGAGCGCAGCTTCTGGTCGGGCCGTATTCCCGGTACGGCTGGCATCATCCTGGTCCGCTCTACTTTTATCTGCTGGCACCGGTGTACACGCTCGCCGGCAGCTCGACGCCGGGACTGAGCGCCGGAGCGTTGCTGATCAACGTTGCATCCATCGTTGTTCTCGCGTGGGTTCTCATGCGCACCGCCGGAGGATGGCTGACGGTGGCGGTTACCGCATCGATGGCGGTGTATGTCTGGCGCCTCGCTCCGCTCCTGGTCAGCCCGTGGAATCCGCTCGTCGTCGTACTCCCTCTGGCCGCGTTCACCATCGTCGCCGCCGCGGTGGCCAGCGGCGACCATAGTCTGGCGCCTGTCGGCGTCGCCCTGGCGTCGTTCGTGATGCAGACCCATCTCGGCGTCGTGCCGACGGCGCTCGCGGTCTCCGCCGTTCTGGCGCTGGCCACGTGGCAGGCAGCGCGCGAGGCGATCCCCCGGAGTCGCCGCTCGGTGATCACCGCCGCGGCCGTCGCCGCCGTGCTCTGGGCCGTGCCCTTGGGCGAGCAAGTATCGTCCTCGCCAGGCAACATGACAGCCATGTGGCGGTTCTTCTCGTCGCCGGATCGCGGCCATCAGACGATGGCGGCGACATATGCGGCGTGGAGTGACATGGTCACCGGCATCGCGCGGCCCGACTTCCACATCGCCGGCGGATCGCCGTTCCGGCGCAGCCGATGGCGCCCGGCTAGAACCGTCGCGGGATGCGAGGTTGCCGCGTTGACGGCGATTGCGCTAATCGCCCGGCGACGGCAGCGGCGATTCGAAATGGCTTTCGCATCGGTGCTCCTGCTGGCCCTGGCGATCGCTTTCGCATCCGTCACCCGGATCCACGACGACATCATCGATCACGAAGTATTCTGGATTTCCGCCCTTGGAGCGCTGTCGGCGGCGACGATCGCCGCTGCGGCGGCGTCGGCGGCCTGGCGGTCCGAGGCGTCGAAGCGGCTGGGCGTGTGCGCGGCGGTGGGCGCGTGCGCGCTAACCGCCTACGTCGGCTTTGGCGAGCTGAGCGCGGTCACGAAACTGACCATCGACCCTGATCCTGAGCGCCGTGCGGCCGCTGTCATCGGCGATGCGCTCGAGCGGCGGGTTCGATCGACGGGCGTGCGGCCGCTGATTCAGATCGATCAGGACGAGTGGCCGGTCGCGGCGGGAGCCCTCCTGCATCTGCAACGCAGCCGCCTGGCGTTCGCCGTCGAGGACGACTGGCTGGTGATGTTCACCGAACACGCGCGATCAACCGGCGCGGAGGCCGAACGGATCGCGATCACTGGACAACGGCGCCACTACCTGCTGACCAGCCGGCGGGAAGGCGAGACGATCGCTGCCGCCGATCCATTCTATGCAGTAGCGCTCACGTCAAAGCAGCCCCAGTGACGTTCGACTCGATTCGCTGCGGGCGTTGCCGGCTCCGCGATCAGCGTTCGTGATACGTTGACACCGTGGCCATCGTCGTCCAGAAATACGGCGGCTCCAGTGTCGCCGACGTCGACAAGCTGCGGCGGGTCGCCGAGCGGGTCATGCGCACTCGCCGCGAGGGGCACGACGTCGTCGTGGTCGTGTCGGCGATGGGCGACACCACCGATGAACTGCTCGCGCTCGCCGCGAAGGTCTCGGCCAATCCGGATCGCCGCGAGCTGGACATGCTGCTGACCGCCGGCGAGCGGATTTCGATGGCGCTGCTATCGATCGCGATCCGCGAGCTCGGCGGCGAGTCGATCAGCTTCACCGGCAGCCAGTCGGGCATCATCACCAACGATCGGCACGCGGACGCACGGATCATCGAAGTGCGCCCGTTTCGTGTCCAGGACGAGCTAGCTCGCGGCAGGATCGTCGTCGTCGCCGGTTATCAGGGCATGTCGTATCGTCGCGAAGTGACCACGTTGGGACGCGGCGGCAGCGATACGACCGCCGTGGCGATGGCCGCGGCGCTCGGCGCCGAGTACTGCGAGATCTGCTCCGATGTCGACGGCGTCTACACCGCGGATCCGCGCGTCGTTCCCCACGCGAGGCGGATCGGAACCCTGAGCTACGAAGAAACCCAGGAACTCGCTGAATCGGGTGCGAAAGTGCTGAACGCACAGGCGGTGGAGTTCGCTAAGGAAAAAGGCATCGCCATCTACGCACGCGCCACCGCATCAGCCCTTCCCGGCACCGATCCGTCGGCCGACGGCACCGTCGTCCGCAAGCATCCACCGCGGATGCCCGGAACGGCAGTGGGTGTCGCCAGCGAGAAAGAGTTGCTGGTGGTCGAGTGCGACGGCCACGCGCTTCAGCTGCTCGAAACGCTTGACGAACATCACGTCGCGGGTAAACAACTGCATGCTGGTGCGGGCACTACCGTGGTGTTGTCGCGCGAGAACCTGCACGAGGAAAACCGCCTGCGCACCGTGTTGGCCGAACGGTTCGGCCCGCGTTGCCAGATCAGCGACTCGCTTGGAGCGGTCAGCATCGTCGGCGCAGGCATCAACGCATCGTTCAACAATGTTCGCAGAGGAAGCCGGACGCTCGCCGCAGCCGGCCTCGCGCCGGCACGGATCTCGACGTCGTCTTTTCGCATTACCTGGATGCTCGACCGGCAGCGGCTGAACGAGGCGGTCCAGCTGTTACACCGAACATTCATCGAACCCTCGGAGCCCGTTCCCTAATCCATGAGTTCTGTTCTCGATCGCTTTCTCCGCTATGTTCGTTACGACACGCAGTCGGACGAGTCGTCTCAAATCTATCCGAGTACCGACAAGCAGCTGCTGCTGCTCCGCGATCTCGCGGACGAACTGCGCGCGCTCGGGTGTGCTGACGCAGCGCTCGACCCGCATGGCTACGTGATGGCGACGATTCCGAAGACGACCTCGAAGCCTGACGTGCCGACGATCGGGTTCATCGCCCATGTCGACACGTCGCCGGAAATGCCGGGCGCCGGCGTAAAGCCGATCGTTCATCGCAATTTCGACGGCCGCGACCTGATTCTGCCGGACGACCCGACTGCCGTGTTGCGCATTTCGGAAATTCCCGCGCTGGCCGATCAAATCGGTTACGACATCGTCACCGCGTCGGGGACGACGTTGCTTGGCGCCGACAACAAGTGCGGCGTCGCGGAAATTGTCACCGCCGCCGAGTTCCTGCTGGCCCATCCCGAAATTCCGCATGGGCCGATCCGCATCGCCTTTACACCGGATGAAGAGATTGGCCGCGGCACAAAGCATTTCGACGTCAAGGCGTTCGGGGCGATGTGCGCCTATACGATGGACGGCGGCCGGCGCGGCGAACTCGAAATCGAAAGCTTCTCCGCCGACGCGATGACGTTGACCTTCCACGGCCGCAACACTCATCCAGGTTATGCGAAGGGGGTCATGGTCAACGCGATCAAAGTCGCGGCGGCCTTCATCGCTCGCCTTCCAGTGGCGTTGTCGCCGGAACAGACCGAGCAGCACGCCGGCTTCGTGCATCCCTACGTCGTTCAGGCAGGGGTCGAGCGCACGTCGGTCAAGGTCATCGTCCGGGATTTCGCGACGCCGCAGCTGGCGATCAAGGAAGCGATGCTCGAGGCATTGGCGCGTGAGGCGGTCGCGGAATTCCCCGGATCACGCGTCGAGACGATCGTCGAGGAGCAGTATCGCAACATGCGGGAGATACTCGACCAGCATCCGACCGTCGCGGAACACGCGCGCGAGGCCATCCGGCGTGCCGGACTCGAGCCGCGGATGCGCCCGATCCGCGGCGGCACCGACGGATCGCGGCTGTCGTTCATGGGCCTGCCGACACCAAACTTGTTCGCCGGCGAACAGAACTTCCACTCGCGCCTCGAATGGGTCGCGGTCCAGGACATGGAGCTCGCAGTCCAGGTGATCGTGAATCTTTGCCGAGTGTGGGAGGAAAAAGCGAAGTCTGCAGTGTGAAGTCTGAAGTTCGCCTGACTCGATCAGCCATATGGCTAGTTGCGAGTCAGCATCCGGATGATGGACCGAGGCAGACTTCAGACTTCGAACTTCAGACTTACCGGAGTGTGGCGAAGGTGTAGGTCACGCCTGTGAACCAGGAGTGCGACGTTCGCGTGATCAAATTCGACAATGCGTTCGTGTCGGCAACAGCGCGGCCTTCGACTACGCCCGCCGGCAGCGCGGCGACCGGACCGATGGCGACCCCGCCGGTGAACGAGGCGTGCGGGCCCATCCGCAACGCCGAACCGAAATAAAAGACGGCGCGACCGCCATCGCGGAGGCCGACGCCGAACGAGAGCGGCGCAATCCAGGCGACCTTGTCGTGATGCACCTGGGCGAACATCGCCACGCCGAGCAGCACGTCGCTTTCCTGTTCGGGCTGCCGTACCACGACGCGGATCGGCGAACCGCTGACGTTGCCGAGCGCCCAGACCGGATCGGTCAAGCCGCTCGCCACAAAACCGCCGGTCAATGCCATGTCCCAGCCGCTCGACGGCTCGCTCTGCGCCAACGCCGGAACGGTTGACCCAAGGACGAACAGCAAGGCCCACAGCAGACCGCAGCGGCGAAAGATTGTCGGCATGAGCGCGCCAATCTTACAATGAAGGGGCCCCCGCGCCGTGCCACTTTGATACGTTTGTCGTCGCATGCAGTTTTGATGATTGCTTTCGCGCTGGTGTCGACGGCGCGGGCGTCCTTTGGCGCAAGCGCGCCGATCGTCAGCGCCAATGGCGAAGCGTTTGTGGCGCATCAGAACGGCAGCGACCTGTGGTACATCGGCAGCACCAATCTGGAACTCGCCGTCGGCTTGAACGGCGCGCGGCTGCTGGTACCGCAGCGGCTGCTCAATCCGACCACCGAACGAACCTGGGATCTCGCCGCTCAACCGGACGTCACCATCACGCTCGGCGACGAAAAACTGACGCTCGGTCATGCCGGTCCGCTGACCCTGTCGGCGACGCAATCGAGCGCCAGCGCCACCGGTGTCCGTCTCGACTTCGTGTTCGAACATCGTGAGAAACGGCTGCGCATCACGCGCTCGTACGCCGCCTACTCCGGATCGCCGACCATCGAAACCTGGACGACTGTCGAAAACCTCGGCACCGCATCAGTGCAGGCCCGAGAACTGGTCGGCTGGCAATTCACGATGCCGCTCGGCCGCGTCCGGTGGCTGGGCGGTCTGCGCGGCGACAGCGCCGACAATATCGCAGCGGGCGCGTTCGCGCTCGATGAATGGGACCTCGACGCCGGCGACCGTCTGGAAATCGGCAGTGAACGACGGTCCACGGAGGAATTCATTCCATACTTCCTGGTGGACGATGGCCGCGATGTCTTCTACGGCGGCATCATGTGGTCCGCTGGCTGGCGGCTGGCGTTCGAGCGGCATGCCGATTCGCTGCACGTCACGTCGTCGTTTCCGGGTGTTGGTACCGCCGTGTCGGTGGGAGAGCCGCTCGAAGTGCCACATGCGTTTTTCGGGCTGACCGCACGGTCGACCGCCGACGAATCGGGCGCCCTCCACAGCTTCATCATCAACGGCATTCGCAAGGGACGGCCGTTCTATCCGCTGGTGACCTACAACACCTGGTTTCCATTTGGCACCACCGTCACCGAAGATCTGATGGTCGCCGAAATGGATCGCGCCGCAGCGCTTGGCGTTGAACGATTCGTCCTCGACGCCGGCTGGTGGCTTGGCGCCGGCCAGAACAGCGACAACGACTACGACTCCGGGCTCGGATCCTGGGTCGAGGACGCCGAGCGGTTTCCGGCGAGCCTCGCGAGCCTTCGCGACTACGCGCACAATCTCGGTATGGAATTCGGCCTCTGGGTCGAACCTGCACGGGTCGCCTTATCCACCGTTGACCAGCCCGGCAACGCCCGCGAAGGCTGGCTCGCGCAACAGGGCAAGGTCTATGGCCACGCCACCACCGCGCAGGTCTGTCTTGCCACCGATGCAGCACGGCAGTGGGTGCTCGGCAAGCTGGTCGATCTGATTACTCGCGTCCGGCCAGACTATCTGAAGTGGGACGAAAATTTCTGGATCAACTGCAACCGCGACGGCCACGGCCACGGCCCCGACGATGGGCCGTTCCTCCATACGAAGGCGCTGTACAAAATCCTCGCTGAACTGCGGCGGCAATTTCCCGACCTGGTCATCGAAAACGTGTCAGGCGGCGGCAACCGAATGGACTTCGGCATGCTCGCCTACACCGACGTCGCGTGGATGGACGACCGCACCGCGCCGGCGGCGCACGTCCGCCACAACCTGGAAGGTCTCACGTTCGCGTTTCCCCCGGCCTACCTGTTGTCGTTCGTGATCGACGGCGAAGGCGAGCCGATCGCTTCAGGCTACGACCTGGGCCTGTTCGTCCGCAGCCGGATGCCCGGAGTGCTCGGTGTGACCTACCGGTCGGACCGCGTGGACGAGGCAACCGGAGAAATGCTGGCCGAGGAAATTCGCCACTACAAACGGATGCGCGAGATCATCGCCGACGCGAACGCAACACTGTTGAGCGCGCAGGCACCGGTCGCCGACGGCACCTGGGACGTTCTTCAGGAAGTCACGGCGGGCGGCGGCAGCGCCCTGATTTTTGCCTTCAAGGATAACGACGAGGACGGGCGCCTGCTGGTGCGACCGCGCGGCTTGATCGCCGACGCCACTTACGACGTTGAATCACTCGACGCCGGATCAATTGGCGCCGTGCGCGGCGACGCGCTGATGCAGGACGGCCTGGAAATCGTCCACAGCGGCACCTCGCGCGCGCATGTGCTGGTGCTTACCGCGAGGTAGAACCTCTGGGGGACTGGGGACTGGGGACTGGGGGACAGAGAGTCCCCTAATCCCGTTCCCCAGTCCGCAGTCCCCAGTCCGCAGTCCCCAGTCCGCAGTCCGCAGTCCCCAGTCCCCAGTCCCCGCTCTATTTGCAACTCCGGCGACACACTGGTCGGGCGGCGCTCGTTCCATTTGTCGACAATCCGGCGCAGCTCCTTGATTGGCTCGGGATTGTCATCCACCTGCAAGCGCAGCACGGTGTCGTTGTGCAGCCAGACGCCGCAGTTTTTCTTCACGATCACCAGCGCCGCCGATTGCTGACCGCGCGTGTCGCCGCCGCCGGCCTGACCGCCTTCGAGCGCCGCCACCAGTCGCTGCGACAAATGGCCGGTGGTGTTCTCGAATCGCTCGATCATGTTGTCGACCACCTGCGGTCCGGCGAGGATGTTGCCTTGCGCGGTGGCGAATTTTCCCGCCTTGTTGCCGGCCCAGGTCGTTGCTTTCGGACCGGTGTACGCGGCGAACTCACCTTTCAAATTCATCACCGCAAATTGCCGGCCTTGCTTCGACCACCGCTCCGGCAACGGATCGGTATCGGCGTCCAGGATCTGTTTGACGATCGCTTCGGGCTTCATGCCCTTGCGTAACAGGTCGAGCGCTTGTCGGCCATAGCCGACGTCGACAATTGCCTGCGTCGCCGCCACGCCGACTTCCGCGTCGGCCCACAACACCCCGTTGCCGACCGAAAACACCCGCGACTGCACCGCACCGCCGACTTCGCCGGTCGCCGGATCGAATCCGAGAATCGAAAACGTGCCGGTGTCCCAGAGCGGCTCCGCCTGGGGCTGCGCCCGCGGCGCGGTCAGCATCGTGATGGCGACGACGACCACAAGCGCGTATCGCCACTCGCGACTCGCGACTCGCGACTTTCGACTCGTGACTTCCGACTTTCGACTGCCGATCATCAGCACCCTCCTCCCCAGGCACTCACCACCGCTTCGACGGCGTTTTTCTTCAGCTCGATGACCACGTAGCGTTCATGATCCCAGCCGGCGTACTGCGCAATCCAGAACGCCCGCGAACCGACGCGCAGCGCGCCGAACGGCAACATGTAGGTCGCACCGTACTTATTGCACGGCAGCAGATCGACTGCCATGTCCAGCCACTTGATACTCTCGCCGTCGCGGATGAACCAGCCGGTAGCAAAGGCAATCCGGCATTGCTTCTCCCCGCTGCCGCTATAGCTGCGGCTGGCCTCAATGTAGAACGTCCGCGGACGCTCGCCGAACGCATACAACGCTTCGATCACCGGCGCCTGCGGTTCGCGCGCTTTACGGCTGATCGGGTGGCCGAATCGCCGATCGACTTCCAGCTCGGCCTCGTTGAATTTTTCGCGCAGGCCGCCGGCCAGCGTTTCGGCCGCCGCTCCGCCGGCTGGAACGACTTCGATCGGCTCGAGTGCCTGCGGCGGCGCGACGGCGAGGCCGTCCTTCGGATAGGGCTGCTCGGTCAGTGGCGTCACTGGCTGATCGCTGCGATAGTCGGACTTGAGCGCAATCTGTCGCAGGCAATGCGCGGGAATCCAATCCGGCTGACTTACCCTGATGGTGCGCGGCGCGGCGCGGCCGGGCAGCCAGAGTTGCCACTCCGACAGCGGACCCATGCCGCCCCACCAGACTTTCGGGACGCTCTGCAGATTGATCGGGATTTCGAGTTGGAATTGCGGCGCCGGCCAGGTACTCGTCCAGCGCCTGGTGTCGAAGGTTGCGAACGGCACCAACAGGCCGTCGCGCCGCATGATCGCCAGCGCAAATGCCCCGCTACGGGGCTCGGCCACTCGAAACGTCGTCGCCGTCAGTACCAGCGCTACCAACGTCGCGAGCGGCCGCAGCACAGGCGTGATTTTAGCGCTTGTCTCCGGAATTCGTCGTGTGGGTCGTAGCGAATGCTTACTTCTTCCGACCCGTGCGCTTGCGCGGCACTTTGCCGCCGGCTTTCCTGGCCTCGCTCAAGCCAATCGCGATCGCCTGTTTGCGGCTGGTGACTTTCTTGCCGGACCGTCCCGACTTGAGCGTGCCGCGCTTGCGCTCGTGCATCGCGCGTTCCACCTTGCTCTGAGCTTTCTTTCCGTACTTCGCCATGTGATCCCGAAAAGCAAGATGGCTGCCGACGGCTTATTTCGGCTGCTCTTCCATCAGCAGAATTACCCCGCCCTGTTCCCCATCGGTGCCGACCAGCGGTGTGGCCATCACCCGGCAGTTAATCGCTTTTCCGCGTCGGTTCAAAGCCGGCAAGGTGACCTCGTCAAAGTGCCCCTCGTTGCTGAGCGACGCGCGGATCGATCCGCGCAGTTGCCCGGTTGGCAGGCCGATGTCGAGGTTCAAGAAGTTCTGCCCTTTGACCTCGTCACTGCGGAGTCCCCATAAATCCTCGGCGCGATGGTTCCAGGCCAGCACGTGCAACTCGCGATCGAGGACGACGACACCGGATCGGACACCAGAGAGAATCGACTGCAGGAAGCTGTTCGCGCGATTCAATTCATTGCCGCGTTTATCGGCTTCCACGTTGAGGGCCTGCAGTTCTTCGTTGGTCGACTGCAGTTCCTCGTTCATCGTCTCGAGTTCTTCGTTGGTCGACTGCAGTTCTTCGTTGGTCGTCTCCAACTCCTCGACGGTGGACTGCAGTTCCTCGTTGGTGGTTTCGAGTTCTTCGTTGGTCGACTGCAGTTCTTCGTACGCCGTCTCGAGATCCTGTTTCGTGCGATCGAGCTGTTGTTGTAATTCCTGCACGCGAGTGATGTCGCTGAAAGTCAGGCTGACGCCGAGCAGACGAGTGCCGCCATTGATGATCGGTACGACGTGGACCTCGAAAAACTTCGACGTCCGGCCCGGAGCGTCCCATTGCACTTCGCGCAGCGCGATCGGCCGGCGCCGCTCGATCGCCTCGGTCATCAGCGATCGCAGCTCGAGGGGACGGTAGGACATCTCGAGATCCTGAATCGGACGGCCGACGTCGCTCGGCGCCAGGTTGAACAGCGTCCGGCCGCGCTCGTTGAACATCGCCAACAGACCGTTGCTGTCGACCACCACCTGCGCATTTGGGCCGAGATCGAATGCCGCCGGATAGAGGCTGTCCCTGGCGAACTCGCCCGCCAGCGCATCGTCGCCGCTGGCGTGGCTCATAATCGCCATCCGCTCGCGCCAGTTGTCTTTGGCAACTTTGCGGAAGATGCGCTGCCGCAGATCGATCGGCGCGAACAGCTGCGTGTGGGATAACAACATCTCGGCCCTGCCGAGAAACAGGACGCCGTTTTCGCCAAGCGCGAAATGAAAGCGCGCCAGGATCCGGCTCTGCGCCTCGGTGTTGAAATACATCAGCGAGTTGCGGCAGACCAGCAGGTTGATCCGCGAAATCGGCGCATCCTGAATCAGATCGTGGCGGCCAAAAATCACTGACCGGCGCAAGTCCTTGTCGAATAGGTAACGATCGCTCTCCGGCGCGAAGTACTTGCGGCGCAGCGGTTCGGGCACCGTTTCCAGATCCTTTTCGCTATACGACGCCGCGCGCGCCTGGTTCAATGCCTGCTCGTCGACGTCGGTCGCATAGATCTTGATGCGGTCGCGAAACTGCCCGCGTCCGAGCGCTTCGGCGAGCAGCATTGCCAACGAGTAGGCTTCTTCGCCCGACGCGCAGCCGGCACTCCAGATGCGCAGCGGGTCGTGATTGCGCGCGCGGTCGAGCATTCCCGGAACGATCTGCTCGCGCAAATATTCCCACGGCGATTCGTCACGAAAGAATGCCGTGACGTTGATCAGGATCGCGTCGAACAACTGACCGAATTCCTCGGGATGCACTTCGAGGTAGTCGGTGTAATCGCTGAACGACGCGATCCCGACCATCTGCATCCGTTTCTCGACTCGCCGCATCAGGCTGGCGCGCTTGTAGGCGCCAAAATCGAACGCGCGGGTTCGCTTCAAGTACTCCAGCAGCCGGTCGAACTCATTCGTCGCGTCGATCTGCAGCATCATCGGCTTGTCAGCTCAATCAGTTTGTCGGCGATGGCATCCAACGGCAAGACAAAATCGACGATGCCGGTTGCGATCGTCGCCTGCGGCATGCTGAAAAACGCCGAGCTGGCCTGATCCTGCGCAATCACCAGACCGCCCTCGTTCTTGACGAGGCAGGCGCCTGCCGCGCCATCGGAGCCGGCGCCCGTCAGCACGACCGCGATCACTCGGCTGCCGCAGACGCGCGCCGCCGACGCGAATAGCACGTCCGCCGACGGCCGTGAATGATGAATCGGCTCGGTATGAGTCAGCGAAATGCAGCGGCCGCCGCCGACCTGCAGGTGCCAATCGGGCGGTGCGACGTAGGCCACACCCGCCCGCATTACTTCGCGCGCCACCGCCTCTTTCACACACAGCTGCGTCCGGCGCGACAGAATGTCGGCCAGTAAGCTCGCATGGTTCGGATGAAGATGCTGCACAATTGCGAGCGGAACCGGGAACTGGCGTGGAAGGCTGCCAAGCAGCGTGGTCAACGCCGTCAGGCCACCGGCTGACGCCGCGATTGCCACGAGTTGATACATTTTCCCTGCTTCACGGTACCACAGAGGCAGGTCCATACCTCCCCGCGCCGATAGGGTGGCGCCGATTTTGACCGAATTGGTAACGCGCGACCCGAGGAACGACGCGCGCGCTGAAAACGTTCGCCGCGCGACCGCGCCGGCGTGGTAACCGGGCAGTTGCCGACATGCACCAGAGCGGATGGATGAGATGGAAACTCTCCTGAGCAACGGACTTGCGGCCTAGGCCGCGCGAGCCTAATATCTGGCTCTAAAGCATGGCAGTGCTGGCCCAGGTAGACGCAAGCGAACATCGCGCACCGCTGACGCTGCTCGTTGATCGCGATGCAGACACGCGACGGATGTACGCTGAGTTTCTCACTCTGTCTTCTTGTTCGATCGAAGAAGCCGAAGACGGACGGGAAGCGCTCGCCAAAGCGATCGCGCGTCGCCCCGATATCGTGGTCACCGAAACGCGCCTCCCGGGCATCAACGGCTACGACCTCTGCAATCTGCTGCGGGCCGACTCCGCGACGCGCGACCTGCCGATTCTCTTTGTCACCAGCGATTCATTCGACAACGACCTGCGTCGCGCCGAGCGGGTTGGCGCCGACGCGGTTCTGGTCAAGCCCTGCCTGCCAACAACGTTGCTGCTCGAAATGCAGCGGCTGTTGCAGGAATCCTGTGGACTGCGCGAACGGGCGCGCGGGCTCCGTGCAAAAGTCCGCACCCAGGTTGAGCGCTCCGATCAGTTGCTTGCCATCTCGCGCGGACAGACGCGCCGGCTGACGTTGAGCCGAGCTCACGTGCGGGTCGAGACCGATGCGCCGCCGGCCGCGCCGCCGTCGCTGGTTTGTCCGACCTGCGACAAGCCGCTCGTCTATGCCCGCAGCCACGTCGGCGGCGTCAACGCTCGAAGTTCCGAACAGTGGGACTACTTCGACTGCCCTTCCGGATGCGGCACCTTCCAGTATCGCCAACGGACTCGCAAGCTGCGCTGCGTGTTGTAAGACGGCCTTGCAGTTCTCGTCTACGTCTTAATTGAGGATAGGAGAGCAACCGATGTTGCGTCATTCCGTGGCCTTGCTGGGCGTTGCGGCGTTCGCAGCGATTCTCTGTGTTTCGACCGAGGCGTTCGGCACCCTCAACACCGCACAGGTAAAGCGGATTGAAGAAGCGGCGCAGGTGCTGAAAGAGATCCACGCCGTTCCAGACAGGGACATTCCGCAGGACCTGTGGGAGCGCGCGGCGTGCGTCATCGTCGTGCCAGCCGTCAAGAAAGCGGCGTTCATGGTCGGCGGCGAGTACGGCAAGGGCCTCATGAGTTGTCGTCACAACAACGCATGGGGCGCGCCGGTGTTTATGGAAGTTGGCAAAGGCAGTTGGGGACTGCAGCTGGGCGCCCAGTCGATCGACCTCGTACTGCTGGTGATGAACGAAACCGGCGCGCAGAAACTGCTCAAAAACAAGGTCTCGCTCGGCGCCGAAGCCTCGATCGCCGGCGGACCGGTCGGGCGTGATGCGCGTGCCGCGACCGACGCCCAGATGAAAGCCGAAATCTTGTCCTACTCGCGCACCCAGGGATTGTTTGCCGGCATCAACCTATCCGGTGGCGTCGTGAGGCCGGATGCCGATGGAAACGTCGACCTGTACGGTGCGGACGCCGTACCGGCAAAGGTGGTCAGCGACCCTCGAATCACGGCGCCCGCTTCAACTCTGCCCTTCATGAAAGCGCTGGACCGCGAGCCACAAGCGCGGCCATAAAAGCCGACCCGCCGCGGGCACACAATGTGCAGTTTTCTTCCACGAGGAGGGAAACTCATGCGTGCATTGAAACTCTTGTGTGGTACCGCCGCGCTTGTGGCGTTTCTCGCGCCGCGAGCTCATGCGGACGAATGGAACAAACGAACTTACCTGACCTTCAGCGGTCCGGTACAAGTTCCGGGCGCGACGCTGCCGGCGGGTACCTACACCTTCGAGATTGCTAACCCCGATACGACCCGTCACGTCATTCGCGTCAGCGAAAAAGATAGCGGCAAGCACATTGGCTTGTTCATGACGATACCGAACGAGCGTCTCGACCCGCCGAGCGACAACCTCGTCATGTTCTCGGAACGCGCGGCCGGCGCACCGCAGGCCATCCAGGTGTGGTTCTATCCGGGCGACCGGTTTGGCGAAGAATTCGTCTATCCGCGCAACCAGGCGATCGCGATCGCCAAGGCCAACAAGAAGTCCGTACTTTCGACCAACACCGCCGGCAACACGACTGCCAGCGAAGAAAGCCGGATGGCGTCGATGAAGAGCGCCTCCGTCGAACGCGTTGACGAAAGCGGCAACCCGGCCAAGGACGAACCGAAGCCGAGCACGACCACCGCGTCGAGCGCGACGACAGCGGCGAAAGCCGATACGACCCCGCGAACGAACGCGGCAAAGGCTAATGCGGACACCGTCGGCACGGCCGGTTCGGCGCGTCGGCGCTCGCTGCCGCGCACCGCGAGCAACCTCGTGACGTTCGAATTGCTGAGCCTGCTTTCACTCGCCGGCGCCTATGGCGTGCGTCGGGTGCGACAGGCAACCGACTCGCGCTAGCATTCCGCATTGTGGCGCAGCGAAGGTTGATTGGTCGCGCAGGTCACGTCGGGTGGTTAGGAAAGGTTGCGGTCACAACGGTCGTCGCCGTTGGCGCCACGCCTTGCCTATCCAGCCAACGCGGCTCGCGCGACCGGTTCGCGTTTCAGGCGCAAGCCCCGCAAACACCGGCCTTCCGCAGTGCGTCGTCCGAGCTGGTCGTGCTGCCGGTGATCGTCACTGACAAGCCTGATCAATACGTTGGCGATCTCAAGCAGGACCAGTTCACGGTTTACGACAACGGCCGTAAAGTCGCGGTCGAATTCTTCAGCACTGAAGACACCCCGGTCACCGTCGGCCTGGTGATCGACGCCAGCAGCAGCGTGCGTAAGAAGGTGGGCGACATCATTGCCGCATCCGCCGCGTTTGCACGCTTCAGCAATCCCGACGATGAACTGTTCGCGGTGTATTTCAACGACAATGTGCAGGACGCCTTGCCCGAGCGGGGCATGTTGCTGGCCAGCGACGCCGCCGGACTACACCAGGCGCTGCAAGCACTGGTTCCTGAGGGCCGTACCTCACTCTACGACGGCTTGATCCACGCGCTCGATCGACTCGCTTCGGGTACCCGCACCCGCAAAGCGCTGGTGCTGATCAGCGACGGCGGCGACAACGCGAGCACGGCGACACTGGATCAAGTGCTCGCGAAAGCGCGCGCTTCGGATGCGGCGATCTACACCATCGGCGTGTACGACGACTACGATCTCGACAAAAACCCTGGCGTTTTGCAATCGATCGCGAAATCGACCGGCGGCGAGCGGTTCCTGCCGCGGTCCGCGGGTCCTCTGTTGGCCGCGTGTCAGCACATCGCCAGAGAAATCCGCAGCGGCTACACGATCGGTTATACACCGCCCGACCGCGACGGCGCGTTTCACCGGATTCGCGTCGAGGTGGCGCACGACAGCAAACGCAAACTGACGGCAAAAACGCGGCCCGGCTATTTCGCATCGCGGCAACCTGGAGAACCGCGATGACGCGCGCGCGAGTGCTTTTCTATCTCGAAATGGCGTTGTTGATCGTCGGTGTCGGATTAGGGTTGTGGACTGCGGCTCGCCTGGTTGAAGCACGGCGCACCGCGAACCTGCCGATCGAGCCGGTGCGGGTGACGATGACGTTGCCCGGAGACGCTGACACTCCGCCGGCCAAAGCGCCCCGCAGGGAAGCACCGCCCCCGGGAACCGTCATTGGCAAGTTCGAAGCGCCGTCGTTGAATATTTCCACGCCGCTGCTCGAAGGCAGCGACGATGGGACGCTGGCGCGGGGCGCCGGACACATCGAAGACACGCCGTTTCCGGGAGAGTCCGGCAACATCGGAATCGCCGGTCATCGCGACACGGTGTTCCGCCCGCTCGAACACGTGAAGAAGGGCGACACGCTGCAGGTGACGACTGCGGACCGGGTGTATCGCTATACCGTCGATCGCACACTGATCGTCGGTCCGGACGATGTGTATGTATTGGATGAAACGAAGGAGCCGACGCTCACACTGGTGACGTGCTACCCGTTCAAGTACATCGGCCACGCACCGAAACGGTTCATCGTGCAGGCTACGCTCGCCGAATCGACCCAGCACTGATTCGGCACGCCGGATCGAAACGCCGAGGACGCCGAGTGTCTTCAGATGTTTCATCGGCGCTCTCGGCGTGCTCGGCGTTCCTCTTAAACCGTGCCGACCGCTACTGCTTGCGGACCGCGACCGTGAACGCGCCGCTGTTATCCCCCATCTCGTTGTCGTTGACGCCGAGCATCAGGCGGCCGGCGTTCGGCATGACGATCGGCTGCGCGTTCGCACCGATTGGGAAGGGCGTGCCATTGCCGACGCGGCCGATCAGCCCGCCGACCGGCAGTGCCGCCACCGGGTAGTCAGGCCTGCGCAGGGTTCCGTCGCCGTCCGGGCCGGCCGTCATCCCTTGGCCGTACGAGATCTGACCCGACGTGCTGAACGACACGCGATCGCCCTTCTTCACCGTGATGCCCGCGTCGTTCCACTCTTGGTTCGCCTGGACCAGCACCGACCCGGCCGGCGCGACCCCCGCAGTGCCGACCGCGTTGGCGGCGGCCGCGTTGTAATTGGCGGCGGCCGCGTTGTAATTGAACGTGGTGCGCGCGTTTTGTGGATTGAGGTAGACGCGCGTCACGTCCGAGAGGCGGTACTGCTGAGTGTCGCCGGAGGTGTTGCGCCAGACCAGCGTGTCGCCGCCGATGATGTTCACGAAGGTACCCGGCTGCGATTGGCCGTTACGCAGCATCAGGAAGTGTCCTGACGCGGGCAATGCCGCTAATTCGGCGTTACGCGGCCTGCCGCCCGCAAAGTCGATCACCGACACCTGAGCGATTGGAAACGTGAACTCCGGGCCGCCGCTGTCGTTGCCGAGGTTCAAGAATCCGTTGATGAGGTTCTCGCGCTGATCGCCGTGGAAGACAACCTGGCCGCTTTTGCGTTCGCCGTCGGAGAG
>Ga0207659_10000181_pt1 | contig 37557 bp, 39 predicted proteins | sample KBSM43metaG_FD_184330 | JGI IMG/M metagenome (GOLD analysis project Ga0207659, IMG submission 184330) | Miscanthus rhizosphere microbial communities from Kellogg Biological Station, Michigan, USA - KBS M4-3 metaG (SPAdes) (version 2) | ecosystem: Host-associated > Plants > Roots > Rhizosphere >...
CGTTCGCTGCGGCTGAGGCGGCGCCAGTTGCGCCAGCAAAAAAATAAGTGCAATTCGCCCAATGCTCATTTTCTTCGATCGTAAATACGGTGCCGCGGGGCAATGGTTAGCAGGTCTGTTTCATGAAACGAAAAGTCGAAAGAAAAGTTCCATCCCTGGCGGGATGCCCCTACTCACGAAACACTAAGAGGTCTGTTTCGGGTGGGTCGCATCGTTTTCAACGAATGTTGCCAAGTGGTTTGCGTTGAAGAATGAAGTCGTTGGCTTTTATAACGATGGCGCCGACGAAATTCTTGCCACAGCAGCGGCGCTGCGGGTATTTACTTACGCGGCAACAGCGATTCCTTAATTTTCACAACTCATCTTTAAATGGAGAACCAGACATGCGAAACACCGTCATCCTGATTTCACTCAGCGCACTGCTCCTGGTGGCCGGCGCGTGCGCACCATTGGATAAAGGCGTGGACTCGGACAAGCCCCAGGCTCCTCCACCGGGAGCAGCACCTGCCGCATCTACACAGGTTCATGGAAACCTCGCTCAAGTGATGCGCGGGATTCTCTTCCCGAACTCGAACGTAATTTTTGCCGCTCAGAGCATCGATCCCGCAAAAGTGAAGCCCGCGAGTGATCCTTCGGCGGCGACTGATCCCCTGGCCAGTACATACGGCGGCTGGGCAGCCGTCGAGAACGCCGGACTGGCAATCGCGGAAAGCGCCAATCTCGTGATGGTTCCGGGACGCACGTGCCAGAACGGCAAACCCGTTCCAATCCAGAACCCCGACTGGACGGGATTCGTCCAGGGTCTTCGGGATGCCGGGATGGAGGCGTACAAAGCCGGCCAGTCCAAGAACCAGGACAAGATTCTGGACGCGGCGAACACCATGACGACGGCTTGCATGAACTGTCATGACAAATACCGGGAAAAACCCGGCGGCGACCCGGAGCGTTGCATGTAGTTTTCGGAGTTGCCTAAAATGCTGCGCGGCTTGCAATTCGCCCGATTCTTCATTAAATAGATTGCACCGTTCTCGGGAATTGGAGGGCTGAAGATGAAGGCGTTTCTTGTGATCGCGGTGTCGATCATGCTTGCGGTTGCGATCTCACCGATACTGTTGGCGCAGTGGCCGGACTATCCCACGGCTGCAGTTCCGATGCTGCCCAACGGGCAACCGAACATGGAGGGGCCGACCCCGAGAACACCGGATGGGAAGCCCGATCTCTCTGGAATCTGGGCTCTGGGCCGAGGCGGCGGTGGTGGTGGTGGTGGACGCGGTCAACGCGGCCAGGGACGCGGAGACGTCGCAGGAGGCGCGAACGCCGCGCCTCCTGCGGGAGCCCCCGCGCCCGCCCCGGCTCGCGGGGCCGCTCCAGCCCCGGCTGCCAATGCGGGACCGCCAGTCGCGACTTTCTTTGATCTCGGCTCAGGAATCCAGGGTGGCTTGCCTTATACGCCCTGGGCCGCTGAACTTCGAAGACAGCGAATGGCCGACAACATGAAGGACAATCCGGACGCGCATTGCCTTCCGATCGGTCTCACGCAGCTTCACCTGCATCCTCAGCCGCGTAAGATCATCCAGACTCCCAAGCTGATCGTCATGCTTTATGAAGCTCAGGGTGGAGTGCGTCAGATTTTCATGGATGGAAGGCCCTTGCCGAATAACGATCCTCAGCCCTGGTGGTACGGCTATTCGATAGGCCATTGGGAAGGGGATGATCTTGTGGTTGAAACGACGGGGTTCCGGGATGACGTCTGGCTTGATGTCAACGGAAGTCCGCTTACTACAACGGGAAAGATGACCGAACGCATGAGGCGTCCCAACTACGGCACGTTTCAAACCGATATCACCATCGAGGATCCGAAGTCTTACACGAAGCCGTTCACGGTACGCGTGAATCATCGTGTGATGTTGAACACGGATCTCATCGAGTTCATCTGCCAGGAAAACGAGAAGTCTTCCCAGCATTTCGAACCACCATCGAAGTGAGGAGTATGAGAATGAAATTTCGATCTATCCTTCTTGGCGTCGCACTGGCAATTGCCTGCGCGGCGCTGCCCGCTCTTGCTCACCACGCGTTCAATGCGGAATTCGACCGCCAGAAGCCGATCACGCTCACAGGAAAGGTGACCAGAGTCGAGTGGGCAAACCCTCATGCCCGCATCTACTTTGATGTGAAGAACGAGGCAGGCGAAATGGTGAATTGGGATTTCGAGATGGGCAGTCCCAATGGTCTTATGCGCAACGGCTGGAGAAGAGACTCGCTGAAAACCGGCGATGAAATCACGGTGACTGGTTGGCTTGCCAAACATGCGCCCCGCGTGGGAAATGCTGGAACAGTAACGATGGTGGCTACGGGCAAGAGGCTCTTTGCGGCGTCTTCTGAAGGGGACGCAAACGCTCGATAAAGTTCCACGAGACTGAAAATCCCTCATCCGGCCCTTCGGGCCACCTTCTCCCGGAGGGGAGAGGACAACCCGCGAAGCGCCGGGTGAGGGATTTCGAAACCTAGAGCCTCTACTGCTCCACAGGTGCGCCGGTTCCCTGGGATCCGATGAAGAGCTTCTTGCCGTCGGGATACGTGATGCTGCTTCCGTTGGCCCGGTTCGCGCCATCCTTCGCCTGAAATCCCTCAACGAGGATTTCGGTTCCTATGGGCAAAGAATCCTGATTGAACCCGCGCCGCAGCATGGCGTTCGGCGCTGCTGCTTCGATCATCCATTTCGTAACCTTTCCGTCGGTCGCCTTCACCTCAATGTGGATCCATGCGTGCGGGTTGATCCAGTCCATCTTCGTGACAGTGCCTCGGAGCTTCACCGGCTTCGTTGAATCGAACTCGGCAGCAAATGCGTGGTGCGCCCACAAGGACACAGGCACCAGCAGCATGGCGGCAACGGCTACGAGAAGTATTCTAGTTCGCATCAGTTTACCCTCATTATTTCTGCTTGGCGGCTTCCGCTGCGGCTTTCTCTGCAGCGCGTGCACCGCTCAGCTGATTCATCATGCCATTGTTTCCTTCATGGCAAGCGTATTCGAAATTCTGGTAACCCGGCTCCTGACGGATCGGGAAGGCGAACGTGAATGGCGCAGTGTAGGTTCGAGGATCCTCAACCCGCATCGAATATTGAATGGTGTCCTTGTCGATGCGTGTCAGGCGCTCGGTAAATTTTGCGTCTTCGCTGAAGGGTGTTCCTCCTCCGTTGCCGCCGATTCCCGTCTTGTTTCCCAGGATGTTCTTCGTTTCGATGACAAGTGTGTTTCCTTCCCAGTGACCGCGCGAGTCTCCCATATAGGTTTTGATGTTAGATCCTACATGGGGACTCCCATCGATAGGAATGACGCGCGCTTCGTGCACCATTTCCTGAAGGAGCGTAATATAGCCGGGGCCCTGGACGATCTCCGTTCCATTACCGTAGATCACAGGAATGATCGAACCGGCGATCCCGCGGCTGATACAGCGAATGTAATAGGTATAGCCTTCCCAGGAATCCTCGGGATTCGCCGTGCCCGCACCTTGCCGGGTGTATAGCGCTTGTCTGAGACGGCCCTCCTCGGTTAGTGCAGGAGTCTGGCCGTTCTCGGGCTCGGTGATCAGCGAAGTTTGCCGAGGGGATCGACGGGCACCTTCGCCCCAGTGTCCCGGCGGGCCAGTTCCCACATTTCCCCCGGGGGTAACAAATTCCTGCGCATTTCTCTGAGCCGTCGCTTGAATAGTCCTTTCCCGTGCGGCCATCTCTTCGTCGGTAAAGTAAAGCCGGTTGCCGTATTGAGCGGCCCGGTTCATTCCGAGACCGATGTAGTCGTCACTGGTGTAGATCCCTTGCAAGTCCGGATCCCCCCAGGATGTTTTTGGTGGCGTCCAGGCTTTGGTCGCCGTGGTGGCCGTGGCTGGCCTTGGGGCTTGAGCCGCGACAGGAAGAGCCATCAACGACAGCGCCGCAATCGCGCTCGCCGTGAGGACCAACATGAGAAAGCGATGTCTCATCTGAAATCTCCTTCTAGTTCACAGGCTTCCTGAGGTGCCCGTAGATCAACTCCTCAGAGTATTCCACGCACTTGAACTCCAACAGCCTTGCATTCTTCTCGAGGCGCCGATAGATCGGGAAGCTCACTTTCCACGTCCGTGTAAAGGTTTTTGGATCATCGATCGTCGCCTCGTAATCGATTACATCGGGGTTTCGAAGAGTATACCGCTCTGTCACCTTCAAGGCGTCACTATGAAAATTCCCCGAGCGATCGAACCACGATTCAGGCCAATTCCCGGTAACTTCGACAACCAGCGTGTCTCCTTCCCAGTGACCGTTGGACGTGCCCATCCAGGCGGGAACCTGAGCCTTTCTGTGGTTCGTCACATAGACGACGCGGTTGGAGGTGGCGAACTCATACGCGAAGGCGATAGTCGAATCTCCCTGGACGATCTGGAAAGGAAACGGCATGTAGTTGGCGCGGGGTATCCCAGGCATGTAGCACTTGATTTCGGGATCGGCCGTCCAGCGGTTCAAGCGGTTAAGCCGCCGTTGCTCGAGCGCTTCCGGTTTGTAAGGTATCTCATTACCTTCGACGATGCCCTGTCCGGCCGGCACCGCAAATGCGGCACCCAACTGATAAAAAGGACCGGCTTCGCTGGAGTGATCCTGGATGTCCCAATTTGCTCCGGTCATCGCCTGCCACAGGCCGGTAAAATTGGGCTTTCCACCGATACGATCGACTCGCCCTCTTGCAGGCGTTGCCGCTGCGGTCTGGCCACGCGCCGGCGTCGGCGCTGCGGTCTGGCCACGGGCGGGGGCGGCCGCAGGTGCTGGAGCCTGGCCGCGAGTTGCAGGAGCCGCTGTTGGAGCAGGAGCTTTCGACTGTGCCCCCTGTGCCGAAACGAAAACTATCGAAGCGGAAAATGTGATAGCCACGGCAACCACGGCTGCAGCCAACCACTTATACCGATCGCGCATCCGTCAGATCTCCTATGAAATCGTCCCGTTTACTTTTCAAACCCTGAAAGTCGTTATGGATGTATTAGATGTTGCGCGGCAAGTCAAGTTTGCGCCCGGGTAGACCTTGCTTCGCAACACGTAGTTACTTTGGAACGCAAACGCCCTGAACAGAACGGGCTGACGTTATGCGAATCTCCTGAAGTCCCGTTGCCGGCTTTGGTCCCAGTGTCCCTTCCACCTCGATTTTCATGCCTTGCCATGCAGACATATTCAGTCCGCCAGCTAGACGAAGGTCCACAAGCGGGACCGGCGCTGCGGGTACCGCTGGCGCAGCTCCTCCACCACCTCTGCCGCCTCCGCGACCACCGGCGCCACCAGCGCCACCGGCGCCGCGGCCACCACCCTGGCCTCCGCCCGGAGCAGCTCCACCTGGACCACCCCCCGGTGCAGTGCCTGCCGGCGGTGTACCTGCGCCTGCTCCGGCCGGTGCACCAGCAGGAGCTGCGGGCGCCGCAGCACCAAGTGTAGGCGCGGCGCCACCACCACCTCCGCGGCCGCCGCCCGCACCGCGGCCACCACCGCCTGGTGCGGCCGCAGGTGCCGGTGCAGGCAGCGCGACTCCAGAAATGAACCATGGCTTCTGCTCGGAACCGTCGCCTTGGAGGCAGCCAAGAACTTTTACCGGCATCGTGGAAGGAGTCTGGGCGGATGCAGTCGAGACGGCGAGTGCCATCGCACCGGCAATTCCAACACCAACAAAGAGAAGCTTCATGACCTTATATTCTCCTGTTCGCGACAGCCATCGCGCAGAGGCGACGGATGCCGCTGATAAAGTCTGGTCACTGACGCATTAGCGATAGGCGATCTTTTAACACAACCGGGACCCGAGGCAAACCGTTATACGGTTTTTCCCTCGGCGATTCGTCCCGGCCAACTCTCGATCGGATCCGTAGAACGTACCACGTGCATTCCTGCCTTGGCGAAGCGACGATAAGCCGCTTCGGCATCGTCGGTGTAGTCCACCACTCCGGGGACCACGACCGCGGAGGTGCAATCTTCAAGCAGGTAGATTTTTCTCAACAGCCGCTCGTCGTTCTTCGCGGCGCGCATCAGGTCTTCAACGGTCCAGGCGACGCAATGGCTCTTGGCCTGACCGGCGATAATGACGGCGTCGAATGACCAGAGTTTGTCGATGAGTTCGGTGTCCTTGCGCGCGATCTCACGTCCTTCTGCATTTGTCGTTACTTCCGGGCCGAGAACCGAATAGTGCTCCGTGGAGGGATTGCGCCCCTTGATACGAAAGTCCGCCTGACTGTAACGAGCGATCGTGTGAAAGAAAACGGATTCCTCCACAGCGGGAACGAGCGCGTGTCCGATTCCTCCAAGCATTGAGTGATAGGGCCAAACCGAAAGGTCGTACTTCCCGGTCTCCTGCAAGACTTTCGCATAGTGCAGCAGGTGCCGGCTTGCGCTATCCAGACCAAGGTTAAGAGCCCCGGCAATTTCCGGATTGAACATCCACCTGCCATTTGAAATGTCCTCCACGGAGACCCGGGTAAATGGAGAGGGATGTTCGCCTCGATCATTGATCAGGTAGATGGCGTGGAAGATTTGCAACGCCTGGTGCGTATCCATCGTGGCGATGACCTGACTGATGCTGGCGAGATTGCGATACACAAATTCGCAAAGCCTTTGGTTGTCCTCCACTGAGGCCTGGCCGGAGCGTCCCGCTACGAACAGCTCGAAACCAGGTATGCAAAATGTGTTCTGCACGTCGATCGCCAGTAGTGCAACCCGGAGCGTGTCCGTAGATGCCGGTTTCAGTTGATGACGTCGGGCCCATTCTCTTGCTTCGATGGCTCGTTGTTCATAGGGCACACGATAGATGCGCCCCGCGGAATCTGGTGCAAAATGCTCCGGAATGGGAAGGTTCGTTCTTGCCATGGTGATCCAAAGGTATATTGTCGCGAGTCGCCAAGTCGATTTGGAATTGTCATGATCAATATGAACAGCATTCTCCTCACCGATCTGTACATGCTGACGATGCTGGAAGGCTTCTATAAAGAGTCCCTGAATGGCATCGCATCCTACGAGTTCTTTGTGCGAAGGCTTCCGGAAAACAGGGGCTTTCTTGTGGCTGCGGGTCTTGAGCAGGCGCTGGAATACCTCGAAGAGGCCCGTTTCACTTCAGAAGAACTGGAGTGGCTGCGGCACAGCGGCAGGTTTTCTCCCGAATTCATCGATCATCTGGCGGGATGGCGGTTCACGGGCGACGTCGACGCAATGCCGGAAGGAACAGTGTTCTTCGCGAGCGAGCCCATCCTTCGAGTCACAGCGCCGATTTCTCAGGCTCAGCTGATTGAAAGCCGGCTGATCAACCTTTTGAATCTGCAATCCATGATTGCCTCAAAGGCGGCGCGATGCGTGCTCGCCGCGGACCATCGACTGCTCGTGGACTTCGGTTTGCGACGAGCTCACGGCGCCGAAGCCGGTCTGCTTGCTTCGAGGGCCAGTTACCTTGCGGGCTTTGATGGAACCGCCACAGTCCTTGCCGGCATGATGTTTGCGATTCCGATCTACGGCACGATGGCGCACGCCTACGTTCAGGCACACGACAGCGAGCAGGCCGCCTTTGAAAGCTTCGCTCGCGCGCAACCGGGAAACGTCGTTCTCTTGATCGACACTTATGACACCGAGCAGGGAGCGCGCGCCGTCGCGGATCTTGCTCCGCGTCTTCACGAGAGCGGGATCACAATCAAGGCAGTCCGTCTCGACAGCGGAGACCTTGCGGTCCATTCGCGAAACGTCCGGAAGATCCTGGATGACGCCGGCCTGAAGAACATTGGAATCTTCTGCAGCGGGAACCTCGACGAATACCGCCTGCGCGACCTCGTTCAAGGCGGTGCACCAATCGATGGCTTCGGTGTCGGAACACGGTTGGACACTTCCGAAGATGCGCCCAGTCTTGAATGTGTCTACAAGCTTGTCGAGTACAGCGGTCAGCCCCGGCGTAAACGATCCGAAGGAAAAGCAACATGGCCGGGCCGAAAGCAGGTTTTTCGTCAGTATGGCGATAGCGGCCGGATGGAATCCGACGCTATCACCGTGTGGGGTGACATCCAGCCTGGCAAGCCCCTTCTCGAACCCGTAGTGCGAAACGGGAAACGCCTGCGACCCGCGGAAGCGCTTTCGAAGATCCGAGAGCGTTCGACGCAACAACGGGAGCGCTTGCCGGAATACCTTTGCTCCCTGGGCACTCAACCTCACTACTCGATCCGCATCGCGCAAGGGCTCGAAGAGTTGGCAAAGCGCGCAGACGAATCGATCGCGCAAGGAAGAGGGTCGCTGGAGTGAGGGAGGAGTAGGTATCCGTAAGAGGGAAGAACTAGTTGCTGCTGGTCCGCATGAGCAGGCCGGAACCGACTGCCGAGAATTTGAAGGCTTTCTGGAAGACGTAGAAATTCACTGGAACTTGATACTGGACATTGACGCGGAGAACGGAATCCCGCGTCGTCATGCTGATGTCCTGGGCCGTCACGGGAAGGTTATGTTCTTCGGCCTTGCTGAGAATGGCCTCCTTCAGAGGAGCCTGCATCCGGATCCGCGGAGTCTGCTCCTGGACATAACGATTGAATTCCCAAGTGTGATAGTAGACCGGCCCATACTGGGCCAATATCAACACCAAAACCAGTAAGACTGAGAGCTTCACTGCTCGGTTCATACTGCCTCCTGCTGCCTTAAACCCTGCAAGTCGGAAGCCAACCGTAAGCCTATGAAAAATCAGAGTGATCCACGAAGAAATAACAAAAAAACGGCGTCAAAGTGACGGTTCACGGCACCAGGGTGCCAGAACCGGTCAGATGATTGACGGGGCTTGACTTAGGGATGACCTGGACTGCATTTCTCGGGTTGTCGCGAAACGGGGGGACGCGGGTCAGACAGCGCGCGGCGGAGGCCTGCTGAGATCTGGGGACAGACTCTGAATTCGAACCGTGAAGACCCGAGATGGACTGCGAGTTTGCGGTTCGAATTCGGAGGCTGTCCCCAGATCTCCAGATCCCAGGAGGCCGACCGAGCGAACGAAGTCGGCGCGTATGTGTCCGCCGCTGCGGCAGACAACTGGTGAGAAATGCGGCTAGCTGGGGATGCCTAACGGAGCGACGCTGGCCGCGTCGCCGGAACTCCAGACACTCTCGGATTCCTGAGTTGCCGCGAGGCTTGTGCCTTCGAAGGTGCCGCCTTCTTTGATAATGAGCTTCGGGGTTCGGACGTCCCCACGCACGTGCCCAGTCTCGCAGATCTCAACCCGGCCCACGCAGTCGATGTTGCCCGCGACCTTGCCATAAATCTGGATCTCGCCCGCTTTGATCTCGGCCTCAACGGTCGCGCGCTCCCCGATGATCAGAACGTCAGTTGTCGAGATAGAGCCACGAACGTTGCCATTGAGGTGCAACGTACCGGAAAAATGCAGGTCACCGATCAAAGAGGTTCCTTCCGCTAGGAAACCATTGAACTCTTCATTAACGGTCTTTCTACTAAACACTCGGTTTGTCTCCGTTCTCGTTAAATGGGTTGCTGCAACCAGACGAAGCCATTTCCGGCGAATTGTCAGATGGGGGCATAGGGGTGTCAACCCGTTTATGGCGGAATCTGGCGCAACGGGAGTGTCAAATTCTCGTGAGGGTTCCGCGGCGGCGGTCCCGTTGACAACCTGCGCAGCGTCAGCCAACATCCCTTGCCACGGAGGCGTATGCCAGACCCAATTCTTGTAGCGAAAGGTACCGAAGAATCCTACCTGCTTCCTCGAATGGCAAATCGTCACGGCCTGGTTGCCGGGGCGACGGGAACGGGCAAAACCGTGACGTTGCAGAAGCTCGCGGAGAGCTTCAGTCGGGCCGGCACGCCGGTCTTCCTCGCGGACGTGAAAGGCGATCTTTCCGGATTGAGCCAGCCTGGCGGCCAGAATCCCAGGATCGTGGAACGCATGAAGCAGCTGGGACTGGCCGACGTCCCCTTCGCCTCCAGTCCCACAGAGTTCTGGGACGTGTTTGGGGAGCAGGGGCTTCCGGTCCGCTCAACGATTTCCGAAATGGGACCGTTGCTGTTGTCGCGCCTTCTCAATCTGAACGAGACTCAGTCGGGGGTCCTGTCGATTGTGTTCAAAGTCGCCGATGACCAGGGACTGCTTCTCCTCGATCTTAAGGACTTTCGCGCCATGCTCCAGTTCATTGGGGACAACGCGAGCCAGCTCAAGACGACCTACGGAAATGTTTCCGCCGCGAGCATCGGCGCGATTCAGCGAGGACTGCTGACACTTGAAGAACAAAGTGCGGAAAGGTTTTTCGGTGAGCCGGCACTGAACCTCGACGACCTGATGCAGACCAACAGTCAAGGCCAGGGCGTCATCAACGTTCTGGCCGCCGATAAGCTCCTCCAGTTCCCGAAGCTCTACACGACCTTTCTGTTGTGGCTGCTCTCAGAGCTGTTCGAACAGCTCCCGGAAGCTGGGGATCTCGATAAGCCCAAACTCGTGTTCTTCTTCGACGAGGCCCACCTTCTCTTCAACGAGGCCCCGAAGGCTCTTCTCGAGAAGATTGAACAAGTCGTGAGACTGATCCGATCCAAGGGTGTTGGGATCTACTTTGTAACCCAAAACCCTATGGACATACCGGACGTCGTACTCGGACAGCTTGGAAACCGAGTCCAGCATGCGCTCCGCGCGTTCACGCCGAAGGACCAGAAAGCCGTGAAGGCAGCAGCTCAAACTTTTCGCGCCAATCCCAAACTGGACGTCGAGAAAGCGATCACGGAACTGGGCGTCGGTGAAGCGCTCGTTTCATTTCTCGACGAAAAAGGGGTTCCCGCGGCGGTGCAACGTGGACTGATCTGCCCTCCGGTAAGTTTCATCGGCCCGGTTGCCGCTGCGGATCGGGAGCGAATCGTGCGCGCGTCTCTCGTGTATGGGCACTACCAGAAATCCGTCGACCGGGAATCCGCATACGAGCGTTTGAAAGCAAAGGCCGCGGAAGCTCCTGTGGAAGCCCCGGGCTCCGATAGCGGCAGTCGTCGGACGTCTTCCGCACCTCGAGGCCGCCAGCCCGACACGATGGCCGAAGCGATGATGAAAAGCGTCGCTCGCGCCGCCGGCAGTCAGATGGGACGATCGCTGGTTCGGGGCGTGCTGGGCTCTCTGTTCGGAGGCCGCCGATAGACCATTTAAACCGCTTCAAACCCGATTTGAATTGATCCGAAAGGAGAATCCATAATGCGCACTTTCCTCGTTCTGCCTGCATTCGCCCTGATTCTCTCTATGTCTCCGGTTGCCCGTGCCCAGGCACAACAGCCACCCGCACCGATGTCTATCTATTCCGGCAGTTTTGGAGGCGGGTTCGCTCTGACGGGCGGCAACACCGACACAAAGAACTTCAACCTCACGTTCAACCTCGTGCGAGATCCAAAAACGAAAAATATATTCAAAGCAGATGCCCTTTATTTGCGGGCCTCACAGAACGACGTGCTGACTCTGCACCGTTCGTCGTTAAAACTCCGCGATGAATACAATCTTTCGAAACGAGTATTCCTGTTTGGGGAATTCGGCTACCTGAGGGACGAATTCAAAGACATTCAGGCCCTCCTGTCGCCTATCGGCGGCATAGGCTACAGGCTGATCACGACAGATCGGACCATGCTGTCGGTCAGCGGCGGCGCAGGCGGATATTTTGAAAAGAACTCCTATGTGCCCATGAAAAAGGCGGGGAGCCTCAATGCCGGTCAGGACTTCTCACATAAACTTTCAGCAACATCCACTCTGACGGAATCCATATCGACGCTCTGGAAAATGGACGATTTCGACGACTACCTGACGAACTTTCGAGTCGGCGTGACGAGCACTCTCTACAAAAATCTGGAGCTCAAGGTGGAGTTTCTGGACAGCTACAAAGCGAAGCCTCCAAATCCGGCGATCAAGAAGAACGACACGGCATTTTTGACAACGTTCCTGTTGAAGTACTGATCACGGGGCGGCGCGTTTTGTCTTGAGCGTGAAATCATCGCGCTGTTATCTTCCAACGGATCCCGGAGGTACTCATGTTCAAAGAGTTCAAGGCATTCGCAATGCGTGGCAACGTTCTGGACCTTGCCGTTGGCGTAATCATTGGCGCGGCGTTTGGCGCCATCGTCACCTCTCTCGTCAACGACATCATCATGCCGCCTGTGGGAAAAATGATGGGCGGAATGGATTTCAAGGATCTGTTCATCCCCCTGGACGGGAGCAACTACAAGAGCCTGGCCGATGCAAAGATGGCAGGAGCGCCAGTCGTTGCGTATGGGAACTTCCTTAACACTATCATCAATTTTCTCATCGTCTCGTTCTCGATTTTCCTTCTTATCCGGCAAGTTAATCGGCTCACAGGGCCGCCGCCCGCACCCGCACCCCTCACGAAGGACTGCCGGTTTTGCGGAATGAGCATACCGCTCAAGGCAACAAAATGCGGGCACTGCACATCCGAGCTGCAATAGTGTCCGTGTCACGGAAACCCATGCACCCGAGCAGCGTGGTCGCGCTCGAGCGAGCGTGACCACGAGTACTGTAGAATCAGGACGGCATGGCCAAAACGCGTTCTGCTCCTGGCACCCCGCAGCCTCTCCCCTTACCCAGCACGTCACCCCCAAGATCACATATCGCCCGGTGGTTCTTTCGCGGTGGGAGTCTTGAGGAAGAGGAACACCACGAGACCCACCCCTGGTACATGGTCCTTTGGCTCACGGGTGTGGACTACTTCTCCACGTTGGGCTACCAACCTGGCATAGCACTGCTGGCTGCGGGAGCGCTCTCTCCGATAGCGACGCTGCTCCTGGTTGGTGTCACGTTGCTCGGCGCCTTACCGGTGTATGCCCAGGTCGCACGACGGTCCTACGCCGGTCAGGGCTCGATTGCAATGCTCGAAAATCTGCTTAAGGGATGGAAGAGCAAAGTGTTTGTTCTCGTCCTTCTGGGATTCGCCACTACCGACTTCGTCATCACGATGACGCTATCCGCAGCGGACGCGACACAGCACGCGATCGAGAATCCGTATCTTCACCCCTATGTGGGAGAGGCACGCGTCGCTCTGACCCTGGGCCTGCTATTGGTTCTCGCGCTCGTCTTCTTCAGAGGTTTCCAGGAAGCCATCAGCCTGGCCGCAGTGGTGGGAATTCCGTATATCGTGCTGAACGTTGTGGTGATCGTGCGATCGCTAATGGAAATCGTCCGTCACCCGGACCTTTTATCAAACTGGAATCGGGCCCTGACGGTCCATGGAGACTGGACCGCGCTGCTTCTGGCATCGGCGATCATTTTTCCAAGACTGGCGCTTGGAATGAGCGGATTCGAGACCGGCGTCGCAGTTATGCCGCTGGTTTCCGGGAATCAGCAGGACTCAACTCGCAGGGCCGGTGGCGTTCCGGTCGGCCGGATCGGCAACACGCGCCGACTGCTGGCCGCAGCGGCGGCGATCATGAGCGTGTTGCTGCTTCTTTCGAGTTTCGTCACGACACTTCTTATTCCTGAGAGCGCCTATCAAACGGGTGGTCCTGCAAGCGGCCGCGCCATCGCGTATCTCGCGCATGAGCTGCTTGGCAGCATTTTCGGCACTGTTTACGACGTGTCCACTATCGTGATCCTTTGGTTCGCCGGCGCGTCGGCAATGGCGGGGTTGCTGCACTTGATTCCCCGCTACCTGCCGCGCTTTGGCATGGCCCCGCGATGGGTTTCGTACCGCCGTCCGATGGTGTTGATTCTCTTCATAACCGCGGCAATCGTCACACTGATCTTCCAGGCGAGCGTCGAGGCGCAGGGCGCGGCTTATGCCACAGGTGTTCTCGTATTGATGTTCTCCGGAGCACTCGCAGTTGCACTGGCCCTGTGGCAGGAACGCGAGAGGATACGGTCAGTCTATTTCTGGGCAATCACAGCGGTCTTCGCCTTTACATTGATCGATAACATCATTGAAAGGCCGGACGGCGTCATCATTGCGACGGTATTTATTGTTGTCGTGCTCACGATCGGGTCAATCAGCCGCTTCAGCCGTTCGACGGAACTTCGTGTTGCGAAGTTCACGTTCCAGGATGACGAGTCCGCGCGCAACTGGCCGGAAATCGTCGGGAAAAAAGTTCACCTCGTTCCGCTCCGGACAAACAGTGTCGCGGCGCGCAGAAAAAAGCTCGCGGATGTGCGGAAGTATTACGCGGTGAAGGGACCGGTCGTGTTTGTTTATGTCCAGCTCATGGACAACAGAAGCGAATTTCTGTCCGAGCTGCGCGTGAGCGTGAGGAATGAAGAGGAAAACTTCGTCGTGGACGTATTTGGCGCGCCCGCCATTGCAAACACCCTTGCTTACATCAGCGAATCGATCGACCCGATCAGCATATTTCTGGGTCTCACTCGCCAGAATCTGATGACGCAGGCAATCCGATACCTTTTCCTCGGCGAAGGTGAAACCGGTCTGATGGTTTACACCATTCTTCTCAAGTACTGGGAATGGACGCCGGAAGACGACGTCCGCCCCCTGATTTTTCTGATGAGCGAGTAGCTACGCCGGCTGGTGCAACTGCCTCAGGCCGTGGCTCGCGACGTCGTCGCCTTCGTCGGGCGTCAACTCTTTTCCTCGAAAGCGGAAATGCCGTCCGTCATCCAGTCGAACGACATACAGGCGAAGCTCACGAAGAGCTTCTTCTCTTGCACCATCCCCTGTAACAAACGGTTCCGTTATCGCCGAAACGGTTCCCTTTTGAAGGTGGAACCCCGGAATCGCGCTGACAACCTGAACCTTCCCGCCAATATGCAACCTCGTCATAAGGCCTCCTACATGAGTTCTTCCTCACGGTAGATACAAAAGAGAAAGCGATCGGAGCTGCGGAATTTCTGCGGGGGGGTCTGGAATTCCACGACATACTCACGGAGTCGATCTGCGCGGGGTGGCAGGACTTGCATAACGGTGGCAGACTCTCCTGCGCCACGGAGCAAATCGTTCCGTCTAACTTGAACTACGTCTCCGACGTTAAACGGCATTGCTTCCTCCTTGCCTGTTGATTAGAGAAACGGGATATGTTTTTGTAAAGGAATTCTTGAGGCATTTTCGTGACATTCGAGTAGTACGAAAGTGAGTAGCACGAAAGTGACCCCCCGTTTCTCATCCTTGACTTTCACGTTTAGACGCACCCTCGCCGTTGCGGTTAGAATCGGAGCACTTCGGAGGCCATTGTTGAAATCCGCAATCATCTACCTGGTCTTCCTCATTGCAAATCTCATCCAGGCTCCAACAACTCTGATTCCTCAGAAGGGCTCGAGCGTTGTCACTTCAAAGGACAAGAGAAGCGGCTGGGAGGCAACCTGGGGGATGGAGGAGCTTCGGATCCAGGAGAAGAAAGCCGTTCGGTTTACAGAAACCGGATCGGGGCGACTGAGTACTTACTCTCAGAGCGTGCGTTGGTCGGTTCGGTCCACCTGGCTGGCCCAAGGTGCGTTTCGTCCCCTGGATACCGAAAAGACCATCACCGCGACTGACGGCCGAGTCCTTCTCGTCGAGCGGAAGCATTTCGATCCCGACATGGGAACAGTCCGTCTTGAACGGACCCAAGAAGGCCGGACGGAGACAAAAACACTGGAGGTGCCGGCGGACACGCTCGCTATTGAAGGTCTCGCCGGGGTGTTGCGTTTCGCGAATGTCCCCAAATCCCGGTCACTCTCGGCTCACGTCTTAACGAATGAACCGGAAGTCTACAGTGTCAGTTTCGAATGGCGTGACGAAGAACGCGTGACGACTCCTGCGGGCGAATTCAACTGCTACAAGGTGGAGATGGTTCCTCACCTGGGCCTGCTCAATGTCGTGCGTCCCTTCATTCAGAAGACGTATTTCTGGTTTACTGTCGCTGCACCCTACAATTGGATTCGATACCAGGGACCGGAGAGTGGACCAGGAACGCCTGAAGTGGTTATGTCGCTCTCGCACATGGACTAAAGACTAAGGTCGGGGAATCGACAACGGCCAACCCAGTTGACAGTCACCGGCAACATCCGCAGAATCTAAACTCACCGCGAAAGTGGCGGAACTGGCAGACGCGCTAGACTTAGGATCTAGTGGGGTGACCCATGAGGGTTCGAGTCCCTCCTTTCGCATAGAGGAATCCATGAAAGCTGAACTAACCGACATCTCTGCGTGCAGGAAATCCTTTGAGATCGAGATCCCGCCGGATGTCGTCGACCATGAAATCTCCCACATCTCACAAAATCTGATACAGCGCGCGAAAGTCCCCGGGTTCCGCCCAGGCAAAGCGCCTGTCAGCGTGATCAAGACTCGTTATCGGGACGAGATCGTCAGCGAAATGCTGCAGCACCTGCTGCCGAAGTATTTTCTTGAGGCTGTAAAGGAAAAGGACCTCGATATCGTGGACGAACCCGAGTATGAATCGGTCGACTACGACAGCGGGAAACCCGTCAAGTTCAAGGCCATCTTCGAGGTGTATCCCGAACTCAGCATCACCAACTACACAGGGATACCTGCAGAAGAAGTTTCATTCGATGTCCCGGAGTCTGAGGTTGAAACAACCTTGAAGAAGCTCCAGGACGACATGTCGGAACTCTCGCCGGTGGAAGCAGAGCGGCCGGTGAATCAGGGCGACTTCGTCGAAATTTCCTTCACGGGAACCGCTGCCGGCGAGCAGGAACCCCTATTCACCGAAAAAGCCACCGTCGAAGTGGGCGGCCCCTCCACGCTGCAGGAGTTCACGGAGAATCTGACCGGAATGACGGTCAACGAGGAAAAGACCTTCAGCGTCACGTATCGCGAGGATTACCCGGAGAAGCGTCTGGCCGGGAAGACTCTCGCGTATCAGATAAAAGTTGAGGCCATTAAGGAAAAGAAGGTTCCCGAACTGAACGATGAATTCGCACAGGGCCTGGGCCAGTACTCGACATTCGAGGAGCTTCGCTCGAAGATTCGCCAGGATCTGGAAAAGCATCGCCGCGAACATGCAAATGAAGAATTGCGAGAGAAGCTGCTTCGGTGGCTTGAAGAACACAACGAATTCGAAGTTCCCGAATCGCTTGTCGAGCGGCAGATTCAGATTCGAATGCAGCGTCTTCTGAGGGATCTTTCACGCCAGGGCATCAACCCCCAGCGCCTGGATGTCGACTGGGCGAAAATCGGCGCCGACCAGCGTCAGCAGGCGATTCGCGATGTAAAGGGATCGCTTTTGCTCAGCCACGTCGCGCACAAGGAGAAGATCGACGTCAACGACCATGACGTCGAAACCGAAATCGACCGCATCGCAACCGAAATGAACAATCCGCGTCAACGGGTCAAGGAAGTGCTTTCGAAGGACTCCGGAATGGCCCGCCTGCGAAGTCAGATCCAAAACAAGAAAACGCTGGACTTTCTGAAGGAACATGCCGTCATTCAGCCAGCCGTGTCCAAAGAGTAGTCTGCAAATAGTCTGCTTGACGCTAGCATGCATCGGACTAATGATTACCTGCACGGTTTGAGAGGGAGAGAAATAGACCCATGACTCTAGTACCAATGGTCGTCGAACAAACCAACCGTGGCGAACGCGCGTACGATATTTATTCGCGTCTGCTGCGCGACAGCATCATCTTCATCGGCACCCCTATCGACGACAATGTCGCTAACCTTGTTATTGCACAACTGCTCTTTCTGGAAGCTGAAGATCCTGAGCGCGACATCTCGCTGTACATCAACAGCCCCGGCGGCTCCATCACTGCGGGCCTCGCAATCTACGACACGCTTCAGTTCATCAAGAATGACGTGACGACGATCTGCGTGGGACAGGCAGCAAGCATGGCCGCCGTACTTCTCGCCGCGGGAACTGCGAAGAAACGCTTCGCTTTGCCGCACTCGAAAATTCTCATCCACCAGCCGTGGATGAGCGGCCTGCAAGGGCAGGCGACAGATATCGAGATTCACGCTAGAGAGATTCTGCGCATGAGAACGATTCTGAATAACATCCTCGCGGGACACACGCATCAGAGCAAAGATCGTATCGAAAAGGATGTCGAGAGGGACTACATCATGACGTCAGAGCAGGCAAAAGACTATGGTATTATCGATGAGGTCATCTCAAAAAGAACATGAAGAAGAACAGTGACGACGTCCTTCGTTGTTCCTTCTGCAACAAGAGCCAGAATGAAGTTCGAAAGCTGATTGCAGGTCCAACGGTTTTTATTTGTGACGAATGCGTCGGTGTCTGCCAGGACATCATTGACGAAGATCAAAATTACGAACCTTCCAGCAGGAATGTTCATCTCCCAAAGCCACCCGACATCAAGGCATTTCTGGACCAATACGTCATCGGGCAGGACAAATCGAAGAAGAAGCTGGCGGTTGCCGTATACAACCACTACAAACGGATCGAACTCTCTCGAAAGAAGTCCGACGTCGAACTCCAGAAATCCAACATTCTCCTGATCGGCCCAACGGGCACCGGCAAGACGCTGTTGGCCCAGACCCTGGCCCGGCTGCTGAGCGTGCCGTTCGCCATTGTCGACGCGACCACCCTGACAGAAGCCGGCTATGTGGGCGAAGACGTTGAGAATATTATCCTTAGATTGATCCAGAACGCCGGCGGAGACATCGAAAGAGCACAGACCGGCATCATCTATATAGATGAGATCGACAAGATCGGCCGAAAGGACGAAAACCCCTCGATCACCCGAGACGTCTCCGGTGAAGGTGTCCAGCAGGCTCTCCTCAAAATGCTGGAAGGCACCGTGGCTAATGTCCCTCCCCAGGGCGGCCGAAAACATCCACATCAGGAATTTACGCAGGTGGATACAACGAACATCCTCTTCATCTGCGGCGGAGCGTTCGTCGGCCTGGAGAAGATTATCGAAAAGCGGCTCGCGGTTCGAAGCACGATGGGTTTCCAGGGCGAAGTCCGTGTGAAGAGTGACAGCGCGCGATCCGAGTTCCTGGAACGGGTCGAACCTGAGGATCTGATCAGATTTGGAATGATTCCTGAGTTCGTCGGGCGGGTGCCCGTGGTTGCAACCCTTCACGATCTCGATCAGAAAGCGCTTGTTGAAATCCTCACGCGTCCGAAGAACGCTTTGGTCAAGCAGTACCAGAGACTGTTCGAATACGAGAACGTGAAGCTTCGATTCACCGAGGAAGCGCTTGAAGCTGTCGCCGCCGATTCCATCAAACGAAATGTCGGGGCGCGCGGCCTGAGAATCATCCTCGAAGAATTGATGCTGGACCTGATGTACCAGCTGCCGCAGCAGAGAGACCAGCGGGAACTTACCATTACCAAAGAGATGGTACTGACTAAGGAAATTCAGTTCCCGTTCGAAAAGGCGGGATAGGGATGTCCGGAAGATGCCTTGCTTATGAGCGCTAAAGACAAGTACGAGCAGGCTCGCCTGCCCATGGTCCCGATTCGGGACGTTGTGATTTTCCCGTACATGATGGTTCCGTTCGTGATCGGCCGGGAAACGTCCGTGAACGCTCTCGAAACGGCTCTCAAGGGGGACAAGCGCATCTTCCTCGCAACGCAGCACGATGCGACCATCGACAACCCCAAGCCTGCGGATATCTACCAGGTCGGTACGGTCTCCAACATCGTCCAGTCGCTCAAGCTCCCCGATGGCAACACCAAAGTTCTTGTCGAAGGCATCGAGCGCGGGCGAATCCTGCAGCTCGCGGAAGAAGAGGGCTATTGGCAGGCCACTGTCAGGCTTTCCCCGTTCCGGCACCAGTCGTTCACCGGATACGACACAATAGCCTCACGCTTGTCCCAGCAGTTTGAACAGTATCTGAAACTCTGCCAGCACTCGAACATGGAACAGGTGCTGGCCACGACCAAGGTGGATGATGTCGGACGGCTGGCCGACATCATCTGCTCGAATCTCGTTCTCTCCATCGAGGAAAAGCAGGAACTCGTCGAAATCTTCAATCCGATCGAGCGCTGCAAGAGACTCGCCGACATCATGGATCTCGAACTGGAGAAGCTCCATGTTGATCGCTCTGTTCAAAATCGAGTCAAGAAGCAGATGGAGCGCGCACAGAAGGAGTACTACCTCAACGAGAAGATCAAGGCGATCCAGAAGGAGCTTGGCAGAAAAGACGAGAAGTCCGAACTGGATGAGCTTCGACGCAAGATCGACACGGCAGGCATGCCAAAGGAAGCCCGGGAGAAGGCGCTTCAAGAGCTTCGCCGGATCGAGATGATGCCGCCGATGTCGGCGGAGTCCTCGGTCTCTCGCAACTACCTCGACTGGCTCATCGCCGTTCCCTGGAAAAAGAAGTCTCGCGAAATTCGCGATATCGAACTCGCCGAAAAGACGTTAAACGAAGATCACTACGGTCTGGAAAAGATCAAAGATCGCATCCTGGAATTCCTTTCCGTACGTCAGTTGGTGAAGAAGCCCAAGGGATCGATCCTTTGCTTCGTTGGTCCTCCTGGCGTCGGCAAGACCTCGCTCGGCATGTCTATTGCCCGAGCCACAGGGCGGAAATTCGTAAGGCTGGCGCTGGGCGGCGTGCGTGATGAGGCAGAGGTCCGCGGGCATCGCCGAACCTACATCGGCGCTTTACCCGGACAGATCATCCAGATGATCAAAAAAGCCGGAACGGTCAATCCGGTATTCCTTCTGGATGAAGTCGACAAGATGAGCATGGACTTTCGAGGCGATCCGGCCGCGGCTCTGCTCGAAGTCCTCGACCCGGAACAAAACTCCACATTCCAGGATCACTATCTCGACGTGGAATATGACCTCTCTCAGGTGATGTTCATCGCCACGGCAAATGTCCTGCACACGATTCCACAGCCGCTGCAGGACCGCATGGAAATCCTTCGCCTTCCGGGATATACCGAGCAGGAGAAGGCCGAGATCGCGAAACGATTCCTCATTGACAAGGAACTGGAAGCGAATGGCGTCACGCAAAAGGATCTCGAATTCACGGATGAAAGCCTGAAAACCATCATCCGGAATTACACGCGCGAAGCGGGCGTGCGCAATCTGCAGCGTGAAATCGCTTCAATCTGCCGCAAAATCGCCCGGTCAGTGGTCAAGGCGAAGGGACACAGCCGCATTCGCGTAAAGAGTGAAAATCTCTCGGAATACATTGGAATCCCGAAATACCGGTCGAACCGACTCGAAGAAAGACACGAGGTGGGGTTTGTCACCGGTCTGGCCTGGACCGAAGTGGGCGGCGAAATCCTTTCCACCGAAGCAACCCTCATGTCAGGCAAAGGCAACCTCACTCTGACTGGAAAGCTTGGCGAAGTCATGCAGGAATCCGCACAGGCGGCGATGAGCTATGTCCGATCGCGATCGCATCTGTTCGGCATTCCCAAGGACTTCCATCGTCATCTGGACATGCACATCCATGTACCCGAAGGTGCGATTCCCAAGGATGGTCCATCAGCGGGAGTTACGATGGCCACGTCACTCGTCAGCGCTCTGACGGGAATCCCGGTAAACCGCGATGTCGCAATGACGGGCGAGATAACGCTGCGTGGGAAAGTGCTGCCCATCGGCGGCGTCAAAGAAAAGCTGTTGGCGGCCCATCGAGCGGGGATTCGCACCCTGATCCTGCCGCGAGACAACGAGAAGGACCTCGCGGATGTGCCGGCAGATATCCAGGGCGATTTCGCCATTCATTTTGTGGAATCGATGGATGAAGTACTGAAGGTTGCGCTGACACGATTGCCCGTACCGCTCGACGAATCAATTGGAGCGGAGACAGGGTTTCGGCCGTACATCGAAAAAGACTCCGGTACCCGTCAGGGACCGGTAATGCATTAAAGTCTTTTGCGCCAGACGGTACGCTTGTTACAATGGATTTCGTTCGATTCGTGTCATAACCTTTCGCGCTGTGAGTCGTGAGAATCAGTTCCGCCCGATTCGTTAAGAGCGCAATACAACCGGATGACTTTCCCCATGACAAACGGCCGGAAGTAGCTTTTTGTGGCCGGTCAAACATTGGCAAATCCAGTTTACTGAATGCACTCACTAACTCCCGCGGACTGGCCCGCACGAGTTCAACACCCGGACGAACACAGACGATCAACTTCTTTCTGGTCGATGAGCAAGTTTATTTTGTCGATCTTCCGGGTTACGGATACGCCAGGGTCTCCAAGACAACAAGAGACAGCCTGGGTAAGATGATCGAAAGCTATCTCGCTGGAAGCAGGCACCTGAAACTGGCGTTGATGCTTGTAGATTGCAGGATTCCGCCGACCGAGTCGGATCGGATGATGAAGGAATGGCTGGACCACTACGGCATTCCGAATGCAGTGGTTCTTACGAAGGCCGACAAGCTTTCGAAGAACAAATTGAATCAGGCGCTCAAGACGAGCGCCGAGCAACTAAGAACAAAGGAGACCATAGCTTTCTCGGCCATAACAGGTTTTGGTAAGGACGCTGTCCTGTCCAGAATTCGTCAGGCCATTGCACAGGACCCCACACAGTGAGCGAAGAAAACCCACCTATGAGTAAAAAAACCGTTACCTCAGATCGCCCCGAAGGGGCGGTGACGATGGACATTGCCCAGCTAAAGGAAATGAACATCGCGTCGCTAACCCAGGTTGCCAAGGACCTCAACATTCAGGGAGCTTCCGGAATGCGGAAGCAGGAACTGATTTTCAAGATCCTGCAGGCCCAGACCGAAAAGAGCGGCTTCATTTTCAGTGAAGGCGTTCTTGAAACCCTCCCGGACGGATTCGGATTCCTCCGCGCTCCAGACTATAACTACTTGCCGGGACCGGACGACATTTACGTGTCGCCATCCCAGATCCGCAAGTTCGATTTGCGCACCGGAGATACCGTGTCCGGTCAGGTCCGCCCGCCGAAGGACGGAGAGCGGTATTTCGCTCTCATCAAGGTCGAAGCCGTCAACTTCGAGCATCCGGACGAAGCGCGGAACAAGATCTTTTTCGATAACCTGACACCGCTCTACCCCAACGACCGGCTCAAGCTTGAAACGACAAAGGACAACCTCTCGGCGCGCGTCCTCGATCTGCTGACGCCTATCGGAAAGGGTCAGCGAGGTCTTATCGTCGCCCCGCCAAGAGCCGGCAAAACGATGCTTCTCCAAACGATCGCGAACTCGATCACGCAGAATCACCCCGAAGTGATCCTGATCGTGCTTCTGATCGACGAACGTCCGGAAGAAGTCACCGACATGCAGCGGTCCGTGAACGGCGAAGTCATCAGTTCCACTTTCGATGAACCGGCCTCTCGTCACGTGCAGGTTGCTGAAATGGTGATCGAAAAGGCGAAGCGCCTGGTCGAGCACAAGCGCGATGTCGTGATCCTGCTCGACTCCATCACGCGTCTCGCACGAGCCTACAACACGATCGTGCCACCCTCGGGTAAAGTACTCTCGGGCGGCGTGGACTCCAACGCCCTCCAGCGTCCGAAGCGGTTCTTCGGCGCGGCCCGCAACGTCGAAGAAGGCGGAAGCCTGACGATCATCGCAACCGCCCTGATCGACACCGGCAGCCGCATGGACGACGTCATCTTCGAAGAGTTCAAGGGCACCGGTAACATGGAAATCAACCTCGACCGGAAGCTGATGGACAAGCGTGTCTTCCCCGCGATCGATATCAATCGCTCGGCAACGCGAAAGGAAGAACTCCTCGTTGCGAAGGAAGAGCTGACACGAATCTGGATTCTGCGAAAGGTCCTCAACCCGTTGTCCACCGTCGAAGCGATGGAACTGCTGCTCGAAAAGATGAGCAAGTCAAAAACCAACGGTGAATTCCTCAACTCCATGAGCGGCGGCGGCAGATAACCAAACCCGGCGGGGAATCGGCGGGGAATTAGGGGACGGACTACTCAACCCCCAAACTCTTGAAGATCGGAACTTCGAGTTTGGGGGTTGAGTAGTCCGTCCCCTAATTCCCCGCCGATTCCCCGCCATTCCTATTTGAACTCCTATGAAACTCGTTAAACGAATGGAGCGGATCGGAACCGAATCCGCATTTGAAGTTCTCGCCAAGGCCCAGGCGCTTGAAAAACAGGGCAAGAGCATCATTCATCTGGAGATCGGCGCGCCGGATTTCCCGACGCCGAAGCACATCGTCGAGGCTGGAAAGAAGGCTCTCGACGACGGTTTCACGAAGTACGGTCCAACTGCCGGGCTCCTCGAGTTTCGAGAAGCGATCGCTGCGCACGTTTCAAAGACTCGCGGGATCGAGGTTGGCGCGGACAATGTCTGCGTCGTTCCCGGCGGAAAGCCGATCATGTTTTTCGTCATGATGGCCCTGCTGGAAGAAGGCGATGAAGTCGTCTATCCAGACCCGAGTTTCCCCATTTACGAATCAGTCATCAGCTTTCTCGGCGCTGTGCCGAAGCCGGTACCGCTCGTAGAAAGCCGCGGATTTTCATTTGACCTCAATGTCCTGAAGGACCAACTCTCCAGCAAGACGAAGCTGGTGATCCTGAATTCGCCCGCAAATCCGACCGGAGGCGTGATCTCCAAGGACGACCTCCGGCAAATCGCGGACATGCTCCGAAATCGCGATCTGACGATTCTCAGCGATGAGATCTACTGCAGGATCTTCTACGAGGAAGAGCCGACGTCCATCACTGGATTCGAAGGAATTCCTGAAAAAACCGTCATTCTGGACGGATTCTCGAAGACCTATTCCATGACTGGCTGGAGGCTCGGATTTGGCGTGATGCCTCAGAAGCTGGCTGATGCGGTCAATCTGCTCATGGTCAATTCCAATTCATGCACCGCGACCTTTACACAAAAGGCTGGCCTGGCGGCCCTCCAGGGCCCTCAGGACGACGTCACGAGGATGGTGACGGAATTCCGCAAGCGTCGCGACGTGATCGTGAAACGCCTCAACGAAATCCCTGGCTTTCGCTGTTCGACTCCGGCCGGCGCGTTCTATGCGTTCCCCAACGTGACAGGCACGGGCGTCCCCTCAAAGGATCTCGCAGATCTATTGCTCAACGAAGCCGGCGTCGCGTGCCTGAATGGCACTGCCTTCGGGAAGCACGGAGACGGCTACCTCCGATTCAGCTACGCCAGTTCGCTGGAGAACATCGAGGAGGCCATGCGCCGGATCCGGGAAGCCTCGAACCGCTGGACAAAGAAGTAGTCAGACCCCTGCCTTGACAAAAGTCGAGCCCGCTAGTGGAATATCGGGCATGAGAATTCACCAAGGACTGCTTATCGCTGGTCTGTTGGCTGCAGGGTCCCTTGCTGCGGTCCAGCAGAACGCCAAAGTCGTCGCGACCGTCAACGGCGAAAACATTACCGAACAACAAATGATGCAGGCCGCGGCCGCGGACCTTTCGAAGCTGGATGCGAATCGGCCTCAACCTCAGGCCGCGTATGACCGCGCGAGGCTCGAGCTGCTTTGGAAGGCGCTGAATTCCATCATTGAAGACAAGTTGATCACGTTGGAAGCGGCAAAGAACCGAATGACCCGGGAGGAACTCCTTAACGCGGAAGTCGAAAGCAACGTAGGGACGCCTTCGCCCGCCGACGTCGAACAGTTCTACGAAGCAAACAAGGCGCAGATCCCCATCCCGAAAGCCGAAGCACTTCCGCAGGTGCGTCAGTACATGATCGAAACGAGCCGGCGGCGCTATCGGGAGATGCTTGTGACGAACATGCGGCGGAATTTCAAGGTGACAACGTTTCTGGATCCTCTCAGAACGGACGTCGCCATCGCGGGATATCCTTCGCGTGGCCCGGCCAACGCCCCTGTCACCATCGTGGAGTTTGCAGACTTCGAATGTCCCTTCTGTGGCGCGTTCTATCCGACGCTGAAACTGGTCGAGAAAAACTACGCGGATAGAGTACGGCTAGTCTACCGCCAGTTTCCTCTTACCAATAGTCACCCGAACGCGCAGAAAGCCGCAGAGGCTTCGCTTTGCGCCAACGAGCAACGGCGGTTCTGGGACTTTTACGATGCACTGTTCAGCGACCAGTCCCGCCTTGATGTTCCTTCTTTAAAGCAGCGTGCCCAGGCGCTCGGCCTGGATGTTGCAGCGTTCAATGCATGCCTGGATTCGGGAAGTCAGGCGGCGGCCATTCAGAAGGACAGGGACGATGCGCGGAGGATGGGCGTAAATAGTACACCCACTGTGTTCATTAATGGCCGCCTGCTCGGCGGAAGGTCCTATGCCGAGATTCAGGAGGTCATTGAAGATGAGTTGCAACGCGCTCTGAAAAAATAAAAGGGAGGAACGTGGTCTCTTTTCTCGTTCCTCCCCTTTTCGTAGTCTCGATTAGCCTACTTCTTTGCGCCTAGAACGGCGTCCTTGGCGGCCTTCGCCATACGGAACTTCAGAACGGTCTTGGCTGGGATCTTGATTGCCTCGCCAGTCGCCGGGTTGCGGCCAATCCGCGCCTTCCTCTTCTGCTTCACGAGCTTGCCAAGTCCAGGCAGGGCAAATTCGCCCTTCTTCGCTTCGCGATACGCGAGGTCTACCAGCCCGGCCATAAAGTCTTTTGTCTGCTTCTTGCTCATTCCGGACTTCGCCGACATCTCAGCGATGATCTGGGTCTGGGTCATTTTCGCCATTCGTAGTCTCCTTTTTCAGTTTGCCAATGATAAAAGCCGCTTTCAGGACCCCCAATAAATAAAGGCTGCGGGCGTATCTGTCAACGACTAAGCTCGTTTAAACGCTCTTTCAATCTCCCTGAGGTCATACCTCAGAATGATGGGTCGCCCATGAGGACAGACTGTAGGAACGTCAGTCTTCATAAGCTCGCCAACAAGCCATCGCATTTTGGTTTCGTCGAGCGGCGTATTGATCTTGATAGCCGCGTGACAGGAAACCGATGCTGCGATCTTTCTCTTGAGCGCGTCGATATTCATGATCTGAGTCTCGCGCTCGAGTCCATCAAGCAGTTCGCGCAGAAGCTTCTCGACTGCGCCCGCCTTGAGAATCGCCGGGGCGGTCTTGATCGCAATCGTCTTCGGCCCGAACGGCTCAACTTCAAAACCGTTCTGCGTCAGCTCGGGAACAATGTTCTCGAGAATTACCAACTGGCGCGGTGGCAGTTCCACCACAATGGGCATCAATAATCGCTGTACTTCGAGCATTCCGGCAAGCTTTTGTCGCAAATAATTCTCAAAAAGTACACGCTCGTGTGCGACGTGCTGATCAATCAAAATCAGTCCTGTCAAGTCTGTTGCAACAATAAAGCTGTCCCTCAATTGTCCCAGAGGACGCACTTCCTGCTTGACTCGGTCGAAATCCGCGTATGCCTCCGGTCTCCGGTCCAACGGCGCTTCTGCACCGAAGGAGAGATCGAGAGACCGCGGCTGTCCTTCCAGAACGACCGGTGGCGCCTGCAGTGAAAACGGCGCGTTGAGAATCGGATCGTTGCCGGCCCAGGAATCCGGCACTCTTGGTGAAGGCGACGGCAATCCGTAAGGCGACATCGGACCGGTAGCGGACTGCATCGCGACGATGGTCTTGTCGTTGGTAAGACCCGCAAGGATCGTGTCGCGAATGGAGTCGTGAATGAAGCTCTGATGTTTGAATCGCACTTCCGTCTTTGCGGGATGGACGTTGACGTCGACATCCTCAAAAGGCACTGTCACGAAGAGAATGACGACAGGGTACGTCCCGGACGGCAACATGTTCCGATAGGCTTCACCAACGGCATGCATGATGATCTTGTCGCGCACCAGTCTGTGGTTCACGAAAAAGAACATCGAATGACGGTTGTACTTCTGGATATGAGGCCGTGACGTGAACACATGGATCTTCATGCCCGACCTTCCGAACTCCCTCTGATGCTCGACAAGCTCGTCAAGCAGATCAGTCCCGAAGACTTGAAGAATCCGTTCGCGGGAGTCCGGCACCGCCGGCGTCGAGAGAACCTCAAAGCTGCCGCTCTTCAAAAGAAACTGAATCTCTGGAAACGCCAACGCGTAATGCGTGCAGTAGCTGGTGACCTGACTCAGCTCGTACGACTCCGACCGCAGGAACTTTCGCCGCGCCGGAACATTGTAGAAAAGGTCTTCTACTGTAATCTGCGTCCCTTGCGGAAAAGCGCCTTCCCGTTGAGCCATGATCCGGCCGCCCGCCACCTCAATAGCAGTCCCTATACCGCTCGAGGCCTGCGTCTCCAGGGTCAGCCGGGATACGGAAGCGATCGAAGGAAGCGCCTCTCCGCGAAAACCGAGAGTTTTGATCGAGAATAAATCGTCGGGGTTGTAGAGCTTGCTTGTCGCGTGGCGCAGCAAGCAGGTGGCGGCATCCTCCGCTTCCATTCCCTCGCCATTGTCGGTAACGCGAATCAGCCGGCGCCCACCCTCAAGGATATCGACGGCGATCCTCGTGGCGCCCGCATCCAGCGAGTTCTCAATCAATTCCTTGACGATCGATGCCGGCCGTTCGACGACTTCACCAGCCGCGATACGATTCGCAATATCGTCAGGTAACACACGGATGCGAGACATAGGACGAGATTCTACTGTTGCGCAGGGATGATTCAGGACCCAAAACGATCGACCTCCCGGCGAACGAGGCCAATTCCTGAGAACGGCGGCTACGCGGGAGCTGTCGGCCATCCCCACAATCCAGCTCAGGCTTGCCAGCTCGTATTGAGCCATCTGGTCAATCAAGAATCCGATTTGACTCGATGACGTCTATAATTCCATGCGTGAAAACACCCGCACCAGCACGCCGAGGGTTCCTTAAGACAAGCGCCGGACTCGCTGCGGGGCTCCCTCTTCTGCCGCTTGAAACGTTCGCAGCGGCACCAAAACTGCGCCTCACCGGCATTGAGCTCCTCCCGGTTCGAGCGACGGAACGTACCGTCTGGCTCTTCGTCCGGCTGCTCACCGACGCGGGATTGACCGGCCTTGGCGAAGCATCGGATGCGTTCGGTTTTGCAAACACGACAACGGAGAACGCGCGCACGATGGAATCGGAACTGCGCGCATTCTTTCGTCTGATCGAAGGCAGTTCGCCGCTCGAAATCGAAGCATACCGTCAGCGCGGCATGCCGTTGGCCCGCCGCGGACTGGTCTCGGCCACGGCGTTCAGCGCCATCGAACAAGCCTTGTGGGATCTTGCAGGGAAGGCACTCGATGTTGCCGCGAACACGCTCTTCGGTGGGCGCGTTCGAGACACGCTGCCTGTTTATGCAAATATCAATCGCGCAGCAAATCCGAGAACGCCGGCGGGTTTCGCGGCGACGGCGAAGCGCGCGGTGGCCGATGGTTTTCGCGCGATCAAGGCTGCGCCGTTCGATGGATTCCCTCCGGCCGGATCACCGGCGGGGGTCATTGAAGCCGCCGTGGAGAATGGCATTGCCGCAATGGCTGCGATGAGAGAGGCGGTCGGAAGCGACATTTCTCTAATGGTGGATTGTCACAGCTTCTTCGACGTGCCACTGGCTATTCGCGTTGCCGAACGCCTGGATCCTCTGAAACTGACCTGGTTCGAAGAACCCGTCCCACCAGAACAAGTCGACAACACGGCGCAGATCCGAAGCCGAATACACCAATCGATGGCGGGCGGCGAAATTCTGTTCGGAGTGGCAGGCTTCGCACCACTGACACGCAGTCATGGGGTGGATGTCATCATGCCGGATGTGAAGCATTGTGGCGGATTGCTCGAGCTTACCCGCATCGCGGCGATGGCCGAGGCCGATGGCGTTCAAGTTGCGCCGCACAATCCCAGCGGCCCCGTCTCGACGGCGGCCAGCATTCAGGTGTGCGCGGTTCTCGCGAACTTCAACTATCTGGAGCTGCAGTGGGGCGAGGTCGCCTGGCGCAAAGATGTCGTGAAGCCCGTCGAAACCTTTCAGGGCGGCAGTCTTCGAGTGCCGGAAAAGTCGGGATTCGGCATTGAACTCAACGAACCCGTGATCCGAGCCCGACGACTGTGACCTGTGCCGCGCGCGTTCTGAGCTCCTCATGGCGCAAAAGCAAAGGCTTCCCGCTCCCGGTTGATGCCGAGCGCCCTGACTACTTTCCCCCAGTCACGCCTGATATGGAACCCTCGACGAGCTGGAGTATGTATTCGAATTCCGCATCCGGAACCGTCGCCCGAATTCCGTGGACCATCGCGATGCGTTCCGGTGTCGACAGCGACGGGATCATCCACCGCAGCATGACAAGCAGTCCTAAAAACTTCCTAAAAGCCCTCGATCAGAGTCGAACGCGCTGCGCAGTTCGGCCCGCTCGTCATCACTCAAGCCCGAACTGAACTGCAGCACCTGATCCATCACGTCGTGAGTCTCAAAGTAGTCGTTGCGGCAGCTCAGGTGTACGAATCCTCCAGGCGTGAACATGCCTTCTTCATAGAAGATCAGCCGAATTCGCCAGGTCCCTCGCTCGATGGGAGTCTTGCAGTGCCGGCACTTGGCCATTCGACCCGGAGATCGCTCGGCCCCATCGATTCGCGGGAGACGCCGCTGTGTGAGGCTTTGCTGGGCGAGGCGTTCCAGGTGTTCCCGATCAGAGACAGCCTCAGTCGTTTCACCAAGAGTTTGCAGGAATGGCTCGGGACGCTTATACGCGGCGCAGATTGGGTGGAACCATAACGTCATTTCTCCGTCGGCAAAAGGATTGGGCAGGCGTTCCCCGAAGCGCAGAGTTCCACTCGCGATGGGCCTGGCGCAGCCCTTGCATTTTGACCGACCGCTGGAAGCAGGCTCGATGACGTGGGGCACAGGAATAAGAATAGCCGAGGGGGGTAGAAGTTGGTTCGCTAAGTCGGAGGCGATCGATTGCCCTCCTGGCCAGGAGGGGTGGACGCGACATCAAAAAAAATCGCGAAGCCTCCGCTAAAGGAGCGGACGAGGTGGTGGTTCAACTTCAAGATCTTTTCGATCTTGAGCAACCACCCCGTCTCTGGCCAGGAGGGGTAATCGACAGCTTCCGCATAGAGAACGAATTTCTAAACTCCCACGCTACCCCTTCGTCTTGTAACGCTGCTTCTGTGCGCGATGCACCTGCTTCAACCATTTTCTTTGTTCGGCCTGCGCTGCGGGGTCGTGTCGGCGCTCCAGAAACTGGAGCTCACGTTTCAGCTTTTGATAGTTCGTCATCCGGTCGGGATCCAGCGTCCCGCTGGCAATGGCTTCCAGAACTGCGCAGCCGGGTTCGGTATTGTGTTGGCAATCGCGGAATCGGCAGTTGGCGCTCAACGCGCCGATGTCGTCGAAGGTGTCATCCAGACCGGTGTCGGCATCCCACAACTGGAACTCCCTCATTCCGGGAGTGTCGATGAGGATACCGCCTGCCGGTATGAGAAACAGGCGGCGATAGGTGGTGGCATGGCGTCCACGATCGTCGCCCGAACGGATCTCCAAAGTCTTTTGAGTCGCTGTACCCAGAAGCCTGTTGATGATCGTCGATTTGCCGACTCCGGATGAGCCGAGAAGGACGACGGTCTTTCCCACACTCAGATATGGCGTCACAGCGTCCAGCCCTTCGCCGGTTACGGCGCTGAGAATGTGTGTATTCACGGCGGGTGCGGCTGCCGCAATCTCATCCGCTGCGCTCTGTCGATCGGCACAGAGATCCGCCTTGCTCAGTAGAACCACAGGCTGAGCGCCGCTCTCCCAAATGGCTCCGAGGTAGCGCTCGAGCCGGCGGCGATTGAAATCTGCATTCAACGACATCACAACGAAGGCGATGTCGAGGTTGGTGACCAGGATCTGTTCTGCCGAGCGCTCTCCGGCGACCTTGCGAGAGAGCCTCGTTCGGCGCGGCAGTACTTCATGGATCACCGCCTTCCCTTCAGAGAGGATCGGGTCCATGGCGACCCAGTCACCGACAGCCGGAAAAGCGGACCTGTCCGATGCCTGATGACGCAGTCGGCCGGTAACTTCGGCCGCCAACTCGCCGGACTTTCCGACAACGCGATAGGCTTCTTTCTGTTCCTCCACCACGCGCGCGGGCGTCAAGCCCTGGCGAGCATGCGTTTCCCAACAGTGTTCGAAGAAATGGTTCCATCCCAGGACGTGTAAATCCACGTGTGCTCCTTCGACAAGAATTGAATTGTTTGTGAGAGGAACGAAGGGAGGATAGTCGTGAGCGACTATGAGGAAGGGAAATGCGGAATCGTTAAGGTCTCTTCCTTACCCGTTCGTCCCATTGAAACGCATCGAAACGATGCAGACTTGATCCCTGTTCATAAGAACCTCCTGGATTGGAAATCGGACCCCGACAGGTTAGCACACGGCTTCTGTCAATTCACGTTTCCGCACCTCATCGAATTAGCCTGACATATGGGCCGCAGTAAAAGTGACCCAGTCGCAGTGGTCTGCTATCCTGTCCGCAACTTTTACGAACAACTTACTCCAAAAGCCGGAGGCGATATGACGATGAAGCGAACTCTTCGCTCAAGTATGGCTGCTGCGGGCATTCTCGTAAGCCTGACGGCCCTGACCGTGTTGCAAAGCGTCCCTCTGCAGGTCAGTGCACCTGCATTGACAGGCCGGGTGACATCGGCTTCGGAAAGCGCGATGGAAGGAGTGCTGGTCAGCGCGGAACGCGAAGGCTCCAACATGACGATTACGGTGATCAGCAATGCCTCCGGCGTTTATGCCTTTCCGCAGGATCGGCTGCAGCCAGGCCGCTATGACGTCACGATCCGAGCCGCTGGTTATATTCTCCCTGCAGCGAAAGTCGTCGACATTACTCCGAAGACCACAACCGTGGACCTGCGGTTGGAGCAGGCCAGCATTCTCGACAAGCTCTTCATCTGACCAGCGCGGAATGGCTCCACAGCTATCCGCTGCCCGAGCAAACCAAGTACGACACATTGAGGGATTGCACGCGTTGCCACAGTCAGGTCAAACCCGCGATGTCGCTCTATGACGCGCCGACCGCAGCGTATGTCGTGCAACGCATGATCTATTCCAGTGGTAGCACACCTCCGAGTTTCCAGTTGCCGTGGAACGGGGGTGCTGGCGCGCAGCTATCGCGCGTTCAGTTCAAAGGGAACGGCGAGATCGTCAGAGAAATGATCCGCGCCGAGGGTGGATCCCTCGGCGCTTACGACATCGCGGTAGATTCGAAGAACAACGTTTACGGTGGAGATCGCACCAGCACTTCAATCTGGAAAGTGGATGGGAAAACCCTGAAACCGACCTTCTATCCGATCCCGGGCCAGCCTCGTGGCGGAGAAGGCAGTCTCGGCGGCGGCATGCGTCGCGCCACAATCGATAGCAAGGATCGCATGTGGTGGGGCGGCTTTGATGGCGGCTTCATCGGAATGCTCGACACGAAACGTCCCGCGGGCCAGGAGATAAAGCTATTCCCCATACCGCTACCCTGGTTCCAACCGTATATCGCTGAAAACGACGACGCCGGATACACGTGGACAGGCTCCATCTCGGCCGATCGCGTTGCCCGCATGAACGAAGCGACCGGAGAGTGGATTGTTTATCTTCTTCCGAGGGAAACGAACCTTCGCCACATCCATGTCCAGCGGTCCACGAGCGGCGGACTCTCAAGCCTCTGGGTAGGAATGAACCATGAGGCGAGGATCGTCCACATCGAACCCCTCACGCCCTAGAGTTTGGGGAGTTTCGGAAGAATGAATCGGCAAGCATGGCAGCTGTGGCTCGGGCTTCCACTTCGGCGGGGTTCCGTGCGTAACCATATCTCAGGTGATCGATCACGTACCTCAAGGGAAAGCTGATCGGATTTCGGCGGTATTGGGTGACGTGCACGAGTTCATGAAGGATCAGCTCCAGGGTAGTTCGCTTTATGGGCTCCGGGAACCAGCAACTCTCGACGACATAGACCCGATTCCATAACGTCAGTCCGCTGAAGCTTCCGCCCGGCACGATCCACCAGAAAGGAATGCGAGGACCCAATCGGAATTGAACCCTGTTCAGGTCACCCAGCGGTAGTCGCTGTTCAATCCAGCGGGCGATATCCTCGGGCAGAAAAACCTTGCGAGTCATGGATCGCTCAGAAGCCCTCCGATTCCCGCCAATGACGTGCGACTTAAGTCTTCCGAATCTGAAGTCCCAGTTCCTTCATCTGCTGATCGGAAACGGCGGACGGCGAGCCGCTCATCGCATCGACGCCGCGCGCAGTCTTTGGGAACGCGATGACGTCACGGATCGAGGGCTGCCCGGCGAGAATCATCACAATGCGATCAAGCCCGAGGGCAATTCCACCGTGCGGAGGCGTGCCGTACTCGAGGGCTTCGAGGAAAAATCCGAACTTGTCACGCGCTTCCGCTTCGGTGAAGCCCAGATTCCTGAAGATTCGCGCCTGCACATCGCTGCGGTGAATACGAATCGAACCGCCGCCGATCTCGGTCCCGTTAAGCACCAGATCGTAGGCCTGAGCGCGGGCCGCGCCGGGATTCGATTCGAGGATATCCAGATCTTCAGCCACCGGTGCAGTGAATGGATGATGCCGGGAAACCCAGCGGTTTTCGTCGGGCGAGAACTCGAGCAACGGGAAATTGACGACCCACAACATGTTCCACCTGCCCGCAGGAATCCAGTTTTCGCGGCGCGCCAGTTCCAAGCGCAATGCACCCATCAGGTTGAGAACCTGCTCTTTTTCACCCGCCATCAAGAACACCATATCGGCGTTCTTCGCGCCTGCCTGCGTGAGGGTCGCGTCAATGGCAGCCGCCCCGGCATTCTTCACAACGGGAGCAGAGCTCAGACCTTCGCTGGTTGGCTTGATCCAGGCCAGGCCCGCCGCACCCATCTGCTTCATGTAGTTGGTGAGATCATCGAGAACCTTGCGTGAATAAGAAACACCAGGCGCCATGAATCCTCGGATTGTTTTTCCAGCTTCTGCCATCTCACGGAAAACACAAGGCTCGGCCTTTTTGAAGATCTCCGTAAAGTCCTCCAGGAAAACATCGAAGCGCGTGTCCGGCTTGTCGCTTCCGTACTTCTCCATCGCTTCTTCGAAGCTCATGCGCGGAACAGGTGTCGAGATTTTCACACCATTCAGCGCAAATACCTCAACCATCATTTCTTCGATAATCGGAAACAGTTCTTCCTGCGACGGGAACGACATTTCGATATCGACTTGTGTGAACTCGGGCTGACGATCCGCCCGAAGATCTTCGTCGCGGAAGCAACGCACGATCTGGTAGTACCGTTCGAACCCGGAAATCATCAGAAGCTGTTTGAAAAGCTGCGGTGATTGCGGAAGGGCGTAAAAATTTCCGTGAGACAAACGGCTCGGAACCAGGTAATCGCGGGCTCCTTCCGGGGTCGACTTCGTCAGGATCGGAGTTTCGACCTCCCAAAATTCGTGGCGATCCATTGCGCTGCGGACAGCCATGTTCACCTTGTGCCGGAGCCGGAAATTCTCCTGAAGTTTCGGGCGGCGAAGATCGAGATAACGGTATTTCAGTCGCAGGTCTTCTGAGGTCGTTGTGTCATTGTCGATCGGGAACGGAGTGGTCTTCGCCTCGTTGAGAATCGTGAGCGTTTCCGCGACAACTTCAATCTCTCCGGTCTTCAGATTGGGATTGGCGAGGCCTTCTCCGCGTACACGCACTTTGCCGGTCGCCGCGATGACGAACTCCGACCGCAGTGTTTTTGCCAGGTCATGCACGGTTGAGTTCGTCGCTTCAAAAACAACCTGAGTGATTCCGGCGCGGTCCCGCAGATCGATGAATACCAGCTGGCCGTGATCACGTCGGGTATCCACCCAACCCATGAGAGTCACGGACTGTCCGGCGTTTGCTGTGATGAGTTCTCCGCAAGAATGAGTGCGCTTCAAACGAGATCTTCCTCCCGAACGTTACGTTGTTCCTTCGTCTCCATGTCGCGGAGAACCAGCGTACTTGATTTCAATTCTTCATCCCCGATAATCAGAACGGCCTTTGCCTTCAGCTTGTCCGCCAGACGCATCTGGCTCCTCAGGCTTCGGCCATCGAAATCGAGGTAGACGCGTTTGCCGCGAGCCCGCAAGCGCCTCACGAGAAGCGTGGCGTAGTCGAATGCCGCATCTCCCAGCGGCGCCAGGAAGTACTCGGGTGAGTAATCCGGCACCAGAGCCTGGGGGTTCGGGATGGAGAGAATCAGTCGCTCCATTCCCATTCCGAAGCCGAAGCCGCTGCTGGCGGGCCCGCCGAGATCCTGAAACAACCCGTCGTAGCGTCCTCCTGCGGCGACGGTGTTCTGCGCCCCAAGCCCGCTGGACGTCATCTCAAACGTGGTTCGCAGGTAATAGTCAAAGCCGCGGACGAGTCTCGGGTTGACCCGAAACTTCACGCCGCGGACATTGAGATAACCCTGAAACTTTTCGAAGTGTGCACGGCAGTCGTCGCAGATATGCGCGGTAATTGTCGGCAGTTCCGCGATTACGGGCTGGCACGACGGCACCTTGCAATCGAAGACGCGCAAGGGATTGGTTTCACCACGCCGGCGGCAGTCGTCGCACAGGCGATCCGCGCGAGCGGCAATCTCCTTCCGGAGATCCTGAAGGAATGGCGCCCGGCATCCGGGATGACCGATCGAGTTCACCATCACATCGATCTCAGGAAGCCCAACCTGCTCAAAGAACAGCAGCAACATCTCGATGACTTCGGCTTCGATTGCGGGATTGTCCGTGGCGGAAAGGACCTCGGCGCCCGCCTGCACGTGCTGGCGATACCGTCCCTTCTGCGGACGCTCACGACGGAACATCGGCGCGATGTAGTACAACTTCATCATTCGCGCTTCGGTCTGAAGCTGATGTTCGATGTAGGCGCGGATCACCGGCGCGGTTCCTTCCGGGCGAAGGCTCAGCGATCCTCCGTCACGGTCGGTAAACGTGTACATTTCCTTCGAGACGACATCGGTTTCCTCGCCCACGCCGCGGACGAATAGTTCCGTCGCCTCGAGAATTGGCGTCCGAATCTCGCTGAACCCGTAGGAGTGAAAGACGTTCCGGATACGCGTTTCAACCGCCTGCCAGATTTCGATGTCGCCCGGGAGAACGTCGTAGGTGCCTCTAACCGCGTGGATCATTCCGTTTTCCTGTGCATATCGAGGTAGGTTTCCTTGTACTGGTAGTAGCGCCGGGCGTACTCGTCGATATGCGCGACTTCCTCATCCGTGAGCGGACGCTTCACCTTCGCCGGCATGCCCATGATCAGACTGCGCTCGGGCATCTCGGCGCCCTCTGTCACGACCGCCCCGGCTGCGACGATGGAATGCGCGCCGATTTTTGCGTTGTTCAGTATCGTGGCGCGCATGCCGATGAGGCAGTGAGAGGCGATCTCACAACCGTGCAACATGACACCGTGGCCGACCGTAACGTAGTCGTGAAGAATGAGCGGGTACTGGTCCTTCATGACGTGAAGGATGCTGAGATCCTGAATATTAGTGTGCTTGCCGATCCGGATGTAGTGAACGTCCCCGCGAATGACCGAGTTGAACCAGACGCTGGAGTGGTCGCCGATCTCGACGTCGCCGATGATCTTGGCGCCCTCGGCGATGAAGACCCGCTCTCCCAGCTTTGGCAGCTTCCCTTTGTAGTCCAGCAGCATAAAAGTAAACGAACTACGCTAACAGAAGGCGAGAGGGGAATTCAAGGAATGGGAGGGGATGAAGGGGACTAGGTTTGGTATTTGGAGAGCTGGAGTCAGCTCGGGGAATGCGGGGAATTTTGAAATCGGACGAATCCGGGAACTCAAAGTCGAAATTACAAAATCTCAAATTGGA
>Ga0207659_10000182_pt1 | contig 37439 bp, 22 predicted proteins | sample KBSM43metaG_FD_184330 | JGI IMG/M metagenome (GOLD analysis project Ga0207659, IMG submission 184330) | Miscanthus rhizosphere microbial communities from Kellogg Biological Station, Michigan, USA - KBS M4-3 metaG (SPAdes) (version 2) | ecosystem: Host-associated > Plants > Roots > Rhizosphere >...
CGGCTGAGTTGAAATCGGCAGAGCCGATCATCGCGCGCACGGACATGTCGCGATAGTCGACGAGCATCGCGGTCGCGTTGTGCACGCCGGTGCTGCTGCGCTCGCGGATGTAGTTCGCGAGGACGCGTTCGATCAGGGATTGCAGTCGCGAATCGAGCGTGGTGCGAATCGAGTGATCCTCAGCCTTCTGCAATACATAGTTCGTGAAGTGCGGTGCGCTGAACGGCAGCTCGCGCATCGACCCGAACTGCAACGCCATCGCGACGTGCTGCGACGAATCCGCCGCCCGGGGATGCTCCTCGACCCAGCGTGCGAACAATCGCTGGCGCGCGCTGCGCAGCTCTTCGCCTTCGCGTCCGGAGGGTGCCCGCCGCGCGGGCGATTGCGGAATCAGCACCAGCGCCAGTGATTCGGCGATGTCGAGCCGCGCGGCGGGCTTGTCGAAATAGATGAGGCTGGCGGCGCCGACGCCCTGGATGTTCCCGCCATACGGCATCAGGTTGATGTGCGCTTCCAGGATCTCGCGCTTCGAGTAGCACATCTCCAGCTGCACCGCGCGCACGATCTGCTGCAACTTGCCGCCGACGCTGCGCGTGTTGAGGCCGTACATCAGTCGCGCGAGCTGCATCGTGATCGTCGAGCCGCCCATGTGCGGACCGCCGGAGGAGCTGGAGAATGCAGCGCGTGCGAGCGCGGCCGGATTGAATCCCGCATGCCGATAGAAGTGCTGGTCCTCGTGCAGCAGCAGCGCGTCGACGAACTCCTGCGTCGCTTCGTTCAGCGGCGTCCACAATCGATACTGCTGATCGCTCGCAAGCGTCAGTCGCAACAGTCGTCCATGCTCATCGAACACTGCGGTCGACGAGGGAATACGCGTTGCTAACGGCTCGCGCGGCGCGAACCGAATGCCGATCACTGCCGCAGTTACAACGGCAACGATAGCCAGCGACGCGACCACGGCTTTCACGGCCGCGACACCTCCAGCTTGCCCGCGGCCGAGCGGCCGACGACGCTGCGCTCGTACATCGCCTCGCCGTATGCGGGCGGCACGACGTAGTTGCCGACGTTGGTCGCCTTGATGCGATAGACGATCTCCGACATGTCCTTGGTCGCGTCGACATAGAACACGACGCGATCCTCGCGCATGTCGGCGTACTGCATCTGTGCCTTGGTCGCGCCGACGCACACCTGGCAATTCCAGCCCGTGTAGTCCTCGCGATAGTTCTCGTTGTCGTTCTCAGCGCTGGCTTCGAGGAACGGCGTCTGCGCTTCCTGCGACGGTACGACCAGCTCGAAGCCGCCCGGCAGCAGATCCACCAGCGCCATGCTGGAGACGTAATCGCGACCGATGCTGCGGAACTTCAGATGCACGTCGACCTGCTGACCCATCTGGATGCCGGTCAGCACCTTGCCGCTCGCGTCTGTGTACTCACGCAGCACTTCGAAGCCCTTGCGCAGCGCCGTCGTCGGCGGCTTGCGATCGAAGCCGGACTGCTCGATCGTGTAGTACGCGTTCAGCTCCGAATTGTTCGTGAAGCGCAGCGCCGCCGCCTGCTCGCTGAAGGGCGTCTTCGGGAACGTCACCTCTGCAAGCTCCAGCGCGTCCACACGCTTGTCCTTCAAGACTTCCGCCAGCGCCAGATTGCGGGCGGCTCCCTGCGTCGCACTCGCGTACGCGTCGAGCGCCAGCAAGGTCGTGCCGGCCGACAGCGATTGGTAGTAGCCTTCGTTCACTCGTTGCACGAGCGTTGTCAGCACGTCCTTCGGCAGGTCGCGCAGTCGCTCCGGGAAGTGCTTCGAGATGATGAACAGCAGCAGCGCGTCGCGCGTCATCGGATCGTTGTACATGTCGTCCCACGCGCCAGCGCCGAACTTCGTGCGGCCGATCAACTGATTCGCGTCGCGCTCCTGGCGCATGAGATCCAGCGCGGCCGCGAGCCAGGCGGCAGTGAGATCCGATTCCCACTGGCCGCGATAGCGCTCTTCCAGTCGCTTGCGAGCGGCGGCGATCTCAGTCGACGTCCGTGTTCCTTGCCGCGTCAGCAAGTAGATCGCGTATGCAGTCTGCCGCTCGTCGACCAGATTGTTGCCGTCGCGCGCAGCGATCGAGCGCAGGTAGGCGTTGCCACTGCCGATCAGATCGCCGGGGACCGGCTCGTCGCGTTCCGCTGCTTCGAGCAGGAAGTGCTGCGCATAGAGCGCAACGAATTCGACGACCTGCTCGCTGCCGGGCCAGAGCTTGTATGCGCCAGCGTCGTTCTGGCGTGCACGCAGCTCGCCCACGAGCCCTGCGATATCCGCCCCGGTCTCGGTGCGCACATAGCCGAACTCTGGCCGCGCCTTCAGCAGAATGGCCGGCATCGCCTGGCTCACGATCTGCTCGGTGCACGCGTACGGATAGTGCCCGAGATAGCTCACGAAGCCGTGCGCGAACTGCATCGGCAGCATGGAGGCGCCGGCTTCGAGCGTGCGGAAGTGCGGATACAGCGCACGATCGATAGCGATCTCGCGCTGCCCGCGCTCCAACAGACCCGCCTTGATCTGCGTCATGTACGGCGTCGCCGGCCGGACGCTGAGGTCGATGCGGCGCGACGCGCCGGCAGTGCCCGCTTTCGCGGTGAATGTGAGATTCGCGGGTCCGAGCTCATCGCGCGTCCGTACGCGGAAGCGCACGGAGCCTTCGCGGCCCTCGGCGATTTTTGCGGATTGCGTGCGATCGCCGACGACTTCGAGCGCAGGGTCGGTCTGCAGCGTGACTGCGACAGTCGCGCTCTCGCCGGAGCCCTCGACGTTGTTCGATACGCCGACGCTCACGTCGAACTCGTCGCCCGGCGTCACAGTCGTCGGCGCGTTCGGCGACAACACGAAGTCACCGCGTACGACGGTGCGTCCGTCGAACACGCCGATGCGCTCGCTCGACACCGCAACAGCCATCACGCGCAGCGTGCCGTTGAAGTAGTCGGGCACGAGGTACTTCAGCTCACGCGGGGTCGCGTCTGCTTCGACGATGCCCGACCAGTACGCAACCGGCTTTTCGCCTTTGCGGCGGAACGGATTGAGATGCTTACCGATCAAGCCTTCCGCGTCGCCGCCCGGCGCGGCGCCGAGGCCGAGCTGCCGGAACTCCGGCAGGATCAGGTCGAGGATCTGCAGCGTCGACACTTCCAGTGCGCGCTTGGCGAAGAAGTGACCAAGCGGATCGGGCGTGCGATAGCTCGCGACCTGCAGGATGCCTTCGTCGACTGCGAACAGCACGATGCGCGACGGCCGCGCAGAGCTATAGCGGAATGTGACTTCCTGTCCCGGCTTCGCGAGGGCAGGGGATTCGACGCTGACTTGATTGCGTCGCGCATCGACATCGATCGAAAACGGCTGCACGCCGTACGACAGCGGGCTCGTGTAGATCTCGGGCGAGCCGGCGTCGCGCACGAAGGTCACGGTGACGTACGCGTTGCCTTCGAGACCCTCCGGCAGCTGCAGTCGTTGCACCGAGCTGGTCGTCGAAGTCTTGAACCAGTGCCACGCGTACACGCGCTCACGTTCGATCGTGATCAACCCCGCGCCTGCATACGGCGCGCGAATCGACAGCTCTACTTCCTCGCCGGGCGCATAGTCGCGTTTCGAGAGCGTCAGCTCCAGCTCCGCATTCTTCTCCAGCGCGCGCGTGACGTTACCTTCGCCTGCGACCTGATAGTCGAAGCGCGCCAGACGCTCGCCTTGAGCATCGCGCACTTCGTACGCGAAATTGCCGGGCGCATCGGTCGCCAGCGGCAGGTCGAAGCCATGCGCTGCGATGGCCAGCGGCTTCTCCTGCAGCGTCGTCTCCTTGCGCCGCGACTCATATTTATAGGTGCCGTTCTGCTGACGCATGAGCACTGAGACGAATCGCGTCTCGAGTCGCGCGAGCACGAGCTTGTCGACCGCCGCGGCACGTGCCTGCGGATTGATCGCGATCAAGTGAACGTTGCGAGTGCCGCCACGCGACAGGTACTGCAGATCGCCGTCGGCCTTGTAGCCGATCAGGAACGGCATGCTGGATACGAGCTGCGCCGCTTCCGCAGTCACGCCGCGACCGCCATCCGCCTCGAAGCCCTGCGTGACGAGATGCATCCGATACGTCGCACGCGCGAAGCGCTGCAGATTGAGCGTGAGCTTGGCGTCGCCTTTCGCATCGGTGGTGGTATCGGGCAACTGCTCCGTGTAGCCCTCGCGTGCGTACTGCGGGTCGTAGAACGTGTAATCCGGGAACGCGCGGAACGAAGGAATGCTCGGGTTGAGCGTCAGCTGTGCGGTGATGCGACGGTTCTCCGCCGGCGTGCCGAACAGATTCTCCAGGTGCACATGACCTTCGAGCGCTTCGGGCGCGACCCAGCCGTCGAGCGATTCGGTCGAGAACCCCGCCTTCATGCGCAAGCGATCCGGCTGGAAGTCGCGTACCTGCACCGTCGTCGAACCGATCAGGTCCGAGTTGTACTGACTGCGCACGATCGACAGCGACAGCGTGTACGTGCCGGTCGGCGACGTTGCTTTCGTCGGATGCAGGATCTCGCCGAAGCCGGCGGCGCCAGCGAGATATGTCTCGCGTCGCACGACGATGCCGCGCGGGTCGGTCACTTCCAGGCGCAGCGGCAAGCGATCGAGATCGCCGCGCCAGTCCTGGCTACGCACGATCGCCGCCGCGCGGATCTCCTCGCCGGGCCGGTAGATCCCGCGATCGGAGAACAAATACGCCGCGAGCGCGCCGCGGTCGGCGTTGCTTTCCACGCCGCCGACGTCGAAGCGCGAGAAGTCCAGCGCTCGGTCGCGTACATCGAACGGTAGGAAAGAGCTATCGCCGCCGCGTCGTGCGAGATACAGCACCGGCGCGCGCTCGTTCTTGAAGCTCGCGAGATCCGGGAAGCGCACGTGGCCAGCGCTATCCGTCGTCTCGCTGAGCGCGGGCAGGCCGTTTCGTCCAATGATCTCGACAGTCACGCCGGCAAGCGGCGCACCAGTCGCGATCGATTGCACGAACACATCGTGCGAGCGGTCGACCGAGCGTTTCGCGACCAGACCGAGATCGGTCACGACGAGCAGTCGCCCGTCTGACAACCCACCTGTGTTGTTCCATTGCGTGCCGTACTCGCGCGCAGATTTCTCGTCGCCATCCCAGGCCTGCGCGCGCACCAGGAAGATGCCGCGTCGATCGCCGCCCTCGGCGTCGAGGAACTCGCCGAGATCCACAGCTTCGTACTGCGCCTTGCCCGGGGTCGCCGGCGGCAGCTCCAGCACTCGCACGAAACGCTCTGCGACGTTCGCTGCGTCGAACGACCAGTTCGAGAACATCGGTGTCGCGAAATTGCCGTTCGATTGCGTGACGAGGTGCTGCAACTGGCGCGGTAGCAGCCGATTGACCTCGACGCGGATCTTGCGCAAGTTGCGCGCGAACAGACTCAGCGTCTTTTCGCCGGACATCGATAGCAGCGAGCCCTGATGCATGATGCTCAGCTCGCGCGGAAAATCCGGCACGCGAATGATGCGCTCGACGCTCTCGCCGAGCTGATAACCGCCAAACGAGCGCAGGCCCGAGTCGATCTTCACGTAGATGTAGCGACCCGGATCGGCCTCGTAGCGCAGGCTGTGCAGCTCGTAGTGATCGCGCTCGCCCGGGATCTGCGTGAGTTGCAGCTGCGTGTCGCTGCGCAGGACTTCCGGCCGCAGGTTGCTCGCGTTCCACGCGAACGGCCGGTTGCCACCGCCGGCGTCGTACGGCTGCTGCAGTTTCGGATCGGGATGCTTCATCGGCAGCAGCCAGGCGTGCACTTTTGGCGGCAGCTCCTTCTCCAGCACCGAGAACGATGTCGTGATCAGCAGCACCTGGTCCGGCTCATTGCGCTCATCGCGCACGATGTCGAGCGCGACGTCTGCAATCTTCAGGCTGTTCAGTCCGGGCACATCGACGTTGCTCGCGAGCTCCTGGCGCGTCTCGTTGCCGCCGCGCGCGGAGTGCACGCCCGGTGCGATCGCGATGTGCAGTCGACCGGCCTTCGCCGGCACTTCCACCTGACCGGAGTGCACGTAGGCGTTCAGCTTGAGCTTGTCGTACGTGACCATGAAGGTCGGCGCGCTCAGCTCCTTCTCGATCTTGTCGTTGATGCGCTCGAACATCGCGAGCTTGACGCGCTTCTCGAAGCTTTCCGGATCGACCGGATGCGTGAAGGAGATGCTGACCACCGCCTTCTTGTTCGCGGCGACCACCGGGTCCTGATAGAACTCCGTGTTCGCGACTTTCGCGACGAACGCAGGCGAGTCGAACTCGAACGTGTACTCACGCAGCTGCACGTGCCCGGCGGCGAACGTCTTGCGCGACAGCGACACTTCGAAGCGCTGACCGACGGGCCAGTCACTCGACGGCTGGAAGCGCAGCACCTTGTCGTCGTCCCAGGTCCATTGGCCGGCGAGCTTCGGGCTCATCGAGATGCCAGCTTGCTCCGGCTCGACGCTGTGACCGGCGCGATCGAGCGGCGCAGTCGACGAGTCGAAGCGCACGAACAGCGGATTCGGCGGACGCGGCGGCTCGCACGCGTAGCAAGTGACCGGCGGTGGCGTAACGGCGAACGTGACTTCGACGGGCTGGGGCCGATTCTCGTACCAGCGCCATACCAGCACTGCAGCAACGACCAGTGCGAGTGCGCTTGCACTGATCAGAGCCGCGCGCCGTGGATTTGTCCGGGCGGCGTTTGCGGTTGCTGCACCATGGGCGTGCAGGAACGACGCGGACCTCGAAACCCACTGCGGCGGCTGCCAGGAAACCTGTCCGAAAGCCGCCCGCAACCCGGACCGAAACCGCTCGCCCGCACCCATGGAGACCTCTTGTTCGCCGCCCGCTGCGACGGATTTTGGGCGCGGATTGTGCCGTAAGACGGGTGGAACTGTGGCGAAGCGGTGGCGTCAGAGAATCCCTGGTGGCCGCGGTTAGCGGTCGGTGCGGAAATGGGTTACGGTTAGCTCCATGCGTAAGTTGAGATGGCTTTTTGCTTTGTGGTCCGTGGTGTTGCTCGCCGCCTGCGGCGGCTCCGAGCCGAAGTGCGTGGATCCGGACGAGCCCTACCTGGGTGCCAAGAACAATCCGCAGATCCATGTCCCCGAAGGCATGACGCAGCCGAACCGTTCCGAGGCGCTGGCGATTCCGGAGACCAAGAAGGCAGCGAACCCGTCCGGTCGCACCGCCTGTCTCGACACGCCGCCTTCCTATTTCCGCTCCACGGGCACCGTGGCACGCTCGCCGGAGGAAGTGGTCGCCAGCTGGGCGCAGGCCTGGGCGAATCGCGAAGCGGACGCCGTCGTTTCGCTGTACTCGACGCAGTTCGTCGCGCCGACCGATTCGGCGGGCTCCAAGGAGTGGCTCGAGCAGCGCCGCGAGCAGGTCGCAACCGGCCCGGTGCCCGACTCGATGGTGAAAGGATTGAAGGTCGAGCCGGACGGCGCCGATCGCCGCATCGTGTCGTTCACGCAGCAGTTCGGCGTCAACGCGCTGAAGAAGCAGCTGATACTCGTGCGCGAAAGCGGCTCGTGGCGCATCGTCGAGGAGAAAGTCGCTCTGTAGCAATGGGGACAGTCCCCATTTCTGCTTTCATCTCATGAAGTCGCAAACATCGGCAGTCCATGCCGCGACGGCGCTGCGTCCCGGCGCAGTGCGCGACGCGATCATCGATCGACTCGAGCGGGCCCTTGGCAAGCCGCTGCAGGGCGCGACACGTCGCGACATCTATGATGCGCTGACGCTTGCCATTCGCGAGGAGCTCGCCGAGCGCTGGATCGCAACCGGCACTCGCGTGAAGCGCGCGCGAGTGAAGCGCGTCTGCTATCTCTCGATGGAATTCCTGCTCGGCCGCAGTCTCATCAACGCGCTGTCGTCGTTCGAGGACGGGTTGCTCGAAGAAGTGCGCGAAACCGTCGAGTCGCTCGGTCACGATCTCGATCGCATCGCCGCCGAGGAAGAAGATCCGGGCCTCGGCAACGGCGGTCTCGGTCGTCTCGCTGCCTGCTTCCTCGATTCGCTCGCGACGCTCGGCTATGCAGCGACGGGCTACGGCATCCGCTACGACTACGGCATCTTCACGCAAGTCATCGGCGAAGATGGCGCGCAGCGCGAAGTCGCAAGCTCCTGGCTCGGCGTGCACAACCACTGGGAGCGCGGCCATGGCGGCGTGCGTTATCGAGTGCGCTTCGGCGGCCGCTGCCACGCGACGCGCGACGATCAAAGTCGCATCCGTTACGAGTGGGTCGATACGCAGGACGTCTGGGCCGTCGGTTACGACCTGCTCATCCCCGGCAATCGCAGCCCGACGGTGAATCACCTGCGGCTGTGGTCCGGCCGCGGCATCACGCCGTTCAAGATCGAGGCGTTCAACGCCGGCAACTATGCCGCAGCCGTCGCCGATCAGATCGAGGCGAAGAATCTCACGCGCGTGCTGTATCCGGACGACTCGACGCCGCAGGGCAAAGAGCTGCGCTTCAAGCAGCAGTACTTCTTCGTGAGCGCGTCGCTCCAGGACATGCTCGCGCAGCATCTCTCTGAGCGGCGCCAGCTCAAGGATCTGTCGCAGGCGATCGCGATCCAGCTCAACGATACGCATCCGGCGATGACGGTCGTCGAGATGATGCGGTTGCTCGTGGACGTGTACGACCTGCCGTGGCCGGTCGCATGGAAGATCACGTGCGAGACCTGCAGCTACACCAATCACACACTGTTGCCCGAAGCGCTGGAGACCTGGCCGATCGCGTTCTTCGAGCGGCTGCTGCCGCGCCACCTGCAGATCGTCTACCAGATCAATCGCGATTTTCTGGAGATCGTCAGCGCGCGCTATCCGAACGACCTCGACCGGCGCCGCCGCATGTCGCTGATCCTCGAGGAAGGCGACCGGCGCGTGCGCATGGCGTACCTCTCGGTCGTCGGTTCACATCGCGTGAACGGCGTGGCGAAGCTGCACTCGCGGCTGATGCGCGAGACGATCTTCCACGACTTCGCCGAGCTGTGGCCGGAGCGTTTCGTCAACGTCACGAACGGCATTTCGGTGCGACGCTGGTTGAAGCAGGCGAACACCGGTCTCGCTGCACTCGTCACCGAGAAGCTCGGCTCAGCGTGGGAGAACGATCTCGAAGATCTCGAACGTCTGAAGTGGGCGATCGACGATGCCGATTTCTGCCAGCGCTTCCGCGCCGTCAAGCGCGCGAACAAAGAGCGACTCGCGAACACGATTCATCAGCTGCTCGGTGTCGACCTCACCGTCGACGCGATGTTCGACGTGCAAGTCAAGCGCATCCACGAGTACAAGCGCCAGCTACTGAATCTGTTGCACGTGGTCGTGCGCTACCAGCGCATCCTCGACAATCCGGCCGCGCCGATCGTGCCGCGCGTCGTGATGTTCGCCGGTAAAGCCGCGCCCGGGTATCACATGGCGAAAGCGGTCATCAAGCTCATCAACAACGTTGCGCAGGTCATCAACACCGACGCGCGCGTCGGCGACAAGCTGAAGGTGTGCTTCCTGCCCGATTACGACGTGTCACTCGCGCAGGAGATCATGCCGGCCGCGGACTTGTCGGAGCAGATTTCCACCGCCGGCATGGAAGCTTCGGGCACCGGCAACATGAAGCTGTCGCTGAATGGCGCACTGACGATCGGTACGCTCGACGGCGCGAACATCGAAATCCGCGACGCGGTGGGCGCAGAGAACATTTTCATCTTCGGCCTGACCGCCGAAGAGGTGGTCGCGCGGCGCGCGCAAGGCTACTCGCCGTCCGCAGTGCTGGCCGGCAGCGCCGAGCTCAAGCGAGCCATCGAGCTGATCGAGTCGGGCCACTTCACGCCGCAGAATATCTTCGACTCGAAGGTCGTCACCGATCGGTTGACGGCGGACGGGGAACATTTCATGGTGTTGGCGGATTTCGACGCCTACTTGGCCGCGCAGCAGCGCGTCGACGCGCTGTACACGAATCCCGACGAATGGACGCGCAAGTCGGTGATCAATGCGCTGAGCATGGGGCCGTTTTCGAGCGATCGCAGCGTCCGCGAGTACGCCGATAACATCTGGGGTATCAAGCCGGTTTTGTAGGCCCGTTTTGTAGAACGCACGTCCGATGTCCGACCTCACCGACTTCGATCTCCACCTGTTCGGCGAGGGCAATCACCACCACATCCATCGCAAGCTCGGCGCGCATTCGGCGGTGCGCGACGGCGTGCAAGGCACGCGCTTCGCGGTGTGGGCGCCAAATGCGCGGCGCGTCAGCATCGTCGGCGACTTCAACCACTGGAACGGGCACAGCCACGCCATGCAGCGGCGCGGTACCTCCGGCGTGTGGGAGACGTTCGTGCCGAAAGTCGGCCCCGGCACGCTCTACAAGTTCGAGATCGATAACGCGCACGGCCGGGTGCAGCTCAAATCGGATCCTTACGCGTTCCAGATGCAGCTGCGGCCCGACAACGCATCGATCGTCGCGGACATCGGCGGCTTTCACTGGAATGACGCCGAATGGCTCGCGCGCCGCGGCGGATGGGATCCGCTGCGCGCGCCGATCAACATCTACGAGCTGCATCCGGGCTCATGGCGTCGCTCGTGGCATCGCAAGCCCGCGTTCCTGACGTGGGATGAAATCGCCGAGCAGCTCATCCCATATCTGCACGATCTCTGCTACACGCACGTCGAGCTGGTCGGCGTCGCCGAGCATCCGTTCGACGGTTCGTGGGGCTACCAGGTGCTCGGGCATTTCGCGCCGACGGCGCGGCACGGTACGCCGCACGACTTCAAGCGCTTCGTCGATCGACTGCATCAAGCAGGCATCGGCGTCTTCATGGACTGGGTGCCCGCGCATTTTCCGAAGGACGCGCACGGGCTGGCGGAGTTCGACGGCACGCATTTGTATGAGCACGCCGATCCGCGCATGGGCGAGCACCAGGAGTGGGGCACGAAGATCTTCAACTACGGCCGTCACGAAGTGCGCAACTTCCTGGTCGCGAATGCGATGTTCTGGATCGAGGAGTACCACATCGACGGTTTGCGCGTCGACGCAGTCGCCTCGATGCTCTATCTCGACTACGGCCGCAAGCAGGGCGAATGGACGCCGAATCGCTACGGCGGCCGCGAGAATCTCGAAGCGATCGAATTCCTCAAGCAGCTCAACTGGACCATCGGTCACTACTTTCCGGGCGTGTTGACGATGGCCGAGGAATCCACGGCGTTTCCCGGCGTCACCCGGCCCGTGCATCTCGGCGGGCTCGGCTTCCACTTCAAGTGGAACATGGGCTGGATGAACGACACGCTGCGTTACATGGCGCTCGACCCGCTCTATCGCCGGCACAATCACAACCTGATCACGTTCTCGTTCGTCTACGCGTTCTCGGAGCATTTCATCCTGCCGCTGTCGCACGACGAGGTCGTGCACGGCAAGCGCTCGCTGCTCGACAAGATGCCGGGCGACGAGTGGCGCAAGCGCGCCAACTATCGGCTGCTGATCGGCTACCAGATCGCGCATCCGGGCAAGAAGCTGATCTTCATGGGCGGCGAGTTCGGCCAGTGGCACGAGTGGCGCGACTACGAGGATCTCGCCTGGGCCGCGCTGGCGCACCCGCATCACCAGGAATTACACGGTTGGAATCGCGCGCTCAATCGCCTGTATCGCAACTATCCGGAGCTGCACGCGAGCGAGCACGCCTGGGACGGATTTCGCTGGATCGATCCTGACAATGCGGCCGAGAGCGTGTTCGCGTTCCTGCGCCAGCGTCTGCCGGGCGAAGGCGGCACGCAGCTCGTGATCGCGTTCAACCTGACGCCGGTGCCGCGCGATCATTACTTATTCGGCGTGCCGCAGGCCGGACGTTATCGCAAGATCCTCGACAGCGATTCGCCGGCATTCGGCGGCTCGGGCTACTCGCAACAGGGCGAAGTCGAAGCGCAGGCCGAAGGCTGGCGCGATTTTCCGGCGCGCATTGCCTTGACGTTGCCGCCCTTGGCGATGGTGATATTCGAAAGGCTGTAGGTCGGGCTTTAGCCCGACAATCCGTGTCGCGTTGAAATCCGACCTACACGGATCGCCTCCGATTTGCGACCATCGCACCCCCCATGCATGCACTAGCCTCCGACCTCAGCGCCGCAGCAATGCTGCCTGGCTCACCCGAACCGCTTGGCGCCACGTGGACCGGCGAAGGCGTGAACTTCGCCGTGCACTCCAGTGGCGCATCCAGCGTCGAAGTGTGCATTTTCGATGCGACCGGCCAGCGCGAGATCGCCAGGCTTGCACTGCCCGAGCGCAGCGACGATGTCTGGCACGGCCTGCTGCCGGCGCCGCACGGTGTCCCCGGGCTGGTGTACGGGCTGCGTGCACACGGGCCTTACGATCCGCCACACGGGCTGCGCTACAACGGCAACAAGCTGCTGGTCGATCCGTACGCACGCGCGCTGGTCGGCAAGTTTCAGTGGAATCCAGCACTGCTCGGGCATGGCGAGAGCGATCGGCCCGATCCTGCGGACAGTGCTCCTTATAACTACAAGGCGCGCGTTATCGACAATGCATTCGACTGGGGCGATGACATATCGCCGTCGGTGCCATGGCGTGACACGGTCATCTACGAGCTGCACGTCAAAGGTTTTACGAAACTGCATCCGGCAGTGCCGGAGCGCGAGCGCGGCACTTATCTCGGCCTCGCACGACCCGAAGTCATCGCGCATCTCAAGCAGCTCGGTGTGACCACGGTGGAGTTGCTGCCGATCCAGGCATTCATTTCCGAGCAGTTCGTGACCGACAAGGGGCTCAGCAACTACTGGGGCTACAACCCGCTCGCGTGGTTTGCACCCGCGCCGGAGTATGCGGTCGAGGATGCAGTCACCGAGTTCAAGACGATGGTCAAGGCGCTGCATGCAGCGGGCATCGAGGTGATCCTCGACGTCGTGTTCAATCACACCGCCGAGGGCAACGAAACCGGACCGACGCTCAGTCTGCGCGGCCTCGACAATGCGGCGTATTACTGGCTGGAACCGAAGTCGCTCGCGCAATACGTCAATCGCGCGGGCACGGGCAACACACTCGCGCTCGGGCACGAGGCAACGCGCGACCTTGTGATCGATTGCATGCGTTATTGGGTCGAGGAGATGCACGTCGACGGCTTCCGCTTCGATCTGGCGCCGATCCTCGGGCGCGAGAACGGTCGCTTCCGCACTGACGCGCCGTTCTTCAAGGCACTGGCCAACGAGGCGTCGCTGCGTTACGTGAAGCTGATCGCCGAGCCTTGGGACATCGGCGTCGACGGCTACCAGCTCAGCCGCTTCCCGGCCGGCTGGTCCGAGTGGAACGATCTGTACCGCGACACGATGCGCGGCTTCTGGCGCGGCAACCCCGGGATCCTCGGTAATTTCGCCGAGCGTTTCGCCGGCTCCAGCGATCTGTTCCGCGCGAGCGGCCGACGTCCGACCGCGAGCATCAACTATGTTGCTTGTCACGACGGCTTCACGCTGTACGACGCGACCGCTTACAACGACAAGCACAACGACGCCAACCGCGAAGAGAATCGCGACGGCCACAATCACAATCTGAGCTGGAACTGCGGTGTCGAAGGTCCGACCGAAGATCCCGCGGTGATGGAGCTGCGCGAACGCCAGGTCCGCAACCTGTTCGCGACGCTGGTCGTCTCGCAGGGCGTGCCGATGCTGCAAGCGGGCGACGAGTTCGGCCGCACGCAACGAGGCAACAACAACGCTTACTGCCAGGACAACGAGATCAGCTGGGTCGATTGGGATCTCGCCAAGCGCCGCGTCTGGCTCACTGCATTCGTCCGACAATTGCTCACGTTGCGCAAACACGCGACGGGCCTGCGGCGTGACACCTTTCTCAAGGGCGCGCGCCAGGTCGATCGCGAGCACAAGGACGTGAGCTGGCGCCATCCGCTCGGTCACGAGATGAATGCCGGCGACTGGCACGACGAGAACGCGCGAGCGCTCGGCGTGCTGATCGGCCATGCCTTCGCGGATCCGCATGGAACCCCGAACGGGCATCTCCTGTTTCTATGCAACACCGGCGACAAGCCGGTGGACTTTCGCCTGCCGGCGCCGAAAACCAATGCGGTCTGGCAGGTAGTGTTCGACACTGCCCGCTGGCGCTCGAGCGATTTCGGCAAGCGCCTGGCAGCCGGCGAGACATGCGCCGTTTCGTTCCACTCCTGCGTGCTGCTCGCGGATGGCGATGCACCGTTGAGCGTGCGCAGCTTCTCGATGCAAACTTGAGCGAGGATGAACGCGGTCCAGGAACTTGCCAGGCTCTACGGCGTCGCTGACGCGTACGTGGACTATCGCGCGCAGCCTCGTGAGGTTTCGTTGCAATCGCAGGCCGCAATCCTCGCGGCCATCGGCGTCGATGCAGCGGACGAGCAGGCTGCGGCCGCGGCCATCCATCAGCACGAGACCGTTCGCTGGACCAAGCTGCTGCCGCCGGTCGTCGTGGTCGAGGTCGGTACGGCGCTCGTGGTGCCCGTCTCGGTGCCGCTCGAACTCGATGCGACGTGGCTCGAATGGCGCGTCACTCTGGAAGATGGCACGCGGCGCAGAGGCGTCTCGCGGCTCGACAAGCTCAAGGTCATCGAAGAAGGCAGCGCCGACGATCGCGCCTATCGCCGCTATTCGCTGACCCTGCCGGCCCTGCCACTCGGCTATCACATGGCCTCGATCGCGCTGGACACCGGGCTCAGCGGCCAGGTGCGTTTGATCGTGGCACCCGAGCATTGCTACCAGCCACAGGTCATCGCGGCTGGGACTCGCGCATGGGGCATCGCTGCGCAGCTCTATGCGCTGCGCTCGCCGCGTAACTGGGGCATGGGCGATTTCCGCGATCTGCGCGAGCTGATTCGTCACGCCGCGCCGCTCGGCTGCAGCATCGTCGGTCTCAATCCGCTGCATGCGCTGATGCCGGCGAATCCGGCGCACATCAGTCCCTACAGTCCGTCGAATCGGCAATTTCTCAACGTGCTGTACGTCGCCGTGGAAGACGTGCCGGATTTCGCCGAGTGCGCCGAGGCTCGCGAGCGCGTCGCTGCCGAGGAGTTCCAGTCGACGCTGCGTCGCTTGCGTGCGGCCACGAACGTCGACTACGTCGGCGTTGCCGCCGCGAAGTTCGAAATTCTCAAGCTCCTGTACGCGAGCTTCCGCCTCCATCATCTGGATAGCGACAGCAAGCGCGCCCAGGCGTTTCGCAGTTTCGTCGAGATGCAGGGCGAGCCGCTGCGTCTGCATGCCATCTACGATGCGCTCGACGCCCACCTGCGATTGCAGGGTCCGCAGTACTGGGGTTGGCCGAGCTGGCAGGAGGACTATCGCGATCCGGCGTCGCTGATCGTCAACCGCTTTGCGCGCGAGCGGGCGCAAGATGTCGAATACTTCCTCTATCTGCAGTGGCTCGCGGCCGAGCAGCTGACTGACGCGCAAAACACTGCGCGCCAGCTCGGGATGAGTATCGGCCTCTACGGCGACGTGGCAGTCGGCGCCAATTCAGCCGGCTCCGAGACGTGGTCGAATCGTCATCTCTATCGGCAGGGCGCATCCGTCGGCGCGCCGCCCGATGCGCTGGCCTTGAAAGGACAGGACTGGGGCATTCCGCCCCAGGATCCGAACGAGCTGCGCGCTCAGCAGTATCAGCCGTTCATCGGGCTGATCCGCAACAACATGCGGTACTTCGCAGCGCTGCGGCTCGATCACGTGATGTCGCTGTACCGCTTGTGGTGGGTGCCGCGCGGCCTGCTCTCGAAGGACGGCACATATGTGCACTATCCGCTCGAGGACCTGATCGCGATCATGGCGCTGGAAAGCGAGCGCGACGAATGTCTCGTGATCGGCGAAGACCTCGGCACCGTGCCCGAAGCGATGACGATCGCGATGGAGCACTATCGCGCGTACCACTACAAAGTGCTGCTGTTCGAGCAGGAGCCGAGCGGCAGATTCAAACCGCCGAGCGCGTATGTCCCGACTGCGCTCGCGGTGGTCACGACACACGATTTGCCGACGCTGCGCGGTTGGTGGGAAGAGGGCGACCTCGCGCTGCGCGATCGTCTCGATCTGTATCCGAGCGAGGACTTCAGGGCGCAGGCACACGCCACGCGTGCATCGGAGCGGCGCGAGCTGCTGCTCGCACTCGTTGCGGAAAATCTGTGGCGCTGGTCGCCCGATCAGCCGCTGCCGCCGTATTCACCGGCGCTGTCGCGCGCGGTGCATGCGTACCTGGCCATGTCGGAGGCCAACATCGCGATGATCCAGATCGAGGACCTGATCGGCATGGGCGATCCTGTCAACGTGCCGGGCACGGACACCGAGTATTCGAACTGGCAGCGCAAGGTCACGCAGGACACCGGCGATATCTTTGCGCGTGCCGACGTGCACGATATTCTCGCGGCCATGAATGCCGCGCGTCGCGGCGTACACCCTAACGACTGAGGTTCCCCATGCATCGCAGCCGTCTCGCCGGATTCATCATGGATTGCCGCACCGATGATCTGGAGCAGGCGGCGCAGTTCTGGAGCGCCGCGCTCGGCGTGCCGCTGAAGCCCGCGAGCGAAGAGCCGAGTACGCTGTATCGGCAGCTGATGACTGGCGACGGCCTGCACATCGAAGTGCAAAAGGTCGAGCACGAGAGTCGCGTGCACATCGACATTGAGACGGACGACCTCGAGGCGGAAGCGCGCCGGCTGGAAGCGCTGGGCGCGAAGCGCGTCGGCAAGGTGCACACCTGGTGCGTGATGCAGGCGCCGACCGGTCAGCGCTTCTGTCTCGTCAGGCCGCAGCGGCCCGGTTTCAAAGAGGACGCGAACGTCTGGAAGTAGCAGACGGTTCCCTAGGTTCCCCGACATAACGGTTACGGATCACGGACACGCCGGGTCGGCGGATCCATCGCGCCCGGCCGGGCGTATAGCCGACAGCGTTCGTTCACGGGAGGAACCCCACATGCTGTTCAGACTCAGGGATCTGCCGTCGTCCATCGTGCGCCCGCGCGTCACGCCCGACCCGCAGCATGCTGCGGAGCTGGCAAAGCGCATCAGCGAGCTCGCGTACAGCCCGGAAAACGGCTTCCATCGCGATCAGCGACAACATCGCCGGGCGATGCCGCGGCTGGTGCTCGTTCCCAGGTAAGCGCGCCTTAACCTCTGATAATCCCCCACACGACGAGCGCGGCGACGGCCGCGCCCGCCCAGAGCCGCCACACCGGAACTCGCTGCATTCCTGCTGTCGACGCGCTTGCGTCCGCTCAGCATCGGGCTGGTGAGATCGTTCCGGTCATACAGCAGATAGAACAGGATCGCGCCGACGTGCACGGCGGCCAGCGCGATGAGCACGTTGAACGACAGCTCGTGCGCTTCGGCGAGCACGCGGCCAGCATCGAAGCTGACGAGATGCGACAACGGGCCGGACTCGAGTCCGTCGATGTCAGTCGCGAACAAGCCGAGCGTCACCTGCACGAGCATCGCCAGCAACATCGCGACGACACTCCCATGCGGACATCATAAAAGACAGGGCCCGCGCGCTGTGCAGCGGCGGGCCCTCCGAGGCTGAAGAATTATCAGCGAGTCTTTACTGGGCGAGTGCTTACTGGCCGCTCTGGGCGAACCGCAACCGCACCATCGCGCGCTGCGCGACCTTCTCGCCGTTGCGCTCGACCGGCTCGAAGCGCCAGCCGCGGATCGCGCGGACCGCCGAGTCGTCGAACACGTTGGCCGGGCTCGCGTTGCGCACTTCGACGTCCTCGACCGTGCCGTTCGGCGTCACGGTGAACGCCAGCTCGACCCAGCCCTCGACACCACGCTTGCGCGCCGCTTCCGGATACACCGGCTGCACCGTGCGCGTGCGCTTGAGGGAGTTGGCCGACACGATGTTCGTCTGCAACGCGTTGGCTTCGCGAGCGGCTGCGAGATCTTTCTCGGCCTGCGCGATCGCCGGTTCGCTGTAGCGCGCACCCACGTCGCGGGCGGCAGCGATCAGCTGCTCGGCGCGCGGGAATGCCTTGGCGGCCGTCGCACCCTTGCCGGACTCGAGCAGACGGTTGGTCAGCTGCTTCGAGAGGTCGTCGACCTCGGGGCGCGTCGGCGCGGTGTTACGCAGATTCACGAGCAGATCGCGAGCGCTGTCGCCCGGCGGATCGATCAGCTTGCCTTCGGAGAGGCGCTGACGAATGTCGGCAACCAACGGATCGCTTGCTGCGGTCGACGGCGTTTTGCGCGCGGCCGGCGCCGCGGCCGCAGAGGCAGCCTTGGTCGCGTCGCCGAGCTGACGCTCGACAGCGGAGAGAGCCGCGCTGCCGGACCCCATCTGGCGTGACACGCTCACGAAGGCCGCTGCCGCCACGAGATCGCCGGCGGCCAGCGACTTGCGAGCTTCCTCGGTCGTGAGAGCGGCGAACTCACGCGACGCCTGCACGACATTCGGATCGGTGGCATCGAGGCGGCGTGCGTCCAGCAGGGAATCCTTCGCGCTGGCGTTCGCCGGCGTGATCAGCCGGCCGTTCTGCATGCGGTCGTTCGCCTGGTTCACAAGCTGCTTCACCTTGGCGCCGACTTCGGCGGCCTGGCTGAGCTTGATGCGCTCACGCTCGCGCGCCATCTGCGTGTCGAGGAACGCGAGGCGCGGATGCGCGGGATCGATGTCGCGCGCCAATTCGATGTTGCGGCTGGCGTCTTCCAGCTTCTCGGAAGTCAGCGACGCCTCGGCGCGCTCCAGGATCTTGTCGACGACGGAGCGGATGCCGTCTTTGGCGGCCTGGCTGTTCGGGTCGAGCGCCAGGGCGCTGCGGTAGTAGTCGAGCGCGCTGTCGCCAGCGGGCTCCAGATACTTGCCGGCAGCGAACGCTTCTTTCGCGAGCGCCAGCTCGGCCTGAACCGGATCGATCTTCTCGGGCACGGCGCCGGGCTGTCCCGGTGCGGGCGTGGTCTGCACGACCGGCGGGGGCGTCGGCTCGCCCGTGAACTTGCTGACGGCGAACCAGATGCCACCGACGACGACTAGCAGGCCGGCTGCGAGCGCGCCGTACGTGACCACGTAATTCTTCTTCTCGCCGCCGCCGGAAGCGCTGGCGGCGCTCATGCGCTGGCCCTGTGCGAGCAGGTCAGCGTGCTGCGTGACCGCGGCTTCGAGCGCGAGGCGCGTCTGGCCGTGCGACAGCGGCGTGAGCAGGAAGCGGAAGATGCGGCCGGTGGCGGTCAGCTGCATGAGCGCAGCGCTGTCCTCGCGCTTGCCTGCAACGATCACGACCAGCTCGGGGAAATGCTGAGTCAGCTGCGCCACCATGGCGGCGACGTCGGCCGTGCTCGCGGTATCGGCGACCAGCACACCGGGCTTCAGGTCCGACAGCTTGCCGGCGACATGATCGAGGTCCGGAGCGGGCGCGACCGCCGTGCCGCGCGGGGCGGCTTTCTTGACGGTTTCGACCAGGTTCGCGTCGCGGCTCAGCACCAGGATGGGCGGGTGATGAGCCTCGTCCGCTCCGGTGCGATGCGCGTCGAACTCCAGATTGACCTCATCGGCCGTGCCGTGTGCCGAACGAGTGTGCTGAGCATTGGCCATACAACCCCTCCTTTAGGGGGCTTTCATGTTTGCCGTCTAATACTACTTATGCAACATGGAATGACTGAGAACTGCATCTGCCTTTTCCAGTCCGCGCCCGTGAACTGGGACTCAAAACTGCGACAGTCGGGGCTACCTGTACCGGGTTTAAGCCGAACTGCCTAGGAGCGAAACGCTGAACGGCCTGCCGGAGCACTCTGGGTAGCTCTGGAGGGCTGCGGATTTACCGTCAGTGCCGGGGCGGGCTATATACGGCGGGTGCCAACTCCCCCGAATCCCGCAGCGCTGGTGCATAGGGTAACGACCCCCTTCGGCACCCGAGAAGACCCCTTCTACTGGCTGCGCGACGACACGCGCAGCGACCCGCGGGTGCTGGCGCATCTGCGGGCCGAGACTGCTTACGCCGAGGCGGTGTTGCAGCCGGCGAAGCCGCTGATCGACGAGCTGTATCGCGAGATCGTCGGCCGCATCAAGGAGGACGATTCGAGCGTGCCGGTGCGCTATCGCGGGTACTGGTATGCGAGTCGGTTCGTCAGTGGCGAGCAGTATCCGGTGATCTTCCGCCGTGCCGACCAGGCTGACGCGCACGAAGTCGTGCTGCTCGACTGCAACGTGCTCGCCGTCGGTCAGCCGTTCTTGCAACTCGGCGGGTACGAAGCGAGCCCGGACAACCGGCTGCTCGCGTACACCGAGGACGTCGTCGGTCGGCGCCAGTTCCGGGTCCGCTTCAAGGACATCGCCAGCGGCGAGTTGCTCGGCGACGTGATCGAGAACGCCGAGCCCGATGTGGCGTGGGCTGACGACAACCGCACGCTGCTGTACGTCGAGAAAGATCCTGTGACGCTGTTGGGCCGGCGCGTGCGCGCGCACGTCCTCGGCACGCCGGTCTCGGCCGATCGGCTCGTATACGAAGAACCCGATGAAAGCTTCGATCTGGTCGTGACGCGCAGCAAGTCCGAGCGTCATCTGTACATCGGCGTGGAAAGCACGACGATTTCCGAGTGGCGCTATGCGCGCGCCAACGATCCGTCGCTGAATTTCAGCGTAATCGTGCCGCGCGAGGCAGAGCACGAGTATCAGATCGAAGATCTCGACGAGCGCATGCTGATTCGCACCAACTGGCAGGCGCAGAACTTTCGCATCGTCGCCGCGCCGCTCGACGCCTGCGGCGATCGCTCGCGCTGGCGCGACGTGATTGCGCACGATCCCGAGGTCTTCCTGCAATCGCTGGAAGTGTTCCGCGACTGCATCGCGGTCAACGAGCGTTCGGGCGGGCTGCTGCGGATCCGCGTGCAGCGCTGGAGCGGCGGCGAGCCGTTCTATATCGCGGCGGACGATCCCACCTACACGATGCGGATCGGCTCGAATCCCGAGCTCGATGCCACGACGCTGCGCTACGTCTACACGTCGCTGACGACGCCGGCGACGACCTACGACTACGACCTCCGCACCGGCGATCGACAGCTGCGCAAGCGCGAACCGGTGCTCGGCGATTTCGATCCGGCGAACTACGCGAGCGAGCTGTTGTGGGCGCCCGCGCGCGATGGCGAGCGCGTGCCGGTGTCAGTGGTCTATCGCAAGGGTTTGGCTCGCGACGGGTCGGCGCCGCTCTATTTGTACGCCTACGGTTCGTACGGGCTGAGCGCGGATCCGGCGTTCAGCTCGGCGCGACTCTCGTTGCTCGATCGCGGCTTCGTCTACGCGATCGCGCACGTGCGCGGGGGCCAGGAACGCGGCCGCCGTTGGTACGAAGCCGGCCGGCTCGGCCGCAAATGGAACACGTTCAACGATTTTCTCGACGTCACCGACTTCCTCGTGGCGCACGGCTACGGCGCGCGCGACCGCGTGTTTGCTGCCGGGGGCAGCGCGGGCGGGTTGCTCGTCGGCGTGCTCGCCAACGTCGCGCCCGAGCGCTATCGCGGGCTGATCGCGCACGTGCCGTTCGTCGACATCGTCACGACCATGCTGGACGAGTCGATTCCGCTGACCACGCTGGAATACGAGGAATGGGGCAACCCGCACGAGCGACCCCATTACGAATACATGCTTTCGTATTCGCCGTACGACAATGTCCGCCCGCAAGTCTATCCGGCGATATTGGTAACGACCGGCCTGTGGGACAGCCAGGTGCAGTACTACGAGCCGGCCAAGTGGGTGGCGAAGCTGCGGAACGCGAACCGCGGCAACCAACCTTTGCTTTTGCACGTTAATCTGGAAGCTGGCCACGGCGGCAAGTCCGGCAGGTACGAGCGTCTGCGCGAGGTCGCGCGAGAATACGGCTTCATCATCAGCCTCGGCGGTGGTCCATGAGCCCAAGCCATGAGTAGCGGCGGGTACATCCTGCTTGCTGACGACAACGCGACCGACGCGGAGCTGACCATCCGCGCGCTCGAGATCGGCGGCGTCGGCGAGAAGATCGTGTGGGTGCAGGACGGCGAGGCGGCCCTGCACTTCGTGTTCCGCGAAGGCGTGTATGCACAGCGTGCGCCGGGCAATCCATGCGTCATGTTGCTGGACCTGAACATGCCGAAGATCGACGGCCTGGAAGTGCTGGCGCAGATCAAAGGCGATCCGCGCACGCGCTCGACGCCGGTGATCATCATGTCGTCCTCGGACCAGGAATCGGACATGCTGCGCAGCTATGCAGCGTACGCGAACAGCTATATCGTCAAGCCGATCGACTTCAAGGAGTTCACCGAGCAGGTCGCGCTGCTCGGGCAGTACTGGACCCGTATCAACCGTTACGGATTCTGATCACGCATGAATCGCCGACATTTCCTCGGAACGATGGCCATGGCTTTGAGCAGCGGCGCTGCCGGCGCAGCATCATCGGGCGGCACACAGCAGCCGCACGAGATGGCGACGCGGAAGATTCCGTCCGCCACCAACAACGAGAGCGTGCCGGTCATCGGCATGGGCACCTGGAACACGTTCGACGTCAGCGGCAGCTCCAGCGAGCGCGCACCGCTGCAGAAGGTGCTCGAAGTGTTCTACGCGGCCGGCGCGCGACTGATCGACAGCTCGCCGATGTATGCCAACGCCGAGGGCGTGACTGGCGATCTGGTGCAGAAGCTCGGCAAGCAGGCGAGCACGTTCTACGCAACCAAGGTGTGGACCAGCGGGCGCGACAAAGGCGTCGCGCAGATCGAGCACTCGCTGCGCGCGATGAAAACGCCGCGTCTCGATCTTCTGCAGATCCACAACCTGCTCGATTGGCGCACGCACGCCGAGACGCTGCGGCAGCTGAAGAGCGACGGCAAGATCCGCTACTCCGGCGTCACGCACTACACCGTCGGCGCGCATTCGGAGATCGAGGCGGTGCTGCGCACCGAACGTTTCGATTTCGCGCAGTTCAATTATTCGATCGGCACGCGTGCGGCCGAGCAGCGGTTGCTGCCGTATTGCCAGGACCATGGCATCGGCGTGCTCATCAATCGTCCATTCGAAGAAGGCGGGCTGTTCACGCGCGTCGGCAATCGCAAGCTGCCGGGCTACGCCAAGGAAATCGGCTGCACGAGCTGGGCGCAGGTGTTCCTCAAATACATCGTTTCGCACCCGGCCGTGACCTGCGTGATTCCCGCGACCTCCCGCGCCGAGCACATGCAGGACAACCTGCAGGCCGGGTTCGGTCCCATGCCGGATGCCGCAATGCGCGAACGAATGGCGAAGGACTTCGACGCGAGCCGCTGACAAGAAATCCGTTTCTCGTGACCTGAGTCTCCTTTTGCAGGCCTAGAACTGGCCTCAAGCGTGCGTATTAAGCCCCTCATCGTCATACTCCTTGGCCGGTTCTGAGCCGTTCGAAAACACGCGTAAATGTTGTCCCGACAGCGATGCGGGGGCACGAGCGCGGAGGGAGATTAGAGGCATGGGCGTGATCCTGATTGCGTTCGAGCGCGAGGCCGAGCTGAGTGCGCTCGAGCAGCTGCTTGCGGGCAAGGGTCATCGGGTCGTCCGGTCGGGCAATGGCCTGGCCGCGCTGGACGCTGCGCGACGCGAGCCGCCGCATGCAATCGTCTCCGACATCGTGCTGCCGCGCATGGACGGCTTTGCGCTGTGCCGCAAGTGGAAGCAGGACGAGCGGCTGCAGTCCATCCCCTTCCTGTTCTATACGCGTCGTCACGACGACCCGAAGTACGAGCGCTTCGCGCTGGAGCTCGGTGCCGAGCGCTTCCTCGCACGCTCCGTTTCGCCTGAACAGCTGGTCACGGCGCTCGATGAGCTGCTGGTGAACGTGCCCAAGCCGAGCGGCAATGGCGGCTCCACCGGCACGATGCCGCTGCCTACGTTAGACGAGACGGTCATCCAGCGACCCGTCGGTCTGGACAAGGCGCAGCGCGCCGCGGAAGCCGAGAAAGTGGCCCGCATCGCCGAGCTGGAGAACGCATCGCGTAAGCACGCCGCGGAACTGGAGAAGGTGCAGCGCGCCGCGGAAGCCGAGAAAGCGGCCCGCATTGCCGAGCTGGAGAGCGCGTCGCGCAAGCAAACCGCGGAACTGGAGAAGTTGCAACGCAAGGAGGCCGAAGCGACCGAACGCGCGCAGCAGGCTCACTCGCGACTGCTGGGACAGATCGAAGAGCTCGAAGCGACAAATAAACGGCTCGCTGCCGGCGAGGCGCGGTTCCGCCGTGTGTTCGAAGCGAATCCGCTGCCGATGTGGATTGCCGATCACGCGACTGGCGGCTTCATTGCCGTCAACGACGCAGCCCTCGCGCTGTACGGTTACAACCGCGCGGAGTTTCTGGCGCTCAAGGGCAGCTCGCTAGAAGCGCCCGATGCCGAGGACGATGCCGCTCCGGTTGCGCATCAGCGCAAGGACGGCGGCTCGCTGAAGATCTCGCTCGGCTCGCATGAAATCGAATTCGACGGTCGCAGCGCCGATCTCGTTTCGGCCTATGACCTGACCGAGCGCGCTGCCGCCGAGCAGAAGCTGCGCGAGGAAGCAGTCACGCTGCGCAAGGAAACGATCAGCACTCGCACGCTGGTTGAAGCCGCACCGGATGGTTGCTGGATTCTCGATAGCAATGGCCGGCTGATCGACCTCAACGCGGCCTACTGCCGCATGACCGGCTACAGCCGCGAAGAGCTGCTCGGCATGAATGCCTCGCAGATCGAAGATCAGACTGCCGGCGAAACGACGATGCGGCTGCAGCTCGGCCGCGTGCAGGGCGGCGGTCGTTACGAGACCAAGCATCGTTGCCGCGACGGCTCGCTGCTCGACGTCGAAGTGAGCGTCGGCGTGATGGAGGCGGGCGCCGCAGGCGACAACATGGTGTTGATCCGCGATGTGTCGGAGCGCCGCCGCGAGTTCGTCACCCAGCGCGCCAGCCAGCGTGGGCTCGAATTCCTGGTCGAGCTGTTCAAGCAGTCCGAGAGCTTCGACGAGTCGGCGATCGTGCGTCGCGTGATCGATCAGGCGGCGGACACGACCGGCAGCCCGCTCGCGTACATGTATTTCGTCGATCCCGCGCGCAAGACGATTGCGCTTGCCGCGTGGCGCGATGGCACTCAGCCGATGGCGACGATGGTCAATGCCGAAGCGCGTCCGCTGGCGCGTGCAGGCTTGTTCACCGAATGCGTTCGCGCGCGTCATCCGACGTCGAGCAACGATCTGACACGCAAGCCGCAACAGGATGGCTTGCCGGATCTGCAGCGCTATCTGGCGGTGCCGATGATTTCCGGCGACGCGACGGTCGCCGTGCTCGGCGTTGCGAATCGCGAAGCGGGCTACGGCGAAGAAGATCAACGAGCGCTCTCGGCACTCGCCGATGGCGTCTGGCGCGTGCTGGAATCCAAGCGCGCGCATGCCGCGACGCTGGGCTCGCTGCAGCGAACCGACGTCGCCTTGCAGGGCATGATCGATTCGATGGTGCGCATGGTCGAGCGCCACGATCCGTACACGGCCGGTTCGTCACGTCGTCTCGCTGCGCTGGCTGTCGCGCTCGGCCGCGAAGCCGGGCTCGATGGCGAACGGCAGCACGCGCTGCGCGTGGCCGCGTTGTTGCACGACATCGGCAACGTCGGCGTGCCGGCGACCATTCTTTCCAAGCCGGCGCCGCTGACCGAGACCGAAATCGCGATCATGCGCACACACGTCGACGAGGGCTGTCAGTTGCTCGCCGAGATCGACTTCGGCGCGCCGATCGCCGACATCATCTATCAGAGCCACGAGCGCTACGACGGCAGCGGTTATCCGCGCGGCCTGAAAGGCGAGGAGATCCTGGTCGAAGCGCGCATTCTCGCGATCGCCGATACCGTCGAAGCGATGTGCTCGCCGCGGCCGTATCGGCCTGCCGCTGGCATGGAAGCGGCGATCGAGGCGATCAACAAAGGCGCGGGCCGGCTCTACGATCTGCATCTGGTCGCCGCGTGCACGCGATTGGTCCGTCAGCACGGATTCACGCTGCCGGAATGAACAATGCGTGACACACGTCACGCATTTCGCGTTCACCGCTCTCGCTCTCATCCTCCACCCTAACTACCTTGCCGGAATCCACCCGGGTTCGATGCGGGCCCGCCCGATATGTCATGTCGCGCGGGCTCGGCACACTGCGTGCCGTCGAACAAGGGCAAAACCGTCGAAAGGCGGTGACGCAAAGCCTCCGGTCCTCGACGCGCTGACGGCAGCGCGCACGGATAGCGGGGTTGCCGCGGCGGCCTGTTCTCAACAGCCGTTCGCGTGAAGCCGGTCTGACGGACTTCCCGTCGCTCCAACTTCCCTTGCGAGACACGAGTGCCCGCTACGCGCAGCCGCGCGTGGTGGGCGTGTTCACGGAAGTTTGTCGAGCGTCCAGAGAGTCCAATGTCGAAGTCGAGAGTTTCCGCCGCCCTGTTCGTCCTAGCTGCGGTCCTGTGCACGACCGCGAACGCTGCAACCCCACCCACCATTTCCGGCACGCCCTCCAGCTGGGTGTATGTCGGTTCTGCCTATTCGTTTCGTCCGACCGCCACCGATCCGGACAGCACCAGCCTGCGCTTCGCGATTGCCAACAAGCCTGCGTGGGCCAGCTTCAACACCACGAGCGGTCAGCTCTCCGGTACGCCGACGACGGTTGGCTGGTGGACTGACGTTCGCATCTCGGTCAGCGACGGCGTCAGCACGCGCGCGCTGTCTGCCTTCTCGATTCGAGCAACCAGTCGCGACAACACGGCGCCGGTGATTTCCGGCTCGCCGGCGACCGCTGCGGTGATCAACACAACCTACGCGTTCCAGCCGAAAGCGAGCGACGTCGATGGCGATCCGCTGCGCTTCAGAATCGCGAACAAGCCGTCGTGGGCGACATTCAACACTGTGTCCGGCGCGCTGAGCGGCACGCCGACCGCAGCGAGCGTCGGCACGTACGCGAACATCACCATCGCGGTCACGGACGGCTCGAAGGTAGTTTCGCTCGCACCGTTCTCGATCAACGTGTCGAGCACTGCCAATCGCGCGCCGACGATCAGCGGCGCGCCGCCGACTGCAGTGACCGTGGGCCAGGCATACAGCTTCCGTCCGACTGCTGCCGATGCGGATAAAAACACGCTCGGCTTCAGCATTGCGAACAAGCCGGTGTGGGCAACGTTCAGCAGCGTGACGGGTCAGCTGTCGGGCACGCCGACGTCGGCGCATGTTGGCAGCCACGCGAACGTCACGATCAGCGTCAGCGACGGCAAGGCGAGCGCAGCGCTCGCGCCGTTCACAATTAGTGTTGCGGCTGCGGCGAACAAAGTGCCGACGATCAGCGGCACGCCGCAAACAACAGTAAATGCAGGCAGCGCGTACGCGTTCCGTCCGACCGCGGCAGATGCCGACGGCGACACGCTGACGTTCTCGATCGCGAACAAGCCAGCGTGGGCTGCGTTCAACACGGCGACGGGACAGTTGTCCGGCACGCCCGCGAGCGCGAGCGCCGGGACGTATTCGAACATCGTGATCAAAGTGAGCGATGGCAAAGCGAGCGTTGCCCTGGCGACGTTCGCGATCACCGTGCGCGACTCGCAGATCGGCGCGGTTGAGCTGACGTGGGAGCCGCCGACGACGAACACTGACGGATCGGCGCTGACGAATCTCGCCGGCTATCGCATCGTCTATGGCGCGACGCCGACGCATCTGACGCAGACGATTCAAGTTGCGAGCGCGGGCATGAGCTCGTACGTCGTCGAGAATCTCGCGCCGGGCACGTATTACTTCGCGCTGCGCGCCTACACGACGAAAGGCGCCGAGAGCGCGGACTCGAATGTGGTGACGAAGGTCGTGCGATGAGCACCGCGCTTTCGTCGCTGTTATGTGAAGCGCTTGTAATCGCTACGCATGTCTGAATATGCAGACATTTGCAGCGGCGCGTGCGCTGTTGTTTACTCAATGTCGGTTACTTCAAGGGCAAAACCGTCGAAAGGCGGTGACGCAAAGCCTCCGGTCCAGAAGCGCATTTGCACTGGGAAGGATAGATGCGCTGGATAGCGGGGTTGCCGGCTGAAGACGTGCGCGGACGCGTGCGAATTTCAGCTGTCATCCTGCTGCAGCCAATTCTTGGCCGCGGCTCTGCTCCCTTGCGTGAACGCTGCGTGCGCGGACTACCCGCGCATTGAACTAGCGAAAGGTGGGCGCAATGAAAAGCGGTATCGGGTTCGCGATGTGGATGGCGCGGCATGCAGTCGTGCTTGTGGCAGTAGTCTCGCTGACGGGCTGTCTCGAGGAAGACAAGAAAGACGCGCAACAGCCGATCGAGCAACCCACGAACGAACCGCCCGCGCCGCCGCCGAGTAACAACGCTCCCGAGATTTCCGGCACGCCCGAGCCGAGCGTCGAGTCCGGCAAACCTTATTCCTTCACGCCGCAAGCGTCGGACGCCGACAACGACTTCCTCGAATTCACGGTCGAGGGCAAGCCGACGTGGATGGCGTTCAACACCGAGACCGGCGCGCTCACCGGCACGCCGACTGACGCCAACATCGGCGACACGGCCGACATCACCATCAGCGTGACCGACGGCCGCGATACGCGCTCGGTCGGCCCGTTCCAAATCAAGGTCAAGCCCAAGAACGTAACGCCGACGCCGAATTCGCCGCCGACGATTTCCGGCGTGCCGGCCAACGCGGTCACGATCAACCAGGCATACAGCTTTCAGCCGAGCGCGAGCGATCCGAACACCACGGACAAGCTGAGCTTCGTGATTTCCGGCCGTCCGTCCTGGGCCACTTTCAGCTCGTCGACGGGCCGCCTCAGCGGCACGCCGACCTCCGCGAACATCGGCACGTTCTCGAACATCGTGATCTCGGTGAACGACGGCCAGGCCAGCGCGGCGCTGCCGGCGTTCTCGATTCAGGTGCGCGATGTGCCGAATCAGGCGCCGACGATCAGCGGCACGCCGGCCACGACCGCGACGACGGGTGCCGCGTACTCGTTCACGCCGAGCGCGGCGGACGCTGATAAGAACCCGCTCACCTTCGCGATTGCCAACAAGCCGGCATGGGCGACGTTCAGCACTTCGAATGGCCGCCTCAGCGGCACGCCCGCCGCGGCGAACGTCGGCAACTACGGCAACATCATGATCTCGGTCAGCGACGGTCGCGCATCGACGTCGCTGCCGGCGTTTGCGATCAACGTGCAGGCGGCGCCGAATCGCGCGCCGACGATCAGTGGCTCGGCGCCGACCAGCGTCACTGCCGGCGCCGCGTACACGTTCACGCCCAGCGCCTCCGATCCTGACAACGACACGCTCGGCTTCACCATCGCGAACAAGCCGGCGTGGGCCGGGTTCGATACGGCGACGGGACGCCTGAGCGGCACGCCGACGAGCCAGAACGTCGGCACGTTCAGCGGCATCGTCATCACGGTCAGCGATGGCAAGACGGGCGGCACTGCTTCGCTCGCGGGCTTCACGATCACGGTCAATGCGGCCGCGAATCGCGCGCCGACGATTTCCGGCACGCCGACGACCAGCGTTACCGCTGGCACAGCCTATAACTTCAAGCCGACCGCCGCGGACGCGGACGGCGACACGCTCACGTACAGCATCCAGAACAAGCCGAGCTGGGCGACGTTCAACACCACCACCGGCCAGCTGACCGGCACGGCGACTGCGGGCACGTACTCCAACATCATCATCTCGGTGACGGACACCAAGGACACGGTCTCGCTGCCGGCGTTCACGATCACGGTCACGTCGGCGGCGAACGGCAGCGCCACGATTTCGTGGACGCCGCCGACCCAGAACACCGACGGCTCGACGATCAACGATCTCGCCGGCTTCCGCATCCAGTACGGCACGTCCGCGAGCGCGTTGACGCAGACGATCCAGGTGGCCAACCCGGGCCTGGCGACCTACGTCGTCACGGGCCTGAGCTCCGGCAGCTGGTTCTTCGCCGTGCGGGCCTACAACAGCGGCGGTGCAGAAAGCGCTAATTCCAGCGTGGTGAGCAAGACGATTCCGTAGCGCTGGCGTGGGGCCTGACCACACCGCCTGATTGCAGGCTGTAGGTCGGGCTTTCGCCCGACAATCCGTGCGTAGACAAGAGTCGGGCTAAAGCCCGACCTGCAGCGCGCTATCCGCCCTCTGGTGTCTCTTGTATCCTCGGCCGCTCTTCCAGCGACCTTGGGTCTCTCCATGAATCGCGCTGTCTGCGTCGGTGTCTGCGCCTTCCTCGCGGCGGCTATCGTTAGCGCCGCGGAGCCAAAATCCAAGCCTGCAGCCGTGCGCGTCGAGTTCACCGACGTCACGCTCGCCAACGGTCTGCGCGTGCAGCTGGTCGAAGATCACACCGCGCCGGTGATCGCGCTCAACATCGCTTACGACGTCGGCTCGCGCAACGAACGACCGGGCCGGACCGGCTTCGCCCACCTGTTCGAGCACATGATGTTCAAGGGCTCGAAGAACGTCGGCGACGGCGAGCACTTCTACCAGGTGTTCTCCAACGGCGGCTCGATGAACGGCACGACCAGCGAGGACCAGACGCTCTACTTCGAATCGCTGCCCGCGAACCAGCTCGAGCTGGCGCTGTTCCTGGAAGCAGATCGCATGCGCTCGCTGGAGATCACGCAGGCCAAGCTCGATAACCAGCGTCAAGCCGTGCAGGAGGAGCGCCGGCTGCGCGTCGACAATCAGCCCTACGGTCTGGCAGACGAGCACTTCGGCGAGCTGTTCTACAGCAACTTCGCTTACCAGCACTCCACGATCGGCTCGATGGAAGATCTGAACGCCGCGAGCGTCGAGGACGTCGCGCAGTTCTTCAAGACGTACTACGCGCCGAACAACGCGGTGCTCAGCCTGGTTGGCGACTTCAAGCCGGCCGACGCGATGGCGATGATCAAGCGCTACTTCGAAGACATTCCGCGCCAGCCCGAGCCGCCAGCGGTCGATCTGAGCGAGCCGGAGCAGAAGGCCGAGCGCCGCGAAACGATGACGGACGCGCTGGCGCGCGCGACGCAGATCCAGATCGCGTACAAGACGCCGGTCGGCAATGCGACGGATGTGTATGCGTTGCGCGTGTTGTCTTCGGTGCTGCAATCGGGTGACAGCTCTCGGCTGTATCAGCTGCTCAACAAAGAGAAGGAGCTGGTGGTCGCCGTCGGCGGCTTCGTTGACGAACGCATCGGTCCGGGCGGCCTGTATATCGGCGCGACCGTGCGACCCGGCAAGAAGGCAGATGATGTTGAAGCTGCCATCTACGCGGAGATCGAGAAGCTGCAGCAGCAACCGATCGCGCAGTGGGAGCTGGAGAAGGCCAAGAACACGACGCGCTTCGGCTACCTGCAGAGCATTCGCAATGCGCAGTCGCGGGCGACGCAGCTCGGCATCTTCACGGTCAAGTTCAACGACCCGGGCCTGATCAATTCACGCGTCACGGGCTTCGAGGCCGTGACGCGCGACGACGTGCAGCGCGTCGCCAAGAAATACCTGCAGGCGCAGAGTCGAACCGTGATCGTTACCAATCCCGCGCCGCAGCCTGCTGCTGCGCCCGGCGCGTGAGGCACGCTCGCATGAAATCTCTGATTCGCGTTCTCGGCGCCGCGCTGTTGCTCTGGACCACGCTCTGCGTCGCGCAACAACCGGCCACGCAGGAGTCTGCGGCTCCCGACTCGTTGAAGGGCGTGCAGCTCAAGGGCAAGGCGCCCGTCAATCCGAATACATTGCGTGTGGTGCTGCCGCGCGCGCAGGAAGCGACGTTGTCGAATGGCCTGCGCGTCGCGCTGCTCGAAGATCACAAGCTGCCGACGTTCTCGCTGCAGCTCCTGCTGACTGGCGGCGGTCTCGACGATCCCGCGAATCAGCACGGCCTGGCGATGGTCACTGCTTCGCTGCTGCGCGAAGGCACGACACAACGCACGAGTCGCCAGATCGCAGAACAGCTCGCGACGCTGGGCGGCGCTTTCTCGGCCGGGGCCTCGCCGTCGTCGGGCGAGACGTCCATCGGCATCGGCGGTTTGAGCGAGAACGCGGACAAGATCCTCGCGATCGCCGCCGACGTCGTGCGCAATCCGGCGTTTCCGGAAGCGGAGCTCGCGAAGTACAAGGCGCGGTTCGTGGCACAGCTCCAGCAGCAGCGCACGCAGCCCGGATTCCTCGCTCAGGAAGAATTCATGCGCGCCGTGTACGGCACGCATCCCGGCAGTTACGTCGTGCCGCCGGAGGCCGTGCTGCGCAACCTGACGCGCGCCGATCTGGCGAGCTATCACAAGGCGCACTTCACGCCGAACAACGGCATCGTGCTCGCCTATGGCGATCTCAAACTCGCCGACCTGGTGCAGAAGCTCGAGCGCGCCTTCGGCGACTGGCCGAAGGGCGATGCGCGCACGATCTCGTTGCCGGAGCTCAAGCCGCCCGCGAAGGCGCGCGTGCTGCTGGTCGACCGGCCGGGTTCGGTGCAGACCTCGCTGTGGCTCGGCGGGCTCGGCATCGAGCGGCGCAACGACGATTACTTCGCCGTGCTCGTGATGAATCACATCCTCGGCGGCGGTCCTGCTTCGCGGTTGTTCATCAACCTCCGAGAGGACAAGGGCTATACGTACGGCGTGTACAGCTTCTTCAACGGCTCGCGCTTCCCCGGCGTGATGCTTGCGAGCACAGACGTGCGCACGCAGGTGACGGACGGCGCGATGCAGGAGCTCATGGCCGAGCTGCGTCGGATCGGCAGCGAAGCGGTGTCGGACGACGAGCTGAAGAATGCCAAGCGCGCGCTGGTCGGCGGATTTGCACTTTCACTCGAATCGCCGCAGACATTGATTAGCAATCTCGCTACACAGAAGATCTACAATCTGCCCGCCGACTACTGGGACACCTACCCGCAGCGAGTCGACGCCATTACGGCAGCAGACGTGCAGCGAGTCGCCAAGAAGTATTACGACCCGAGCCGGCTGCAGATCGTGGCCGTCGGCGACGGCGCGTCGGTGAAGAAAGTGCTGGAGAAGTACGGCACGGTCGAGACAGCCGCCCCGGCAGCAGCCGGCGCTCCCTGACAAAGAGAACACATGAGCTCCGACACCCAGCAGACAGCTGCGCAGCGCTGGCTATGGCGCATCGCGCGTATCGAAGGGCATGAAGCGGGCGCCGCCATCGCGGGCTTCGCCTACATCTTCTGCGCATTCACCGCTTACATGATTCTGCGGCCGGTGCGCGAGACGATGGGCATCACGTCCGGCGTTTCCAATCTGCCGTCGTTGTTCTGGGGCACGCTCGCGGCGACGTTGGTCACGCAGCCGATCTTCGGCTGGCTCACCTCGCGTTATCGACGCACGGTGTTCCTGCCGTGGGTGTACGGCTTCTTCGCGTTGAATCTGGTCGGGTTCTATGTCTGGTTTCTGGTCGAGGCCGATCACACCTGGATCGCGCGGGCGTTCTTCATCTGGATCACGGTGTTCGCGCTGTTCGTGCCGTCCGTGTTCTGGAGTCTGATGGCCGACATCTTCAAGCCTGAGCAGGCGAAGCGGCTGTATGGCTTTCTTGCCGCGGGAACCAGCGCCGGCGGCGTACTCGGTCCGCTCATCGCGGCGACGCTCGCGCCGCTCGTGGGTACCATCAATCTGCTGCTGTTCTCGATGGTGTTTCTCGCCGCGTCGATCTTCTGTATCCGCTATCTCACGATGTGGCACGAGCGCGCAGTAGCTGCGCAGCAGGCTGCAGCCGAGGTGCGAGGCGACGTCAATCAGCCGCTGGGCGGCAGCCTGTGGGCTGGCTTTACGCTGGTTGCGAAGAGCCCGTATTTGCTGAGCATCGCCGCGTTCATCCTGCTGCTGACCTGGGTTTCGACGTTCCTCTACCTGCAGCAGGCGGAGCTGGTCGAGAAGGCGCTGCCGAATCGCGATCAGCAGACGCAGCTGTTCGGCTGGGTGGACTTCACCGTGCAGTCGTTGTCGCTGATCATTCAGCTGTTCGCGCTGAGCCGCTTCACTAAGTGGATGCGACTGTCGACGGTGATCATGACGGCGCCGATCCTGATGGTGTTCGGCTATAGCGCGCTCGCGCTGTTCCCGGTGCTGTCGGTGCTGCTCGTCGTGATGGTCGTCCGGCGCGTCGGCGAGTACGCGCTGGTAAGGCCGTGTCGCGAGATGCTGTTCACGAGCGTCGACCGCGAGACGAAGTACAAGGCGAAGAACTTCATCGACACTGCGGTCTACCGGACCGGCGATGCGACCAGCGGCTCGGCGCATGCGCTGTTGTCGTGGCTCGGAGTTGCGACCTCGGGGATTGCGTGGGTCGGTGCGGCGGTTGCAGCCGTGTGGGCAGTGCTGGCGTATCGCATCGGCAATACTCACGAACGTCACGTCGACGCGCCGCGCACGGAGCAGAAACCTGCGACGGCGCCAGCGTCGCGGGCCACTTCAACCGTCGAGTAGCGCGACCTACTTCAGTTCGAAGCGAATGCGTAAGGCGGCGCGCTGCGCGACCGCGGTGCCGTCACGCATGATCGGCTCGAAGCGCCAGCGCTTCACGGCATCGATCGCCGCCTGATCGAACGTTCGTTGCGGCTCCGCGCCGCGCACCACCAGATCTTGCGTGCTGCCGTCGGGTGCAACGGTGAATTCCACGTCGACCCAGCCGGAAAGCTTCTGGCGCTCTGCATCGCGCGGATAGACGGGCGGCACTTCGCGAACGCGCTTCAGCGTCTTCGCCTGAACGATGTTCGAATTGAACTGACTTTGCTGTTGCAGCGTCGCCAACTGCGTCTGCAGCGATTTCGTCGCGGCCATGTTCGGCACGAGATTATCGACGCGGCTGAGGAATGCGCTGGCCGTCGCGACGTCACTGGCCGCGAGCGCGGTGCGTGTGCGATCCAGGAACGTCGAGGCGAGTTGTTGCTGCTCCGTGCGGACGCCGATTGAGTACGGGTACTTCGCGCGCAACGCCAGCAATTGCTCGTAGGCGTTGTTAACTGGTGGCTCGAGCAGAATGCCTCGCCCGCGCAGGCGCGCGACATTGTCGAGCTCGCTCGGAGTGGGATCGGAGCCGGCAGCTGCGGCTGCGGTCGCTGCCGCTGCGGGCGCCGTGACCGTCAGCGCAGCGGCTCCCGGCGCCGGCGCATCGACTGATGGTGTCGGTGTAGGCGCCGTCTGCGTTGTCGCCGCTTTCGCCCCAGGCGTCGACGCAGGCGCAGAGGTTCGCGCTGGCGGCCGCTTCACCGGCTCGGGGGGTGACGCGACGCTGATCGGACTGCGTGAGCTGCGCGAGAGCGCCAGAAGCTCGGCGCGAAGCTGGTCGAGTCGCGGGTATTCCGGCACCGCGTGCTGCAACGTCGCGAGGGCCGTCGCGCCCCGCGCGGCATCGCGCTCCTGCAGTGCTTCGAGGACACGAGCTTCCATCTTCATGCCAACACGTTCGAGCCCAGTATGTGCGCCGGGGTTGTCCGGCTGCAGGGCGAGCACCGAACGGTAGTATTCGACAGCGTTGTTGCCGCGTGGGTCGACCAGACGATCCGTCGCGAGCGCCATTTCGCCGCGCGCGAGAAAGTCCGCGATCTGTTCGTCCGGCGTGAGCGAGCCGACTGCGCGCGGTGGCGGCGCGACTGCTACAGGTTCTTTGCGACTCTGCCACCAGAACGCACCGCCAGCCGCGAGGCTGAGCAGCACCACGAGACTTATGACGATCGCTGGAGTCTTGGAGCGCGGGACGATGTGCTTGCCGGTGATGAGATCGATCGGCACGGCGTTGCGCAATTCGTTGTAGCGCCGCGATGCAGCCGACAGGAACAAGTTGGCGCGCGCCGGCGAGACCGGCTTGTGCAGGAATCGATAGATGCGCTGATCGCTGACGAGCATCGCGACCGAATGCTCTTCCTCGCGCCGTCCCGTCGCCATGAGGATCAGCTCGGGGAACTGCGCGTGCAGCCGATCGAGCAGCGCAGCCGCATCGCCACGCAAGGCACCGAGATCTGCAACCAGGATGCTGCAGCGGCCGCCGACCAGCAGGTCGACGGCGGTATCGGCGGAAGGAGCGTGCCAGATCGCGTGCTCGGGACCCGCTGACTGATGCAGCGTCGCGAGCAGGCCAGGGTCCGACGTGAGGACTACGACATCGAGAATGTGGCCGGGGAGCCCGGCACCGGCCTGCAACGCAGCGAGGTTGGCATCTTGCCGCGTGCTGTGCACATCATCTCACTCGAGGCAGACGACCAGCTGCGCCGAATGGCTGCGCCAGTTGATCGGGATCACGAACGAGCGGATGTTGTCGGGCGTGACGACTTTCTCGGGCTCGCCGGCGACCACCGTCGGCACCGAGATCATGAAGTCCTTGCCGAAGTCGCGGCGCGCGTTGCCGGAGATCGTGTTGGCCACCTCGCCGACGAGGTCGCACATGTTCTCCTGCGTCAGCTCGGTTTCGCCCATGCGCATCAGCATGACCGTGAGCATCGGACGCGAGGCCGTGAAATACACGATGCCGCGACGCTTGCCCGCGATGTTGATGACGCCGGTGAATTCCTGAATCGCCGGACGACCTTCCTGGACGATGTACGGCGAGCCAACCGACGCGGGTTGATTGGCGGCGGTCGCGAAGTAATGGGTCGTTCCTTCGACGAACGTCTCCAACTCGACTTTAGTCATCATTTCCGGCGCCTCTCAGCAACTCTTCCAGCGCCTCGGTCAGTTGACGATCCGTGAACGGCTTGCAGAGGAAGCCGTTCGCTCCCTTCTTCAAAGCTTCGATCGCGGTGGCTTTGTCGGACAGCGCGGAGATCACGAGGATCAGCACGTCCGGCTTGATCTTCACCAGGTTCTCGACGCATTCGATACCGTCCATTTCCGGCATCGTCAGGTCCATCGTCACGACGTCCGCCGGCTCCTTGCGGAACGCCTCGACCGCTTGCTTGCCGTTCGCTGCGGTCGCTGTGACCTGCAAGCGATCGATCTGCAGCTCGCGCTCGATCTTGCGCCGGATTATGTTCGAATCGTCACAAATCATGAGCTTGAGCTTGCCGTTCGTCAACGGTTGAGCCTTTGCGGATGCCAGCGCCATTTCCGTGCCTCGTGAGTCGTCGTTATTACTGTTGCTATGTCAGTGGCTGCGATCGCATCAGGCAGCCACGGCGCGTTCAGTCGCCGGCAGCCAGATCTTGAACTTGGAGAACTTGCCGCCCGCCGAAGCGAGACCGACCCGGCCGCCGAGCTCGGCAACCAGGATGCGCACCAGGTCCATGCCAGCGCCGCGGCCGGCGTCGGTGGTGACGCGGTCGGCAGTGGAGAACCCGGGGCGGAAGATCAGTGCCATCGTCTGACGCGGATCGAGCATCGCCGCCTGCGCCGGCGTGATCAGCCCGCGTTCGACTGCGACTTCCTTGATGCGCTCGAGCTGCAAGCCGCGGCCGTCGTCTTGCACGATCAGCTCGTAGCCGTCGGCGTCGCGCGCGCCGAACTCCACGGCGAGCGTGCCGGTTTCGGCCTTGTGCGCCTTGGCGCGCTCGCTC
>Ga0207659_10000183_pt1 | contig 37254 bp, 28 predicted proteins | sample KBSM43metaG_FD_184330 | JGI IMG/M metagenome (GOLD analysis project Ga0207659, IMG submission 184330) | Miscanthus rhizosphere microbial communities from Kellogg Biological Station, Michigan, USA - KBS M4-3 metaG (SPAdes) (version 2) | ecosystem: Host-associated > Plants > Roots > Rhizosphere >...
ACTTGATCTATCAGCGTAGCGGAAACCGATCCGCTGCTGCTGATACCGCCGGACGCCAGTTCGCGGGCACGCTATGAGGATTCGTTCACGCGTTTCTGTGCGTTGTTTCCGGATCGCTTTTACGTCTCGGAACGTGGCCGCATGTTCCTGCACAACGCCCGCGAGATCGCCTCCGATGCCGAGGGCCATCGTCTGTTGAGCGCCGGATTTCATAGTCAGATGGGCTATTTCCGAGACGATCGCCCGCTCTACGAGCTGGTCCTCGATGAAGCGCAACAGCGTCAGCTCGACAGCCTCTGGACGGATCTCGATTTCATCACGCTGGCGCCGGTGCGCCAGTTCAAGCAATTCATCTGGTTCGAGCGGGCCGAGCCGCCAAGCTTCATGGCCACCGCGCAGTTCAACGGGTTCCGATCCGAGGACGACGATGTTACGTCCGCGGCGAAGATGGCGCAGTTGTCGGAGGCCTACCTCGCCAAGGCCGCGATTATCACCAACGACGTTGCGCTCGAAGTCGTGCGCGATTATTTCGACCGGATGAGCACGAACGTTCGTGCGCTGGAAGCGGCGAAAGCAGCCGCCGAACCGAGTCATCTCGACGCGCTGCTGGCGTTCGCGAGGCGGGCATATCGACGGCCGCTGACGAAGGACGAATCAGACGACCTGATCGGCTTTTACCATTCTCTGCGCGATCAGCATCTCGGTCACGAAGAGGCGGTTCGCGACAGCGTGACGAGCGTGCTCATGTCGCCGCACTTCTGCTATCGCGTCGACCCTTTATCCGATGACACGGCCGCGACGTCGCCGATAGCGGATGTCCGGCCGCTGTCGGACTACGAGTTGGCGAGCCGGCTTGGTTACTTCCTCTGGTCGAGCATGCCGGACGAAGAGCTGATGAAGCACGCAGCGGCCGGCGATCTGCACAATGCCGACGTGCTCGCCGCGCAGAGCCGACGAATGTTGCAGGACCAGCGGGCCTGGGGGCTGGCGACCGAGTTTGCGGGCAACTGGCTCGACATTCGCCGGTTCGAAGAACACAACGCGGTTGACCGCGAGCGGTTCCCGGGCTTCACGAACGAGCTCCGCGAAGCGATGTTCCAGGAGCCGATGCGTTTCACGCTGGATATCATTCAGCGCAACGGATCCGTCCTCGATTTTCTGTACGGCGACTACACATTCGTCAACGCGGTCCTGGCGAGGCACTATGGAATGCCGGAGCCGGACGCAGGGAAGTGGATTCGTGTCGACAACGCGCAGAAGTATGCGCGCGGCGGCCTGTTGCCGATGTCGGCCTTCCTGACCAAAAACGCGCCCGGACTGCGCACGAGTCCGGTCAAGCGAGGCTACTGGATTGTGCACCGGCTGCTCGGCGAGTACATTCCTGCGCCGCCGCCGAACGTTCCGGTTCTGCCAACCGACGAGACGAAGCTCGGCGAGCTGACCCTGCGCGAGACACTCGCCCAGCATCGCGCCAATCCGGCCTGCGCCAGTTGCCACGCGAAGTTCGATTCATTCGGCCTCGCTTTCGAAGGCTACGGGCCGGTGGGTGAAACACGCAACCGGGATCTCGCCGGACGCAGCGTCGAAACCGCAGCGACGTTCCCGAACGGGATGTCCGGTTCCGGGCTCGACGGATTGCGTGCATTCATGCGCGCGCGAGGGCAGACGGAATTCGTCGATACCCTTTGCCGCGAGCTCCTGGTCTACGCATTGGGCCGGAGCCTGCTGCGATCCGACGAAGCACTCGTCACCGACATGCGGAAGAATCTCGCGTCGAACGACTACAAGTTCAATAGGCTCGTTCAGGACATCGTCACCAGTCGGCAGTTCCTGATGAAACGAGTGGTGCAAGGGTCATGAAAGAATCGCGTCGCCGCTTCCTTCGCGGTACCGGTGTCGTGATGGCGCTGCCGTGGCTCGAGTCGTTACCGGTTTGGGGCGCCGAGCCGACAGCCACGGCGCCCAGGCGGCTCGCCATTCTGTTCATGGGCAACGGCGTCAATCCCGACGAGTGGTGGGCCAGGGGATCGGGCGCGGCAAACGATGTCGAGCTCGGACGCAGCCTCGCGCCGATGGAGCCGCTCAAAGGCCGGTTCAACTACATCAAGGGCTTGTTCAATAAAGCCGCCACCGGCGTCGGCATTCATCCAGGTATGACGGGCAATCTGCTGTCGGGCGCGCAATTGACCAAGGGCGCGGAACTGCACGGCGGGGTCAGCCTGGATCAGGTGCTGGCGAGCCGCATCGGCGACCAGACCGTTCAGGCGAGCATGGTCCTGGGCTGCGAGCAACCGGTCACTGGCTATCACGAGACGAACTTCTCGATGGCCTACAGCTCGCACATCTCGTGGTCCAGCCCGACGTCGCCCGTGCCAATGGAAGTTTATCCGTCGCTCGCATTCGATAGCTTGTTCGAGAACCGCGGCAGCCAGCGTAATCTCAGCGTGCTCGATCGAGTGATGGAACAGCTGACGTCGCTCGGCCGGCGCGTTAGTTCCAGCGACAAGGGAAAGCTCGACGAATACCTCACCAGCGTTCGTGATGTCGAGAAGCGCGCGCAGGACATGCGCGCCGCCAAGGAAAAAGCCGACGCACGCGCGAGCGATCGCGGCCGAGTGGCGCTGGCGATGACGCGTCCCGACAACGGCCTGCCAGAGGACGTCCGCGATCACATGCGGTTGATGTGCGACATCCTGGCGCTGGCGTTCCAGACGGACAAGACGCGCATCGGGACTCTCTTGCTCTGCCGCGACATTTCGGGCCTCTTCTATCCGTTCCTGGACGTCAAACTGGCGCACCATCTGGCAAGCCACGAGGACCGTGGCGAAGCCTTCATGCGCATCAACCAGTTCTATCTGACGCAATACGCATATTTGATCGACAAGCTCGCCGCGATGCCGGAAGGCGAGAGCACCGTGCTCGATAATTCCTGCCTCGTGTTCATGTCGAACATGTGGTCGGGCAGCCAGCACGACAGCACGAAGGTCCCGGTGCTGACGGCGGGCACGCTCGGCGGAACGCTGGAGACCGGCCGGGTGCTCGACTACACCGATGCCGGCGACGAGAATCGCAAACTCTGCAGCTTCTATCTCTCGTTGATGGATCGCATGGGCGTGAAGCTCGATCGGTTCGGTGACGCAACCGAACGTCTCTCGGGCATCTGATGAACGGTTCGATCTGGGCGTTGTGGGCGGCCGCGCTCGCTTCGGCGATGCTGCAACCGGCTGCCCGCCCGGTGCCGCCAACTCGCGATCCGCACACGCCCGGATACGTCGACGCCAGGGAGTTGCCAGACGGTACCGTTCCGCCCTCCGACGTTGACGGCAATTTCATCATCGGTCCGACGCACAATCCGGCGCCCGAGATGGCGTCAGCTGACGATGTGTTGCAGGGATCGATCTGCAACATCACGATGAACTCGACCGACAGCCGAATCTACCCTGGCATCGCGCGCGACGCCGGTACGTTCGGAACGGTCGATCCCGTCGACCCGGCCCGGCTGGTCGTCACGACCAGCCACCCGGCGCCATACACGCGCCGAGTCGCCGTATATATGCCGAAAGGTTACAGTGCCGGCACGTCCGCTCCGTTTATCGTCGGAGCAGATGGGCCCGATCCGCTGCTGTTCACGGCGCTCGATCGTCTGATTGCGCAACAACGCGTGCCGGCGCTCGTCGGCATCTCGATCGGTAACGGCAGCGGCGACGCGCAGGGGAGCCAACGCGGCCTCGAATACGACACGATGTCGGGACGATACGCGGAGTTCGTCGAGACGGAGGTGCTGCCAACGGTCGAGCGCCAATGCCACGTGACATTGACCAGGGATCCCAACGGCCGCGCCACGATGGGCGGCAGTTCCGGCGGATCGGCGGCGTTGATCATGGCGTGGTACCACCCCGAGTGGTATCGACGCGTGCTGACCTACTCCGGTACCTACGTGAACCAGCAGTGGCCGCCCAACGCGGACACGCCGCACGGCGCATGGGAGTTCCACGAACGTCTCATTCCAAACAGCGCGCCGAAGCCGATTCGCATTTGGATGGAGGTCGGCGACCGCGACCTGCTCAACCCCAACGTGATGCGCGACAACATGCACGACTGGGTCGAAGCGAATCAGCGAATGGCACGCGTCCTCGCCGACAAGGGATACCACTATCAGTTCGTGTTCGCGCGCAACGCCGGCCACACCGATCGTGCCGTGAAGCAGCAAACTCTCCCGGCGGCGTTGGAGTGGCTCTGGAAAGGGTATCGGTAGGTGAAACGCGTTCGCAAACGCCATTTCCTTCGAGAGCACTCGCTGAGCCTCATGGTTGCGGCGATCCTGACATTGTTCGTCGTCTTGTACGTGGCGTCAGACCCGACGACGCATGCTGGTACGTTCTATGGCAACGCCATCGCTGACTGGCTGGGCGTGCTGGTGTTTGTGATGGCGACCAAGTATTTCTTTGAAATAGGATCCGGCGAAAGCCGAACGCCCTCGTCACGTGTTCACATCAGGGTCGGGCGTTTTCTGATCAGGCATTCACTGACGATCGTTCTCGCAACCACCGGGTTCGGTTGGGCCGTGGCCTTTGCTCACAGTGAGGTCAATAGCAAGGCAGGAGCGGTCGTCGGCAACATCCTTTCGGACTGGACCCAGGTGCTCGGCCTGGTGGTGATCACGAAATATGCGCGGGAGCGCGGCTCGAAGGAAGGACACTAACTTCCCATGCTGACCACCGAGTCATTCGTGCGGTTGTGCCGCGCCCGCGACCTGCTGGCCGAAATCCACGACCATCCCCTCGGCATCGATGCGGTCGCACGGGAAGCGGCGATGTCGCCGTTTCATTTCATCCGGCAATTCAACGCGTTGTTCGGTGTCACGCCGCATCAGTTTCGCATGCGGGCGCGCCTCGATCGCGCCAAGTATTTGTTGGCGCTGGGGAACGATTCAGTGACCGACGTGTGCCTGGAAGTTGGGTTTTCCAGTCTGGGCAGCTTCAGCGACCTGTTTGCGCGTCGGGTCGGCGTTTCCCCTGCAGCGTATCGCCGCCGAGCTCGCGCCCAGGTCACAGTTCCCGAAGCGATCTCTCAAACGATCTTTCCGGGATGCCTTACGCTGATGGCTGCAGCATTCGCCACCCAAACTGAGATTCTCAGGGGTTAGCGCGTCCACGCCGCACGGGATTCAGGCGACTCGTTTTCAGCCGGATCGTTCCGCCCACGCGCGGCGCTTCGCGCCGCCCGCCGAACTGAAACCCGTTCGCTCTGCGGCTCTGTGGTTCATTCGTTTGCCAGTAGGGTACCGGCCACCGCTCACGTCCGCGGCCCTTTCGCAATTTTCGAGAAGCGCTGACGCCGTCCGTTCGGTCAGACTATCGCGATGCGAATCAAGCTGACCAGCATCATGGTTGACGATCAAGACAAGGCGCTCCGGTTCTACACCGAGGTCTTCGGGTTCGTGAAGAAGCACGACATCCCGGTCGGCGAGTACCGCTGGATCACCGTCGTCTCGCCCGAAGGCCCCGGCGACGTCGAACTGGCTCTCGAACCCAACGCCAATCCGGTGGGCAAGACGTTTCAGGAAGGGCTCTTCAAACAGGGCATTCCTGCGACGGCGTTCGAAGTTGACGACATCGCGCACGAGTCTGACCGGCTCAAGGGGCGTGGTGTTGTATTCACGCAGTCGCCCACCCGGCATGGTCCGGTGACCATTGCCATCTGCGCGGATACCTGCGGCAATCTGATTCAGCTCTATCAGCGCTCTTGACGAGCTAGCGATCCTGGAACGGTCCATGCTCGTCTTGTGCGACGCCGACGTGTCGGCAGAAGAGGAGCCGGATTCGATGCTACCGATTGGTGACGACAACAGCAGCGAGCGCACCTTTCCGATCGTGACGTTTGCGCTGATCGCGCTGAACGTCCTGTTCTTCTTCGTCGAGCTGAGCGGCGGCGACGCATTCGTGAAACAGTGGGCGTTCGTGCCGAGCCGTTTCCTGGCCAATCCGTCTGCGGATCTGCCGACGCTCTTCACCTCGATGTGCATGCACGGCGGCTGGCTGCATCTCGGCGGTAACATGCTCTATCTGTGGATCTTCGGCGACAACGTCGAGGACCGTCTTGGCCACGGCACTTTCACCGTTTTTTACTTCCTTTGCGGCATCGCCGCGACGTTCGCGCAGCTGATGGTCAGTCCCGGGTCGCACGTGCCGAATCTTGGCGCGTCGGGCGCGATCGCCGGTGTCCTGGGCTCGTACATCCTGATGTTCCCGCAGGGACGCGTGAGGGTGCTGCAAGGGCAACAAGTGGTACAGATGCCGGCGCTGATGGTCATCGGTTTCTGGATCGTGCTCCAGCTCTTCAGCGGTATTGGCTCCATCTCGAGCGCTGCCGAGGCCGGCGGCGTCGCATACATGGCGCACGTCGGCGGGTTTATCGCGGGGTGTGTGCTGACGCTGGTGTTGGGCGGCAGACGACAGGGCGTCACGGCCTAGCCTCTTCCGTCTATCATTCCTGCCGGAGGTGGGCAGGTGCGGCTACGGATGTTGTCGTCGGCGGTCGTCGTGTTCGCGATTGCGGCGATCGGGTTCGTTGCTGCCGCGCAGGCGCCTAAGCCTCTCGCGCCGCCGTACGTGCCAGAAGGCACGCCCGCGGAACTCGGACTGGCCGGCTACGCGAAAATTCTCTGTTCGGCCGTCTTCGTTTCGGGCCGCGATCCGGCCGAAGGCGCAAAAAACAGCGCGTACTGGATGATCCCGAACGGCGCGGCCGATCGGGTCACCTACGCAGTTGATCGCGCGAAGAAATCGGTGTCCGCGACGCTCGATGGCATCACGAGGAGCGTCGCGTACTACGGGGACCAGGGGTGCGTTCTTCCAGCGCGTGGCAAGAACTCGATCGTCTTCACGCCGATGGCAGTGACGACGACGCTTCCGTCGGCGGGCACGCAGCCGTGGCCGATGGGCGACCAGGCCGATTCGACGCCGTTGCCTGCGACGGTCGATCGCTCGAAGCTTACGTCGGCGGTCGACGCGGCGTTTGCGGATCCCGAAGCGCTGACTGCAGCCTTCATCGTCGTCTATCAGGGCCGCATCATCGCCGAGCGGTACGGACAGGGCGCGACAAAAGAGACGCAGCTCGAAAGCTGGTCGATGGGCAAGAGCATCGTCTCCACGCTGTTCTCGCTGCTGGTCAAGGACGGCATCTATTCACTCGAGCAGCCCGCGCCGGTTCCGCTATGGCAGAAGCCGGGTGATCCACGTGCGCAGATCCGAAATGTCGATCTCCTGCACATGAGCGCCGGCCTGCAGTTCGAAGGAAACCAGGAGCCGCCCGGCGCGCCGCGCCGTGACTATCCGGATCACTTTTACATCTACACCGGCGGCGTCGACGTCTTCGACTACACGATCAACCGGCCGTCCGAGTATCCGCCAAACACTGATGGACGCTACCGTAACTCCGATCCGTTGACGATTGGCTACTTGATCAAACAAGCGGTCACCAAGCGTGGCGAGACCTATCTCGCCTGGCCGCAAAAGGTCCTGTTCGATCGGATCGGCGTGAGGAAACAGATTATCGAGCCCGACCCGTACGGCAACTTCATCATGACCGGTTACGATTTCGGCACGGCGCGAAACTGGGCGCGCCTCGGCCTGTTGTATTTGCAGGACGGCATCTGGCAGGGCACGCGCATTCTTCCGGAGGGCTGGTCGAAGTTCGTCAGCACGCTTGCACCGGCGTGGAAGCGGCCGGTCTATGGCGGCCTGTTCTGGATCAACGGTGACGGCGCGTGGAAGCTGCCGAAAGAAACTTACTTGATGGCAGGAGCGGGTGGGCAGAACGTCTGGATCGATCCATCGCACCAACTCGTCGTCGTGCGAATGGGCCATTATCGCGGAACCCAGAATCGGCACGCCAACATTGCGACGAACAAGGCCCTGGAGTTGCTCGTCGCTTCGCTCGGAGGACCACGCTAGGGTCGACGCGAACGGAGAGAAACGGAGGGCTGTCACGCCAGGGTGATGACGACCTTCCCTCGGGCGTGACCCAGTTCGAGATAACGAATCGCATCGGGCACTTCGTCGAGCCGGTAGCTGCGGTCGATCACGGGCGTCACAGCTCCCGTCTTCATCAGGTCAGCGATTGCCGCAAGGTCGTCAGGATTCGACTGCGCCATCATCATCGTCAGTGTTGGTCTTACGAACGGTGCTAGCGCGAACGCCTTAACGGCCGGACGCAGCGGACCGATCAGTCCGCCGCCCGGTGCGCCGACGATGATGTAGTTGCCGGTAGGCGCAAGGATGCCGGCGCACGCCAGCAGCGGACGGCTTGCGTGGCAGTCGAGGACGATGTCGTACCGGTCGGATCCCGTCGTGAAGTCCTCCCGCGTGTAGTCGATGACTCGATCGGCACCTAGCGAGCGCACTAGATCGAGATTGCGTGTACTGCACACGCCGGTCACGCGCGCGCCGAACGATTTCGCGATCTGCACCGCGAACGTGCCGACACCGCCGGACGCGCCGTTGACGAGAACGTTGTGCCCGCCCTGAATCCTGCCTTTGTCCCGCAACCCCTGAAGGGCCGTGTATCCGGCGACGGCAACGGTCGCCGCCTGCTCGAACGTCACCTTCGCCGGCTTCGCGACGATCGACGTCTCGGCCGCGCATGCGTACTCCGCGAAGGCGCCACGGCACCCTCCGAACACCGCGTCTCCGGGTTTGTACCGCGTGACCTTGCTCCCGACCGTCTCGACGACGCCAGCGACGTCGACGCCAACCCGGATGTCCTTCGGTCGTGTCAGCCCGGAGAGCATGCGCATGATGTACGGCGAGCCGCGCATAAAGTGCCAGTCGTAGGGATTGACCGACGCCGCACGGACCCTGAGCAACACCTGGTCGTCGGTGGGCGTTGGCGTCGCGGTCTCCTCCAAGTGCAGGACATTCGGCGAGCCGTAGGTCCGGCAGACGATGGCTTTCATGTCAACGTCATCACTTCGTCGTCATCACGTACACTCCGTCCCACGGTTCAAGCGGCGGAGTCTCGACGGCATGAGTGCAGCGCTCGAGCAGAACGCGGCTCGCACTGTCCGTCGGATCGAGATCGAGCACGTCACGAAACTTCGCGGCGGCTTCGGTCCATTTCCGCTCCCGGTAGAGTCGCAGCCCTTTGGAGTAGCTGTCTCGTAAGGCGCGCGTCTGTTCCGACAACCCGTTCGCCTCGCTTAGCAGCTCGTAGATCGCGACCGGTCGCACCTTCCCTTTGACGCGAATCCAGTCCAGCTCGCGGGCTTCGAATTCGTCTTTTACCCGCGTCCAGGTCTCTTCACCGACGATGATTCGCGTGCCGTACTGTTTGTTGACGCTTTCGAGCCGCGATGCCAGGTTCACGCAATCGCCGAGGATGGTGTAGTTGAATATTTCGTCGGTGCCCATGTTGCCGGCGACCGCCGTGCCCGTGTTGACGCCGATGCGCATGTGCAACTCGGGCTCGCCGATTCGACGCGATTCTTCGTTCAACGTGTTAAGCCGGCGCTGCATCGCCAGTGCGGCGCGGCACGCCTGCCGCGGATGCGCGGCATCCGCAACCGGACAGCCGAAATAGACCATGATCGCGTCGCCGATGAACTTGTCGAGCGTCGCGTTCTCGGCCAGCAACACGTCCATCATCGCCTTGAAATAGGCCGACAACCGCTTGCGCAGCGCCTCGGGGGCGAGACCTTCGGCAACGCTGGTAAACCCCTCGAGGTCCGTGAAAATCACCGTCACGTCATACGACTCGCCACCGAGCTTCAAGCGCGATGGGTCGTCGAGCATCTGCTTCACGATCGCCGGCGCGACGTAATGCTGAAATGCGCGTCTGATCAAACGGCGCTCGCGCTGACCCAGCGCGAATCGATAGGCTGACGTTGACGTGAAGACACCAGCAGCCGCCAGGAGCGGCGCGATCATTGGCAGACGAACGTTATAACTGGAGAGTGCCAGATACTTCGCCGCCGCTGCCAGTGTGACTGCCAGGCCGAGTAGCGGGACGCCGATCTGCGGCGGAAGGCGAAACAACACGATCGTCGCGATGATTCCGGCGAGCGCGGCCCAGCCGAATGACACCAACAAACTGTCAAACGGGTCGGCAATGGTACGGCGACGGAGAAACGTATCGAGCTGGCTCGCGTGAATCTCGACACCCGGCATGGCCACGGCGACCGGCGTTCGGAAATGATCCGGTTGGTCGAGCGCTGCAGCGGCTGACAGCGAGCGACCGATTAGAACAACCTTGCCGCGAAACATGTCGGCCGGCAGCAGGCCGGGTTCGATCGCCTGATAGTACGAGACAGTCACGATTCCGCGCCGCGGTGCGCCTGAAAAATGAATCAGCCGCGGCCGTTCTCCGTCAGGCGGAGGGACAAGACCGGACTGCCGCGCGGCAGCAGCAAAGGCAAGTGTCGGCCGGCCGTCGATGGTTGCCGCCGAGCGCCTGATCACGCCGTCCGGATCGCGATCGACACCGACCGCCGCGACCGCCACGGCAGCCTGCGCGAGCGGTGGCAAGGGTTCAACCCACTGGACGATTTCATACTTTCGATCGGTCGTCAGCGCGCGGTCGCTGGCGAGCACGACGTTGCCGGCCCGCCGCACTGCGTCGGCCAGCGCCTCGTCGTCCTCAGCTACGCTCGGTTCGTCGAACAGCAGATCGAACACAATCGTGCGGGCGCCGCCGTGGACGAGCGCGTCAATCAAACGCGCGTGCACGCGCCGCGGCCATGGCCATTGCATGCCCATTTCGCTGAACGACGGTTCATCGATCGCCACGACGACGATGTCGTTCGGCGGTTGTGGATCGCGGGTCGCGATCGCCGTGAATCGATCGTAAAGGCTCCATTCCAGCCGCTGCGCGAGAAAGGACGATCCGAGAAGAAGGCCGACAGCCAGTCCGGCGAATGCAACCAAGGCGAATGGTGCTCCACGCAGGACACCGTGTTCCGGTAAAAAGAACTGACGCAAGCGGTGAGTGATCAGATTCGCCAACGCAGCGTCAGCACCATGGTGCGGTGCGGCAGCGGAGATTCAACTGCCAGGTTTTCGATGATCGCGCGAAACGAACGATCGAACAGATTCGTAACGCTCCAGGTCAGCAGGCCGCGTTTTCGGCCGAATTCATACTGCACGCTTGCGTCGGTGAGTGCGAACGAGCTTTCCGGCAGGCCGGCGACCGACGTGTTCGAGAACGTCTGCTTTAGAAAACGGGTTGCGACTTTCGCGTAGATGCCGCGCGGATGAATGTAATTGATTCCGAGTCGCACCTGGTTGTCGTGCCGATCGACGGTTCTGGCGTCGCGCGTGATGAATTGCTCGTCTGCGAACAAGGCAAGGCGCCGCGTGAGGATTTGATTGAAGAAGACGCTGAGGCCGTGCGCTGTGGCATCGGCGTCAGGCGGAGTCAGGATGTCCGCGTACTTCGCTCTGAAAGGGTCGGGATCATCGGCCGTTACCCGGAATGCCGGGGCCTTGGTTCGACGGACGAAGGCGCGTGTCTCGAGGAACGATCGACGCCATCCGCTTTGGACGGCGACGGCGGCCTCGTCGCGCTGGCTGGTCGGCAGCTCGTTTCGTTCGAGTACAAATCCGGCAACCGTCGGCGGTGCGATGCTCGAGCTCAGGAAGTCGCTGTTAGTGTTGCGAAACACCGCGGCATGAACACTGGTTGACGGCCGTACTCGAATCGATAAGCCACCATACGGGTTCAGCCGGTGAAATGGATATTCAACAGTCGTCTGGCCCGGATCCTGGTACATCCCATCGACGTACCGCGCGCCGATTGTCGCGTGCAGCCAACGCGCGACTTCGATGTCGTCACGCACATAGCCGGCGGCGGTCCGCTCGGTGGCGCTGTACTCGGCATCGGCGGTGAGGCTTCCCGAATACACGGTGCTGGTCACGAAATCGTGGCAGCTGCGTGTCTTGCGGCGCCAGGTGTAATCGCCTCCGAACAGCAGCTGATGTCGCCGTTGCCGCACCGACTGCTGTGCCTGAAAGCTGGCGCCGTGAGTGGGCAACGCGAACCGGGAATCGGAGTGCGCGAACAACACGCTGAGGTCGGCGAACCCGAGCTCGACGGGACAGGCCGCGAAGGTGGCGTCCGGATCCTCGTCGATCGGATCCACATACAGCGCGTCGGACTTCATGGTGAACACTGCGGACGATGTCCAGAAGTGGGTGAAACCGACGGTCGCGTCGGCGAATGTCTGGCGGTGGGTGAAGGTCGGATCCGGGTGCTCGACGATTTGGCTGACGGAAACCTGGTTGGGGAACTCGCCGATCGACACGACGCTATCGTTGTCTTTGCCCCGGACCTGCCTGACACCGCTCACCGTCGCAAACATGTTGGTCGACGGCGCGAATGAAACCTTGAAGATACCCGTGCCCTGGACGCGGTAATCGTTGGCGTCGAGCCGCGGGCCTTGCCGACTGAAATAGTCGACGAACGCGGTGTGGGCGAAGCGCTCGTTGCCCGACTGCGTGCGCACCGTCGCGGTTCCGTATTCCAGGTTGCCGCCGCCAGCGGTCACGGTCAACTGCTTGAACGGACGCTCGAACAGCGAGGTGTATTCAGAAAAGTTGTTGAACGAGTTCAGGTTGACCGGCGCATAGAGGAAGTACTGATCGAGCTCGCTGCTCAGCGCCTGCGTCCTATCGGGCAGGTTGCCGTAGGTTTCGGACATGAACAGATGCGCGCTCGAGTTGGTCAAGTCGGCGTTGAGCGAATTGAGCGCTTCATACGCGCCCCAGGCGTCGAACCCCAGCTGGTTATAGAGCTTCGCGAGGCTGACGTTCTTGGTGGCGAGATCACGATCGAGCAGCAGCCGGCTCCGGTAGACGGCGCGATTGTCGTTCAGCGCGATTGCCCGCCGCAGTTCCTCGAGCGCGTCAACCTGGCGATTGAGATCGCGCAAGAAAAAACTGGAATAGAGCCACGGCGTCGGATCGCGGGGATCGAGATGTTTGGCCGACGCCAGTGCCGCCATCCCTTCAGGAAATCGCTCCAGTTGGTAATAAGCCTTGCCAAGGTAGCTCTGGTATAGCGATACCTTTGGCTCGAGTAACGTCGCGGTCAGCATCTCGAGCAGCCCTTCGGCAAAAAGACCAGCCCGGAAGTGCAGCAGGCCGAGCCCGAGGTGCGGTTCGCCGAGCGCGGCGTCGCTGCCAACCGCCGCTTCGAAATCGGCGCGTGCAGCGGCGTCGTCTCCCGCGGCCATTTCGATGAAGCCGAGCAGCGATCGCAGCTGCGCGTCTGCCGGCGCACGGGCGGCCGCCCGATCGGCGTCACGCCGTGCCGCGTCGGTTTCGCCGATACCGAAGCGGATGCGGGCGCGATCGACGAGCGCGCGCACATCGTCCGGGTCGATCGCGATTGCCGCGTCGAGTTCGCGACGAGCAGTGGCGAGGTCGAATGCCGCTTGTGCCGCTTCGGCAGCCGCGATGTGGGCGGCTACCGAATCAGGACGCGCGGCCAGGGCCCGTTGGGCGGTGGCGGCCGCATCCGTCTTGCGATTCTGGGTCAGCTGCAGCTCGGCGAGCATCACCAGCGGTCGCAACGCCGCTGGTGTCGTGCTCAGCACGCCCTCGAGTTCGGCGCGCGCGGCGGCGGCGTCGCCGGTGGCCAGCGCGTTGGCCGCCAGTTCGGTCCGCCGTTCCACTTCGACCTCGCCGGTAAAGGCGACGCCCGAGAGTAACGTTCGCGCCTGAACCGGATCGCCGAGCTGCCGCAGCGCAATCGCGGCGCCGATTCGCGACCATGGGTCGGTGGTCTGCGTGGGTTGAAACTCTCGCGCCGCGCCCAGCGCATCGCCGGCGATCAAGCGGTCGAAACCCGCGCGCGCCGTTCCGGCGCGTGCCGAGGCGGGGAAGTCGTGCCACGCGACGCGCGCCGGGTAGTACAGAACCCACTGCACCGCGTCTTCAGGATTCAGAAGAACACGTTTCGTCGGAATCTGGCCGGGTATGGCAGTTGCTTCTTCGCCGGCATTGACCAGGATTGAACCCGCGTCGTTGGAGAATTCCGCCGCCCCTTCCGTGACGGTCAGTACGGCATCGTTGCCGCGAACGACGATGTCGATTTCCGTTCCGCGAATCGATGCCGCGGCTCGAGGCGTTTTGATCGTCAAGCCGCTGGCCGGGTTCTTTGTGCGGAACCAGCCCTCGCCTTCGAGCAGGTTCAATGTGGTGGACGTGCCGGCGGTGGTCTTGATCTGTTGGACCGTAAGCACCGCGCCGGCGTTCAGCTTTACTTGCGTTTCATCGATGAACAGGATCGCCCCGCGGCTGGCGGTGAGCGTCCGAACCCGATCGTTGACGAACAAGGGCTGGAACAGGCGAGCCGGGTTCCACTGCTCCTGTGCGTTCGCCGCCGCGCTGTCGACGTGCCCTTGAATCAGCACAATCTTGCCTTGCGGATCGGCAGCCGGCGCCGACGGCGGACGTTGAGCCCAGACCGGCGCGATCGGTCCGCCGACGAGAAGAGCCAGAGTGGTTCCGAGCACGACGACGAATCGGCGATCAAGCATCGGGGGGCGGCCTGATTATCCCCTGAGGAGAAGGGTTTGAATCAAGCGCACCGCTACAGTCGCGCGGCACTGAGATGTCTGAATCAGGATCGCGTCTGACGGTCGGCCAGCGTGCGTCGCGTCGATTGACGCTGACCGCGCTACAGGTTCAGGGCCAACGGTTAGTGGCGCGTCGATCGCCGCCGCCGAGGGGCGGGCGGATTAGCCGCCGGCAAGCGCCCCGACGATCATCAGCGGCTCGTCACCCGAAGCCACCGCCGGGGGCAACGGCGCATCCATGCCGGCAAAGGAAACATCTTCCTGGCAGGCAAAAAACCGCAGGAAAGGCCGCCGCTGATCGGTGGCGTAGTCGCGGATCGTGCCGCGCAGCATCGGGAACTGCCGTTCGATCGCGTCGATTACCCGGCGTGGCGTAATCACACCGTCGAGCGGGACGGCGACCTCGCCGTCCACATGGGCCAACTGGCGGAGATGATATGGCAGCTCGACCCGGACCATATCAGAACGCCTGGACCTCCACCGACACAACCGGCGGCAAATCGCGAACGATCGTGTTCCACGCGTCGCCACCATTCGTCGATGCGTAGACCTGACCGCCGGTCGTGCCGAAATAAACCCCGCACGAGTCCAGGTTGTCGACGTCCATCGCTTCGCGCAGCACGTTGACGTAGCAGTCTTTTTGCGGCAGGCCCTTGGTCAACGGTTCCCATTCGTGTCCACCGGTTTTGCTGCGGAACACCTGCAGCTTGCCCTCGAGCGGGTAGTGCTCCGAGTCGCTCTTGATCGGCACGATGAAGATGGTCTCCGGGTCGTGCGCGTGCACGTCGATGACGAAGCCGAAATCGGTCGGCAGGTTGCCGCTGACTTTCCGCCACGACTCGCCGCTATCGTCCGTCCGCATGACGTCCCAGTGTTTCTGCATGAACAACGTTTTGGGGCGCGACGGGTGCATCGCGATGCGGTGCACGCAGTGGCCGACTTCCGCGGTCGGATCCGGCAGCATCTTCGAAAACAGGCCTTTGGTAATCGGCTTCCACGTCTCGCCGCCATTGTCGGAACGAAAGGCGCCGGCGGCGGAAATTGCCACGTAGAGGCGATCGTGGTTCGACGGATCGATCAGGATGGTGTGCAGGCACATCCCGCCCGCGCCTGGCGCCCACTGCGAGCCGGTGCTGTGGCCACGGAGGTGCGAGAGTTCGGTCCAGTTCTGGCCGCCATCGGTAGTCTTGAACAGCGCCGCATCCTCAACGCCAGCATAGACAGTGTCGGGATCGGTCAGCGACGGCTCGAGGTGCCAGACGCGTTTGAATTCCCACGGATGCGCGGTGCCGTCGTACCACTGGTGCGTGCCCGGAATTCCGTCGTAGGCGAACTTGTTGCCGACTGTTTCCCAGGTTTTGCCACCGTCGCTGCTCCGCTGCATCGTCTGGCCGAACCAGTCGCTCGACTGCGAGGCGTAGATTCGGTTCGGATCGACCGGCGACGCCTTCAGGTGATAGAACTGCCAGCCGCCGAACTGGGGTTCGCTGACATCCCACTTCTCGCGCTTGCCATCGGAGGTCAGGATAAACGCGCCTTTGCGCGTGCCAACCAGCACTCGTACACCATTCACAGGTTGCTCCTCCACGAAAAGCGTAGCATCGCTCATGAGTCGGTCGTCGCGCAACGCGGTTCACTTTCTCGTCATGCAGCTTTACGGATGAGACGGCGAGCGTTCACCTTGTTTCGCATTTCACCACGCGACATAATCACGCGCACTTTCGTCCGGCGATTGGCTTCATACCTTCGGCGACCGCGGATTCTTTTCGCTGTGGCACCCAGAGTTCAACGGGGAAGGAGGGTCGGCATGGACACACGTCGAGTCGCGACGGCGGCAATTTTCAGTCTTCTTCTGACGACCACATCGACATGGGCGCAGCAAGGCGCCGCCGAAATCCGGGGACGGGTCACTGATCAGCAGACCGCTTCGCTTCCCGGGGTGACGGTAGTCGTCACCAACCAGGACACCGGAAATTATCGCGAGGCGATCAGTACCGTCGACGGCACCTGGTTCATGGCGGCGCTCCCGCCTGGCAAGTATCAGGTTGCCGCGCAGCTGCAGGGCTTCAAGCGCTTCGTCCGACGCGACATTGTGCTGGCGGTCGGCAACCAGATGACGGTCGACGTCCAGCTCGAGCTCGGCACGCTCGAAGAGACCGTCACCGTCTCCGGCGAGTCGCCGATCATTGACGTCACCTCGAAGGAGATTGGCGGCAACATCAGTACGAAAGAGCTGTCGGACATTCCAAGCATCGCCCGAAACTTCACCTACTTCGCCGGTCTCCTGCCCGGCATCGTCCCGACCGCCAATCTTGCGTCGTGGGGTTCCGACACGCTGACCGCCAACGGTGTCGATTCGCGCAACAACAGCTACCTGGTGGACGGCGCCTGGGACAACGACGATTACCTCGGCCAGAACAACGGGGCGCAAGCGCGGGTACCGCTGGATGCGGCGCAGGAATTTCAGGTGCTGACCGGCCAGTTCGACGCCGAGTTCGGTCGCACCTCCGGTGCGATCGTCAATGCGGTGATCAAGTCGGGCACCAACACGCTGCATGGCAGCGCCTTCGAGTTCTTCTACAACCGGGATCTGCGGGCGAAGGATTTTTTTCAGGAGCAGAACAACCTGGACAAGGCGGATACCCACAAGCACGAGTTCGGCGGCTCGATTGGCGGGCCGATCGCGAAAGACAAGCTGCATTTCTTTGCGGACTTCGAGCGCGTACGGCTGAATGAAGGACGAACGATCCAGATTCCGGCGCGGCCGGATCTGAACTACACGACCGTGACCGAGACGCGCGTGATCGACACCGTCTATCGTGTCGATCACCAGGTCAGCGCGAACCACAGCTGGGGGGCGCGCTGGCTGACGGAATTCTCGCCGCAGAAGAACCAGACGAACAACGCAGCCGTGACGCTGACCGCCGCGCAACAGGAGTGGGACCGCGACGACACCGGATCGGTGCACCTGAATTCCGTGTTCGGCACCCGGAAAGTCAACACGATGCGGCTCTCGCTGACCCGTGAAGACGATCGCTTTGCACCGAACGGCTTCCCGGGCTGCAAGCAGAATCTGCCGATTGGCATCATTTGGTCGGCGGATTTCGACGAGTGTGTCGCGACCAACCAAACGGCGATGCGGACGCAAGGACCGAATCTGACCTATCTGACATTCCAGGACGGCGTTCGCAACGCCGGCACGCATTGGATCACCGACTCGCCGGAATTGTCTGACACATTCAGCTGGTACGTGCCGGGCAGCAAAGGCGGCGCGCATGACATCAAGTTCGGTTTCCAGATGTACTACGTGCGCTGGCATTTTCAGAACAACGCCCAGCTGAACGGCTCGTTCACGATCCCGTCGAACAACTCGTTCAACGCTGCCGACCCGAGAACTTATCCCGAGCGGCTGACCATTCAGGCGCCGACCGACCAGGTCATCACCATGACGCAGCACGCGTACACCGGATTTGCGCAGGATAAGTGGCACGTCTCGAACCGCGCGACGTTCAACCTCGGCATTCGCTACGACATCGACTTCACGCCGCTCGACGAGACCGGCAACAAGGCGTTCCCCGATCCTCACGACTATCCGGTTGACGGGAACAACATCTCGCCGCGAATCGGCTTCACTTACACGATGAACGAGGGCCGCTCGCTGATTCGCACCGGCTGGGGACTGTTCTACGACAAGACGAACTTTGGACAGTTGAACAGCTATGTCACCTCAGGAGTGAACGTGGCGTCCGTGACGGCACAGTTTCCGGCCGACAACATCGATCCTGGTCCGCGCGCCGGGCAGTTCCCGACCAATCCGATGCTGGTGAACGGTCCGGTCGTGAATGTTGCGCTGCTCGAGCGGCTCTATCCATCTGGCGCGCTCGTGAGAAACACCGGCGAAGTGTTCCTCGACACACCCGATCGGGTTCAACCACACACCCAGCAGACCAGCGTTGGTTATCAGCAGCAGCTCGGCGCGCATCTGTCGGCGAGCGCCGACTACGTGCATACCAACGCCAGCGACCTCTGGGAATTGATCAATCTGAATCAGGGCCTGCGCGTCAACACGACCGCATCGGGTCAGATCATTCGCCCCGATCCGACCTTCGTCACCAACGTGTGGCAGCGCGCCAATGTCGGCAGCTACAAGTACGACGCGTTGAACCTCGTGCTCGAAAAGCGCGACTCCAACAACTGGAGCGGCCGCGTGTCGTACACGCTGGCTTACTCCCGCGGCAACACGACCGGCGCGCTGACCGCCACCGACCAGTTTCAAACGGTCAGCGGCCTGAATCTCGACCTGAACGAAGGACCGACCGACTTCGATCGCCGGCACAACCTCGTGTTCAGCGGCCGCGGAGAGATACCGAAGACCCGCGGGTTGACGCTGAGCGCCACTTTGCGGATGTTGAGCGGCTTGCCGTTCACGTTAAACGACACCAGCAGCGATCCCGATCGCAATGGGCAGCTGTTCGATCCGTTGCCGGCTGGCACCTACAGCGGCAAGGGACCGAACGCGATTACCGTGGAGAATGAAAGCGGACGTAACGGCGCGTACGGGCCCGGATTCATTCAGCTCGACACGCGCGTCGGCTGGCGATTCCGGCCCAGCCGCGGCCGCACCGTCGACTTGACCGCCGATGTCATCAATGTCACCAATCGCTCCAACTTCGTCAGCCCGACGGGTGATCGGCGCAGCACGAATTTTCTGTTGCTGACGACGCTCTACGGCGGCGGACAGCCTCGGCAAGCACAAGTCGGGATCCGCTTCGGCTTCTAGGAGGCTGTCTCGCATGGTTTACTACCGCTCGCTTCTTCAAGATGAACGCAGAGTTCGCAAAGAACACCGAGAATCCAATTGAAATTTACACTCGGCGATCTTGGCGGCCTCGGCGTTCCTCTTGGCCAGAAGGGGAAAGTGGAGGCGGTCTAAGTACAATTCATCACGATCCAGGCGATTGATGGCTGAGCCTGCTCAATTCCTCGCCGGCGGCGGAAGTGTGGGCGCGTTGATGCGCGAGAAGGACTGGTCCTTCTCGCCGCTCGGTCCGCCCGACTCGTGGCCGCAGTCGCTACGAACGGTGGTTGGGCTGCTACTGCAGTCGCGGTTTCCGATGTTCGTAGCCTGGGGCAAGGATCTCGGCTTCCTCTATAACGATCCGTATGCCGAAATCCTGGGCGCCAAACATCCCGCAGCGCTCGGCAGCCGGTTCCATGACATCTGGTCGGAGATCTGGTCGGACATCAGTCCGCTGATCGATGCTGCCATGGCCGGCCAGGCCACGTTCCGCGAGGACCTTCCTCTCGTCATGAACCGCAAGGGTTACGACGAGCACACCTGGTTCACGTTCTCGTACTCGCCGGTTCGTGACGAGAGCGGCCAGGTGGCCGGCATGTTCTGCGCGGTCTCGGAAACGACCCAGAAAGTTTTGGCGGAACGTGGTCTGCGTGAGAACGAACAGCGTCTACGCAGCCTCAACGAAACGCTGGAGCGACGCGTCGCCGAAGCGGTCGCTGAAGGCAAACTGTTCGCAGACATTGTCGAAGGCATGGATGCCTTCGTTCAGGTACTCGACCTCAACTTCCGGTGGCTTGCGATCAACCGCGCCGCCGCCGACGAGTTCGAGCGAATCTATGGCGTTCGCCCGCGGGTCGGCGACAGCACTGTAGACGTGCTCGCCTCGCAGCCCGAACATCAGGCGGCGGTGAAGGCAATTTGGAGCCGGGCGCTGGCTGGAGAGGAATTTACCGCCATCGAAGAGTTCGGCGATCCGTCACGCGATCGGCGCGCCTACGAGATGCACTACAGCGCCCTGCGTACGCGGGATGGCCGCCAGATCGGCGCCTATCAGTTTGTCTACGACGTCACCGAACGGCTACGCGACCAGAAACGTCTTCACCATGCCGAAGCGGCGCTTCGTCAGGCGCAGAAGATGGAATCGCTCGGACAGCTCACTGGCGGCGTTGCGCACGACTTCAATAATCTTCTGTCCGTGTTCGCCAGCGGCCTCCAGATTCTCGAACGCACCGACGGAGTCCCGCGGCCGCGCGTCTTCGAAGCCATGCGGCGCGCGATTGCCCGCGGCACCGGGTTGACCCGACACCTCCTGGCATTCTCGCGCCGCCGTCCGATTAATCCGGAATCGATCGATCTCGTCGGGCATCTCAAAGGCATGCGGGCCTTGCTCGATGGCTCGCTCGGCGGCCACATTCAAGTTCAGATGAATCTTCGAGACGATGTCTGGCCGATCGAGGTGGACGCCGGAGAAATGGAACTGGCAGTCCTGAACCTGTGCGTCAACGCTCGCGACGCAATGCCGGAAGGCGGCGCGATCACGATCACCGTGGAGAATGTCCGCACCGCAGACGACGCGGGCGTCGACCGGGACTTCGTACGGGTTTCGGTTGCCGATACCGGGATCGGGATGGCGCCCGAAATCGTGGCGCGTGTGTTCGAGCCGTTTTTCACGACCAAGGACATCGGCAAAGGTTCCGGCCTCGGACTGCCTCAGGTGTATGGCTTCGCGCAGCAGTCCGGCGGTCGAGTGTCGATCGACAGTTCGCTCGGAGCGGGCACCACTGTGACGCTGTGGCTGCCACGGACGTTGAGTGCCCCGGTCACGACGCGCACGACGGACTCGACCGAAACGGCATCCAGGACGACTGCTGTGCGCCGCGGACACATTTTGCTGGTCGAGGACGATAAGGAAGTGTCCGCGCTGACGTTCGAGCTCTTGTCGAACCTCGGTTTTGTCGTCACGCACGTCTCGAGCGCCGATGCGGCACTCGGCGCGCTGGCCAACGGCCGCGACGTCGATGTCGTGTTGTCCGACATCATGATGCCGGGCGGTGTCAGTGGTTTGCAGCTGGCGCGCGAAATCAAACGGCGCTTTCCAAAACTGTCGGTCGTTCTTACAACCGGCTACGTGGAAGCCGCAGCCGAGATGGAAGAATATGAATTCCGCCTGCTGCCCAAGCCGTATACCCTGGAATCGCTCGCCGATGCCCTGGGCATCGAAGTGACCGGCGACCTGCGGTCGCCGTCGAATTGACGCTAGGCTGAATCCGCGAGCGCTTCGTCAGACACCTTCCTGAAACTTTCCGACACCTGAAGAAACGCGTCGACAACCGCCGGGTCGAAATGGCTGTTGCGGCCTTGCTCGATCAGCTGCATGGTTTCTTCGTGCGACAGGCAACGCCGATACAGCGACCGTGCGCGGACTGCGTCATAGACGTCCACCAGCGCAAGCACCCGGCCGGCGATCGGAATGTCGGCGCCGCGCAATCCCTGCGGATAGCCGGTGCCATCCCAGCGCTCATGGTGCGTGTAGACGATGTCCTTCGCCATCGTCATCGTGATGTTGTCACGCACACCGACGCGCGCCTCGGCTTTCATGATGACTTCGCGGCCAAGCGCCGGATGCTTGCGCATTTCCGCAAGTTCATCGGCGGTGAGGGGACCCGGCTTGTTGAGAATGTGATCGGGAACACCAACCTTGCCGATGTCGTGGAGCGGTGCCAGGCTCGACAGCAGGTCGATCCGTTCTGCCGTCAGGTCGGTCCGGAAAGCTGGGTGCACCGATAACTGCTCGGCGAGTAGTCGCGCGTACTGCTGCGTCCGTCGCGAATGCCGGCCGGTTTCCGCATCGCGGACTTCGGTCAGCGACAGCAATGCCTGCACCATTAAGCGCTGGGTTGCGGCTTTCTCGCGGCCGGCCGAATCGGCGCGGCCGCGTTCGACAGCGAACCGGACGAGCGTCATCACTGCGAGCGATCCGAGCACGCCGATCGTCGGGCCGAGTGGCGAGACGAACAAACCGCGTCCCGACAGCAGCCACGTTCCGGTCTTCCACAGTGCGGCGACTCCGAAGCCGCCGACGACCAGTCCCGAAACGATGCCGGCATTTGCCACCAGCAGCACAACCGCGATGCCGAAGACCAGGACCGCGAGGCTCTCGAGCGTCGTTCCCAGTGACGATCGGCGGATGAAATCCCGCTGCAGGAGGTTGTCCACGACCGTTGCCTGGACCTCGACGCCGGCAAACAGCGTGTCGAGCGGCGTCGCGACGACCTCGCGTGTGCCCAGCGCGGTCGTGCCGACGAATACGATCTTGTCCCGGAGCGATTCCGGCGCCACGCCTCCCGCCATCACATCGGCGGCAGACAAATACGGGAAGGTGCGCTTTTTGCCACGGTAACGCAGCAGCAGATTGCTCTTGCCGTCGAGCGGCGCCGTGCGGTCGTCGATTTCCAGCGTCGCCGCGTTGACGTTCGCGACCCGCAGCGCGATGTGCTGTGCGCCGGTCGTCATCATCACGGTTGCGAGGGCGAGGCTCGGATAGAAACGTCCGTCGAACTCGGCGAGCAGCGGCGCGCGCCGCAAGATGCCGTCGGAATCTGGCGCAGCATTCAGAAAACCGGATGCGGCCGCCGCTCGGCCGAGCGTCGGCAGGTTGCAGACGACGCCGGTGGCGTGGAACAGCGGCTGATGTTCCATTTCCTCCGGCGGCCGAACGATCGCCACGCCGACCGGGCGCAGCACGCACGGCCGTGCGGCCAGCGGCGCCTGATCAAACGTCAATCCGTAGCCGAGCACGACTCGTCCTTCGCGAAGCGTCGCTGCCAGCAATTCGTCCGACGTGTCGTCCGAACCCGAACCGGTTGCCTGGCGCGGCGACGAGTACCGGTCGGTTTCCGCGAAGATGACGTCGAGCGCGATCGCGGCGGCGCCGGCGTTCCGCAACCGCGACACCAACTCGCTGACGACGTCACGGCGCCACGGCCATTGGCCGACTGCTGACAGGCTGCGCTCGTCAACGTCAACGATCACCACGCGGGAATCCGGCGCGCTGGTCGGCGCCGATCGAACCAGCAAATCGTAGGTGGAATTGTCGAACCGATTCATCAGGGACGGCCGGTAGATCACCAGCGCAGCGGCGAGCAGAACCGGAACGAGTCCGCAGAGGATCACGCGACGGCGATGCGATGCGCCAGCCGGCTGCGACACGGCCGATTATCTCACCGAGATTTCGACGCGGCGATTGCGCGGCTCGGCGGCGTTGTTGCCGGTTTTGACGAGAAGATCGGCCTCACCATGCGACGCGACTGCGATCATCGACGCGGCTATGCCTGCGTCGAGGAGCACGTTTCGAACGCTCATCGCGCGCTTCAGGCCGAGAGCGATGTTGGCGTCCCTGTCGCCGAGCGTGTCGGTATGACCGATGACGACGACTTCGGGAACCGACAGCCGTTTGACGGCGCTGAGAATCTCCGACACTTTCTGGCTCGACTCGTCGGTCAGGGCGTCCGATTCGAACTTGAAATAGAGCGTGAAGTGTTTCGGTTCGGGCGGCAGTGCCTTGAGTGCCGCGCCGAACAACCGCGTCACATCGTCTTCACTGATTGCGGTAATCGCGCCGGGAGGGCCGTCGGCTTTGACGCTGGTAGCGGCGCGAGGAGCGGCCAGGTTGGCTATCCCGAATTCATTGTTGACTCGCGCTCGACCGGTGACGCCGCTTTCTGGATCCGGCAGCAGCGCGATCAACGTGGTTGGTGGCGGCGTCGCGGTGTTCGTCGATTTGACGTGCTTGGGTCCGCAGCCAACAGTCGCGGCTGCGGCCACCACAAGCGAGACCCACGCCGCCCTGCGAGGCCAGAGGTCAGGCATGTGCGGTGGCTCTGGTCGGCTACGCGCCGACCTTGATGGCGACGGTCGTGCCGCGGACGCCGACAATGGCTGCCGGTGTTTCCAGACGAATCGAATCGGGCGCCAACTTCGCCATGCGGCCCGAAACGTAAGCGGCAACGCCCCGAACGAAGTTCAAGACCATTCCCAATCCACCCTCGGCCGGCGCGAAGACGTAGCGTTCCAGGCGCACTTCGCTGCTCGGCCCGAGCGAGAGCCGCGTGTCGTCCATCAGCGTCACACCGAGCGTGCCATCGGCATCGGTCTTCAACCCGTCGATCGCGTAGACGGCATCGCCAGGCTTGGCCGGCAACGTGGCGTTCTGTCGAACGATGAACGCGGAGCCGGTGACAACTTTGACGTGGCCTGCCGCAGCCGGTTGCTGAGCGTAAACGGGAGTCGTCGTCAGAACAACAAGGGTGAGGAAGCCGCCGACCGTTCGCAGTCCGACCATGAGAACCTCCTCCAGCGCGTTACAGATTTCGCGGGCGAATTACCAAAGAACGATCCCGCGAGAGACCACCAGCGCCGATTCGGGCGTAAAAAACCGCTTCACTGATCGACGTGCACTGCTCGTACCCGAACCACCTTTTCGAGTAATAGTGTGCAGAACGACAGTCGCGGCCTACGAACCGTACTCCTGCTGCGCGCGAGGAATTACCCCTCGCCACCACTCGCGCAGTTTCGCCGCGGCCGGCGGCAGCGGATCTGCCGCGAGCACGTAGAGCACGATCGTCGTCAGCACAATCAGCGCTTCGGTCAGCAGCGCGAAACGCACGTGCAGCGTGATATAGGCCAGCCACAGCGGATAGGACAGGAAGATCGTCAGCGTCAGAAATGCGATGCGCAGTTGTGCGTCGCGAACGCGGCGCGGGTTCCGCAGGCCTTTCGCGACCCGATGGTAGGCTTCGGCTTCGGCGATTTCGATCGAGCTTCTGAACAGCGTTCTGGTCAGCACGAAGAACACGCCGCCGCAGAATGTCGCGACGAACATTCGCAGGACGAGATCACCAGTCAGCCAATACAACACACCGACCCAGACGAAGTAGACGACCACGCTGAGGTTGGTGAGCTGGAATGCCAGCCAGACGTTGGTTCTACCGGTCCAGGTCTGAAAGCGCCGGCAGATCCACTCGATCAGATTGAGGATGGCGGTATCGACGTAGGTCATTCGTTCGCAGCCGGTTCGATCACAGAGATGTTACCGCCGACCGCCCAGACGCGGTATGCAATTGACTTTCCGAACGCCGCGAAAGTCGTCGTCGCTATAATCGGGGCCGATCTCGCGATGTGACCTTGAATCCCGGAGACCGCCTCGGACAGTACGAAATCGTGGCGCGGCTCGGTGCTGGCGGCATGGGCGTCGTCTACCGCGCGCGCGATACGCACTTGCATCGCACCGTCGCGCTGAAGGTCGTCAACGACGATCGTGTCGCACCGGAAACGTCTGACCTTCTTCTTCAGGAAGCGCGAGCCGCCTCTGCGCTGAACCATCCGAGCATCTGCACGATTCACGAAGTCCGCCACGAGTCGGGTCACGTGTTCATCGTGATGGAGTTCGTCGAAGGCCGGCCGCTACACCAGCAGATCCCGCCGGATGGCTTGCCGGTGGATGCCGTGCTGCTTTATGGCACCCAGATCGCCGACGGCCTCGCGCATGCGCACGATCACGGTGTCGTGCACCGCGACATCAAAAGCGCAAACGTCATCGTCACGCGGAATGGCAGCGCCAAGATCGTGGACTTCGGTCTGGCCAGTCGCATGTCTCATCCTTCGCAGGAACAGGTCACACGCACGAACACCTCGTTCAATACGCCCAGCACTGCCGGAACGCTTGCGTACATGGCACCCGAAGTGCTGCAGGGGGAACCAGCCACTGTCGCCAGCGACATCTGGTCGATCGGTGTGCTGCTCTACGAGATGTCGTCCGGTCATTTGCCGTTTTCCGGCCGCACGATGTTTGACGAAACCGCCGCGATCCTTCGCTCGCCGATGCCGCCGCTGCCGGCGCACGTGCCAGCAGGGATGCGGATGATCGTGTCGCGCTGCCTGGCGAAGGAACCGGCGCAGCGGTATCACACTGCGCGAGAGCTGAAGGCTGCGCTCGAGGCCGTGCAGTCCGGAACGATCGCCGTGGCGGCCGACAATGCGGTGGCTGCTCGCCGATCGGGAGGCTGGCCGCTCAAGTTCGTCCTCGTAATCGGTGCGATTGTGCTGATCACTGCCGTGTGGCTGCCATGGCGCGCACGGCAGTCGAGTAGCGGTCCGGGCCGCTTGCTTCGGGTGTTGTCGTCGGATCGTCAGGCCTATGAGCCGGCGCTCTCGCCCGACGGCACGATGATCGCCTATGTCGCGGAAGACGAAACGGGACGCATCGATCTCTTCGCGAGTCGCGTCGTTGGCGGAGGCCGTGTTCGCCTGACCAACGACGATGCGCGCGAAAGCCGGCCGCGCTTTTCTCCGGACAGCGAACGGATTGTGTTCGGGCGGCGTCGACTCGACGGCTCGAATTCGGACATCTGCGTCGTGCCGGCATTGGGCGGTGAAGTCGCGGTGATCATTCGCGGCGGTGGCCATCCGGTTTTCTCACCGGATGGCCGGCGCGTGGCGTTCATTCGCTACGCATCCGCGACGCGTCTGGTGCTGGCAACCGCACTCGCCGACGGTTCCGACGTGAAAGATCTGGTCGCCTCGAGCAGCGAGTTGCCGTTTATCCGGGCGCCGGTCTGGTCGCCAGACGGACGCCTGATTGCGTTCGTCCAGGGAGCTGGCGGGGCGGCCGGAGAAATTTGGACCGTCGATGCCGATAAGCCCGGTCCGCCGAAAAAGCTGTCGTCAGACGGGTCGGCGATATCGAGCGACGACCCGACGTTCTCGCCGGACGGGCGGATGATCGTCCACGCCTCGAATCGCGGCGGGGCGACGAACGTGTGGGCGCTGCCGGTCAACGGCGGACCTCCGATTCGTCTGACGAGTGGCGCCGGGCCAGACGAGGCGCCGACGACCGACAATCTGGGCCGCGTCGCGTTCGTCAATTCGCGCTGGCGAAACGAGTTGATTGTTCACGATCTCCGAACCAACACGAACCGATCGATCGTTCACCACTCGCCGTACTTATGGGCGCCGGCATTCGCACCCGACGGCCAGACGCTGGCCTTCAGTCGCGGCGATGTGGACGGCGCGTGGCACGTCTGGCTGACGGATCGCGACGGGCACTCACCGCGCCAGTTGACCAGTACCAATGGCGGCGAGGTATATCCGCGCTGGACGCCCGACGGCCGCTCGGTAATTTTTCACAACTGGAGCACGCCCCGTCGCGTCTGGCGCATTGGCCGCGAGGGCGGACCGCCGTCGGCGTTGACGCCGAACGGTGTTGATGCCACGTTCGGTGATGTGTCGCCCGACGGCAAGACGTTGGTGTATGCGACCACGAGCGGCGGCCAAGAACGTTTGTTCGTCATGCCGATCGGTGGCACGAACGCGAAACCGCTGCGATCGGGGCAGGGTTCCGTGCCGCGTTGGTCGCCGGACGGCACGTGGATCGCTTTTGCTCCGGACCGCGGTTATTTCGGCGGCGTGCTGATCGTCCGGCCCGATGGTTCTGGCGAACGCCGTGTTACCAAATCTGGCGGATGGCCGGTGTGGTCTCACGACAGCCGCTCGATCGCTTACGTCACTGTCCGTTCGGATTCGACCCAGGAAATTCAAACCGCCGCGCTCGATCCGGCAGGGGATTCGACGACGTTGCCAATCCGCTACACCGGCACGAACTTTCCCTTCGATCTGTCACTCGACGGCGAGTCGCTGGCGACTACCAACGCGGTTCACGTCTTGTCGGAAATCTGGGTGCTCGACGCTGACCTGCGCCATCGTTGACCGGGATGGCGGCAGTCGATTACTGAACGGCCGGCTTGAGGGTGACGAGTCGCGCGCCGTCGTATCCCGCGAGCTCGCGTGCGCGTTCGAGATGCCGTTCTGCTTCCGAGCGGTCGGTGTACGGCCCGACGTAGACGACCTGCGCGGCGCTGCCATCCTGCAACGACACCTCGACCCGAAAGGCTTTGAATCCCGCGTCGCGAAGTTCCTGTAGCGATTTCTCTGTGCGCTCGTCGCCCTGAAAGGTAGCCATCAGCAAAGCGAAGCGGGTTGCCGGCACAGACGAAGCGGCGTCTCCGGCTGGCGGGGCAGGCGTCGACGGCTCGCTCGGCGACGGCTTTGCGACTTCGGGCTGCGAAAGAGTCTGCGCTGCAGGCGCGGCCGGCGGCGGTGTCGGCGCGGGTGCAGGCGAAGGCGCACTCGCTGCGGGCGCGGACGCAGGCGCTGGCGGTACAGGCGCCGGTGGCCAGTAACGGTAAGCGAGCAACGCAGCGACGAGAACGAGCGCAGCGGTCGCCGTCAGCAGTGCCGTGCGTCCGCCTGGCTGCGTTGGCTCCGACCGAGGTGGCACGCCGGGCGTGGCGCTCTCGTCCGTGGCCGACGGCCAGAACTGCGGCTCGGCCGCCGGCGGCGCCGGTGGCGCTACCGTTGTCACCGTTGACAGCACCTCGACCAGCGAGTCCGGCGCGGGTGCGTCTGCGTCCCTTGCCGGGTCGGCTGGTGGCGCATCTGGCTGCGGAGCGCGTTCGGGCTGGCTGCGAACCAACGCCAGCCCTGGTGCGGGCGCCCCCGGCATTTCGCTGAGATCGGCGCCTCCCAACTTGACGCTTTCCACGTCAACGATCGATGTATGGATAGCGGCCGCGTGGGTCAATGCCCGATCGCAAATGATGTTCACGAGCCGCGGAATCCCGTCCGAAGCGGCACGAACTTCCTTGATTGCAGCGTCCGTGAAACGGACCTGTCCGTCGTTGCCCGCGACTGCAAGACGATGCGCGATGTACAGGCCGATCTCGTCGCTCGCCAAGGGGGGCAACTCGCACTTGATCGTGACACGCTGCGCCAGCGGTTGCATCGCCTCGTCAGCCAACCGGGTGTCGAGCTCGGGCTGGCCAATCAGGAATACCTCGAGCAGCTTCTGGCCGCGCTCGAGATCCGAGAGAATCCGCACTTCCTCCAGCAACTCCGGCGTGAGCTTCTGCGCCTCGTCGATCATGACGACTGCGAAGGCCTTCAGCGCCACCAACGATTCGAGGAAGTCGTAGAGCGGGTAACAAAGATCGGCTCGAGAAGTGCCGCGGAGCGAACCGCGCCGAACTTCTTCCGCAGATACCACGCCGAAATCAACCAGCAGCGTTTTGAGCAGGTCTTCGCGGGACAGCAACGGATCCGAGACGTAGGCGGCAAAGGTTTTTCGATCGAGTGATTGCAGCACCGCGCGGCACAACGTGGTCTTGCCGGTGCCGACTTGACCGGTCAGAACCAGGATGCCTTCACGCCGTCTGATGCCGGCGGCGAGAGCATCGAAGGCGATGCCGTGGCCGAGGCCGGTGAAGAAGAAACGTGGGTCGGCGGCGAGGCTGAACGGCTTCTCGCGCAAACCGAAATATGGCTCGTAGGTCAACGCACTGGGGTCCACCGCAGCCGGATCAGACACGCCCAGGAACCATGACAGACGGCTCCGAAATTCGGCTTCAGGAGGAAGCTGTTTGCCATCGGACGGCTGAGCCTCACGTTGATTCGCCAATTTGACCAACGCCATGGTACTACTGCCGCGCTTCGCGGTTGCTGAGAAACGTAGTCAGAGTTCAGATGCTAGACTCCGATCGTGGCTGACGCCGTCCTCATCAGTCAAAACCACCGCGTCGTATTCGCCGATCCGGCGACGGTGCGACTGTTCGAGGCGGGCGATCAGCTGATTGGCCAGAATACCGCCGACCAGTTCCACCCCGATAGCCGCCCTGCACTTGAACAGTTAATCAATCGCGTGGCTGGCGGCGAATCCGTCTCGCCCGTGGAAGAACGCATTCTTCGACGCGACGGTTCGGCGCGGGACGTCGAAGTCAGCGCCACCTCGGTTCCTTTTCGAGACGCGCCCGCGATCTTGCTGGTGGTGCGCGACGTCAGCGAAGAGAAACAGCGTCTCGCCGCTTTGCGCGAGAGCGAAGAACGATTGACATTGGCGTTCGCCGGAGCCAAGGAAGGCGTGTGGGACTGGAACGTGGAAACGGGCGCGGTGATCTATTCGCCGCGGTGGAAACAGATGCTCGGCTACGGCGACGACGAGATCGAGCCCCACGTTCGCGCCTGGGCGTCACTGCTGCACCCGGAAGACAAGCCGCGCGCCGACGCCTTGAACGAGGCGGTGATGCGCGATCGGAGCCCGTACGAAGCCGAGTTCCGGCTGCGACACAAGGACGGGCACTACATCAGCGTGCTAACCCGCGGCCTGCCGGTTCGTCGTGAGCAGAACGGCCCGATTGTCCGTATCGTCGGCACCCATCTCGACATGACCGAGCGGAAACGCACCGAGTCGGCGCTGCGCGAGAGCGAAGAACGTCTGACGCTGGCGTTCGCGGGTGCCCAGGAAGGGGTCTGGGACTGGAACCTGGAAACCGACAATGTTGTCTATTCGTCGCGATGGAAACAGATGCTCGGATACGCGGACGACGAAATCGAGCCGCACGTCAGCGCCTGGGAACGGCTCGTTCACCCCGACGATCGGGTACGGGCCGACCGTGCCAACGAGAGCGTGGCGCTCGGCCAGCCGACCTACGAAGCGGAATTTCGCCTCCGCCACAAGGATGGGCATTACGTCCATGTGCTGTCGCGTGGATTTCCCGTCCGTCGCGAGCCTGGCGGTCCGGTGGTGCGGATCGTCGGCACGCACTTCGACCTGACCGAGCGCAAGCGAATCGAGTCGGAACGAGCCCGGACCGAGCTGCTCGCGAAGCTGGTGTTCGCCCAGGAAGACGAGCGCCGCCGGATCGCTCGCGACATGCACGACGAATTCGGCGAGCAGTTGACCGCACTGGCACTGCGGATCGCGGCGCTCAAGGAAGCGTGCGCCGATCGCTCAGACCTTGCCGGCCAGGTCGCCGCGCTCGAAACCATCGCCCGCCGTCTCGATCACGACGTCGATCAACTGGTTTGGGAACTGCGTCCCACCGCTCTCGACGACCTTGGTCTGCGCGCCGCCCTCGCCAACTACGTTCAGGACTGGTCCCAGCGCGCCAATATTCCGGCGGACCTCCACACCACTGGCCTGCTCGATGACCGGCTTTCAACCGAAGTGGAAACCACGCTCTACCGGATCGCGCAGGAAGCACTCAATAACATCGCGAAATATTCGCGCGCCCGGCACGTCGAGGTGATTCTCGAACGCCGCGCCGACTGCGTCCTGCTGATCGTCGAAGACGATGGAATCGGTTTCGATGTCGCCGAACGAGCGAACGGCGCCGGCTTCGGATTGATCGGTATGCAGGAGCGAGCCACGCTGATCGGCGCCACGCTGGAAATCGAATCGGCGCCGGATCAGGGCACTACGATCCTTGTTCGCATCGCCGCGCCGGTTCGCGCGAACCAGGTTGTCGATCATGTCTAAGCAGGCGGGAACACTTCGCGTTCTTCTGGCAGACGACCACGCGACGGTACGCCATGGCCTGAAACTGCTGATTGAGGGCGAGGCCGACATGACGGTGATCGCGGAGGCGGGCGACGGTAACGAGGCGTTGAAGAAAGCGCAGGAGCTGAAACCGGACGTGGTGGTCATGGACATCTCGATGCCGGGCATGAACGGGCTGGCGGCGACGCGGGCCCTCAAATCGACGCAGCCCGACGCCGTGATCGTGACGCTCACCCGGCACGCCGACGACGCCTACCTGCAGGAGCTGTTGCGCGCCGGTGTGTCGGCATATGTTCTGAAGCGAAGCGCACCCACCGAACTCTTGCATGCCATTCGCGGCGCAGCGGCTGGCGGCCAGTATGTCGATTCCTCGCTGACCGCTCGCGTTACCGCCGGATTCATTGGCAAAGAAAAGCGTGCAAAGCAGGCTGCGTCGCGCCTGTCGGAGCGCGAAGAAGCGGTGTTGCGGCTAATCGCTTCGGGTTATAGCAACAAGGAAATCGCGGCGCAGTTGAACCTGAGTGTGAAAACGGTGGAAGCACACAAGGCGAACGCGATGCGAAAACTCGATCTCACCGGCCGGATCGCGATTGTCAAATACGCCGTACTGCAGGGCTGGTTGGACAACACCTAGGGATCTTCCCTAGGTCCAGTTCGGCACCTTCCCGATAGCCCCGGCCTTCCCATCGGTTTAGAGTCGGCTCGTCGAAACAGGTAATCAAGGCGACCCAGTAACAAAGTCACGGGGGGTTCCATGGCACAGTCACCCAGACTTTTCGAGGGGCCGGCTGCGCCGCGCGTGTTCGCGCCGCAGCCCAGGAATGACCGGTGCGACGTCCATCCACGAAATGTGGACTGGGATCTGGCGCGCGTCACCAAAGCCAATCTGCTGCTGGTCGGAGGCGAACAGACCGTCTCGAACCTGGTGTTCGCGATGTGGTCGATTTTCGACGGACCGATCGCGGTAAAGGGGCCCCACGAGCGGCTGCGCCTGCTGCCGGTGGCGGATCCGGTCGGCACCCTGGTTCTCTACGGCGCCGACACGCTGACGACTGACGAGCAGGCCTCGCTGAATCACTGGCTCGTCGCGCGAACCGGCCGCACTCGAGTGATCACTACGTCGTCGGTGTCTCTACTGCCGCTGGTTGAGTCGGGCGCGTTCAGCGACGAACTCTACTACCGCCTCAATACCATCTGGGTCGACCTCCGGCCCTTCTGACGATCATTTGTTCGCATCACGGATCTGCGTGACGAACAGGTCGATATAATTCTCCAAGCCTCGTGTGACGGTCGGCGAATGCAATGCCGGAGCACTGGTCGCGATCCCTCCGCGGTGGATCAGCGAAACCTGCACGAGCACCGGTTGGTCGCGGTACGAGACGCTGGCCGTCGCATTAGTGTAGAGAAACGCGTCGTATCGCGACACGCACGTGCCATTGGCGATCGTGTTCGTCATCACATTCACATAGAGGTAGGTGTCTTCGTCCGAGTTCTTACGGACGGTGAATCCGCCGCTGGTCAGGCGTGCACTGAGCGCCGTTTCGAGCGCGTCGTGGTTCAGACCGCACGCGACCGCCTGTGTGCTCAGGTCCTCAACCAGAATTCCCAGCGCTTTCAGTCCGCGGAGTTCCGCGCCGGGACGAGCGTCGAACTTTTCGGCAGAGGGCGGGCCGCCGCTTGCCGGGACCGCCGGCACTCCCGGCGTGGTTGGCGGCGCCGGTGCGGGCGTCGTGCTCGTCGTCTCGGCGATGCCGGCTTGATACACCAGCCGTGCCTTGTCGCCGGCGCCGTGTTCGAGAAATTCGACATCGACGGTTAACTGGTGATGATCGTGAGACGCGGAGTACGTATAGCGAACGTCGCGATTGACCGCGGCGCGATAGGTGACAACGAGTCGATCCGATTGCCGTTGGGTCGCAGTGCGAATGCTCACGCCCTCGATATCGATCCACTCGTCGTTCCCGGTGGGCCGAACGGTTCGCGATTGCCCGAGTTGGTTCGTGATCGTAATCGCCGCCGGCGTGTCGACGATCATCAGGCGCGTCGGAGGATTTCGTGCCTCCGCGGTCAACAACTCGATGCGCCGTGCATCGTCGAAACTCTCGCGCGGTGCGGAGTAGGGGCTGGTCGCGCTGCCGCCGCCGCCTCCTCCAGAGCGTCGGCCACGGTTGGTTCCACTGCTCCCACCGGCGCGGCCCGGCTCGGGCGGCGGCATCCAATCGACATTGAATCCGATTTCGCGTGGCATCTCGCTGAGCGCACGGTTCAACGTCCAAACGCCGCCGAGCGGCGACGATTCCTGGCCATTCGCCGTCTCGACCCCCAGGAGTACGCCGCAAATGACGGCGGCGATCGTTCGAATCGACTTACCGAAGAAATGCCGCGATGTTTTCATTCAGAAACCTGAGATCGGCCGGATTGCTGGCTGCACCCGCCGTATGTCCCCACAACGACGGAATAGGCTTGAACGTGACGCCGCTGATGAACGCCTGTTCGTACCGCGCATCACTGATCGGGAAGTACAAATCGGTTTCCGACGGCATATACAAAACGCGCGCCTTGATCGACCGCAGGGCCCGTTCGACGTCTCCGTCGAAACCGGCCGTGGTGCCGACATCGTGGCGCTGCCAGGTGCGCGCCTGAAGGATGTAATCGTTGGCATCGGCGCTGAAACGGCGTCGGAACGCCTGCCAGGCTTGCTCGAACGTCGTGCCGGCAGGCGTGTTCGATCGCCACAATTCCCGGCGCCACCATTCCTGCGAGTAGAGCCAGCCGGCCCACACCATGCCGAATGCTTCGAGGCCCTTGAGGGGCGGCTTGGAATAATCGCCGCTTTGCCACTCGGGATCGGTGGTCAGCGCCGCAATTTGTCCCTCGAGCCGCACATAGCCATGACCGTAGCATTTCGCCGTGCCCGAGGTTGCGACGATCGCGTCCATGAATGTCGGATGGCTGACCGCCCACTGGAACGCCTGCTCCGCGCCCATCGAAAAGCCGACGACGGCGCGCAGGTGATTCACTTTCAACTCAGACGTCAACAGGCGGTGCACGGCCTCGACGTTGTCGCGGATCGTCGTTATCGGAAAACGCGGGCCGTGAAACGGTTCCGCTGTGTTGCTGGGCGACGACGAACGTCCATTGCCAAAGAGTTCGGTAAGGATTAAGTAGTCGCGCGCCGGATCGAAGACGCGATCCTTGACGCCAATCAACCAGTTGTAGCCGTTGAAATTGGCCATGTAATGCGACGGCAGCAGGATCGCGTTGTTGCCGGCGGCATTCAGTGCTCCGAGCGTCGTGTAGACGATGCGCGCTTCAGGCAACACCGTCCCGCTCTCGGTTGTGAAATCACGAATCACAAACTCATGACGCTGCAACGCCGGCGGTGTGGGCTGGGCGGGAGCCTGCCAAACCGTCGGCGCGAGCAGCGTAACCAGCAGTGTGACAATAGCGCCGCTAGGCAGAAAGGACATGGGTCACATCCATCGACGCCATTATCCCCCGGGGGCGCGCGTCCTCGGCGAAGCTATCGCGATCGATTACTTCTCGACGTATTTCTTCAAGCGATTCAAGGCGACGTCCCACTGTCGCGAAACGTCGTCGAGAAAGCGGCGCGCGTCGGCGAGCGGTGCGGCGTCGAATTCCCAGATGCGTTCGCGTCCCTGCCGGGCACTTCGCACCAGTCCGGCGTCGCTCAGCACGTTGAGGTGCTTGGTGATGGCCTGACGTGTGACCGCCGAACCGTCGGCGAGCCGCGTGATCGACAGTGGACCCGACGACCCCAATCGTGCGACCAGCGCGAGCCGCGTCGGATCGCCCAGCGCCGCGAATAGCGGCGCAGCGTCGGCGACGGCGTGCCTGCGGCGCGCCGCCGCTCTCAATGACGCGCCGCCGCGCTGGTGCGGCGATCCGAAACGAAGCGTTCGACATTCCTGATCTGCTCGGCCCAACCGCCCTCGTTCATCCGGAATGCAGTGTCGCGCCGGTCGGCGGGAATGCGGTCGAATCCCGACTCGACGATCGTCAATCGCGTCCCATCCGACACGTCCTCGAGCGTGAATTCCACCAACGTCGTCGGTTCTTTCGAATAATCGACCGTCGCGTCGACCGCATGCGGATGCCAGCGATAGGAGAACAAGCGCTGATCGTCCATGCGTTCGATCATGATGTCGATCAACAGATGGTCGTAGCCGGGCGTGGTAATCCGCCCCGACACGGTCGTGGCCGGCTTGAAGGCGCTGGTGAACCGCGCGCCGAACCACGCGCCGAAATCTTCCGCCGTTGTAATCGCGCGCCACACTTCGGCACGCGGCGCTCGCAGCACGATGGTCTTTTCGATCCGGTCAGTTGTCATATGCAACTCCATGGTTGCACTTTACTGCAGGCCGCCATCATCGTGCAACCAATTGGTTGCGTAAACGAACTCAACCGTTCGGCCGCTTCTAGCGGCTTCACAATTCCGCCGGTTCCTGCAATCGCCATAAAGCCGACTGAAGCTCAGCTCTTCAGCGCGGTCCGTCTCGATCCGACAATCCTCGGTAGAGGTACGAATGCGTCGAGACGTGTTCATCGACAACGATTCGGGGGCTTTGAGCGTTGTGGCGGCCGATGCCCTCGACGCGATTATCGACGACGGCCGCTCGGACGACGAGTCGTTCGTCCAGAACTTCAAAGCGTTATTGCTCGAACTCTACGGCGACGACTCGATGCCGGTTCGGATCGTCGTCAACGAACCGCTGACCGGCGACGAAGAGGCGCAGTGGCTGGCGCGCGCCAGCTGGCGGCTCGACACCATTGACGGACGTCTGTTGGTGATGGGCGGATTCGATCCCGACGTGATGGCCTCGTGGAAGGAAGCGACCGGCGGCGCGGCCGACGGTCACGGCGTTGGAGTGATCGAGGCGAAGCCGGGCGCCTGGCGTGTCGACCTCTACGCGCACGTCGGATCGATGAACGGACGAGCGATCCTGGACGCCTCCCGCGAAAAGAGCGGCGCCGCGTTTCGCCGCAGTCATCGCGACCGCGCCTTTCCGTTGTGGCTGGCGCAGACGTTGGAATGTTCGGCGGAAGACGATCCAGGGCATGAAGGGCTTTGGAACGACGTGGCCGGCAGCATCGCATCTGGTGCGCTGCGTGTCGACCTCGAATCCGGTGACCCGATCGGCTTCCTGGTGCACGTGACGCCGTTCGCCGGTTCGGTCGGCGAAGCACCCGCGGGCGGCTGGTTCGAACGCGACGGCAACGCACGCACACCTGGCGCCTTCCCGCTCGGCGTTCGATCGGCGGTCCCCGATCCGAACCTCCGGTCGTTCGTCGACCGCTTGCTCGGTCGCAAACCGGCAGCCGTCGAGCGGCCTGCGGCCACCGAGGTTGTCGAAGTCATCGAAGTATGGACCGGGGATCCGCTGAAGAAAGTCGCCGGCGACGCACTGCCCGAGATCTATCCAACACAGATGTTTCATCTCTACTGGCTCGCGGCGATGTGCGCCGATTCGC
>Ga0207659_10000184_pt1 | contig 37154 bp, 34 predicted proteins | sample KBSM43metaG_FD_184330 | JGI IMG/M metagenome (GOLD analysis project Ga0207659, IMG submission 184330) | Miscanthus rhizosphere microbial communities from Kellogg Biological Station, Michigan, USA - KBS M4-3 metaG (SPAdes) (version 2) | ecosystem: Host-associated > Plants > Roots > Rhizosphere >...
CTGCACAACCCCAAATCCGGGGTGGATGTGGCCTTCATGCACGGCGGGATCGTCCGACCGCAGGAGCGCGGCAACCTGACCATGCTGATGGCTCTTTACTACGAGCCCCTGTGGATCTTCTACCGCGGTCCGGCAATGCTGACGCAACTGGATGAGCTCCGCGGCAAGCAGGTCGCCATCGGCTCGCCGGGAAGCGGCGCCCGAGCCTTCGTCGAGCCGCTGCTTGCCGCCAACGGCATCACCGGCTCCAACACCAGGTTGAGCCCACTGGTCAATCTCGAGGCGCTTCGCGCCCTGCAGCGAGGCGAGATCGACGCGGCGCTCCTATCCGCGCAGGTTTCCCTACATCACGTAGCTGACCCTGCCCCCGGGTACCGTCGACCTTGCCCTTCACATTCCAGCCCAGGAGGTCAAGCTCATCGGCACGAAAGCCATGCTCGTGGCGCGCGATGGGCTGTCGGCGTCGATCACCAACCTGCTGCTGGAAGCGGCTCGTGAATTGCACTCCGAACAGGGCCATTTCGCAGGCTTGGGTGAGTTTCCCAATGTCGCGCCCGTCGACCTGCCTGTTTCAGCCGACGCCAGCCGCCACTTGCGCTTCGGCCCGAGCTTCCTGCACCGCTACCTCCCTTTCTTCGTCGCGACCTATCTCGAGCGGCTGATCGTCCTGCTCGTTCCCTTGCTCGTGATCCTGGTTCCGATGATCTCCTGCCTCAGGTTTTTCGCTGGCGCGTGCGCTCGCGCATCTACCGCTTGTACGGCGAGCTGAAGCTCCTAGAGCGTGAGATCGGCTCGCGCAACGGGGCCCTGCCCATCGAGCAATGGCTCGCCCACCTCGACCGCATCGAGCAGGCCGCCGTCCGCATGGGTACGCCCGTCAGCTATGCCAGCGAGGCGTACACGCTGCGCGAACACATCGCCCTGGTGCGCCGAATCGTGCTGCAGAAGGCGGCCGATCAGCAGCGTCCCGAAAGAGGTGAAGTCGCCTGATGGCTCGTGTTCAAACCTAGACCAGTTAGACGGCACCGGGTGAGCCTTGCGCCATCGAACACGCAGAGGCTGTCACGGTGTCGGAACTCGTCCTAGAGGACGTAACCGCAGGTCGGTGGCTTGTCGCGCTGGCGACCGCGAGGTCGCCAGCCTTGCGCGCCATCCTATCGACCTCGGCCGCGCATCTCTTACTGCTAGATCGCCTGTCGCGCGACCTTCTTGAGCGCGACCGACTCCTTCGACGGCCTTGAGCTCCTGACAAGGCTCGAGCGCGCGGCCCTGCGCCTCGAGCGACTCACGCAAATCGCGCAGACCTCAGTCTTGCGAATCGAGCAAGGGGCTGACCTCGGATCACCGCGCTCGGCGTCGGCGTCACGAGCTCACTGGCACAGCAATTTCCGGAGTATTGCGAGAACCGGGGCCGCAGAGTGTTGACCGCGAATGACGGCCCGCTGCTGCATAGCAGCTGCTGAGAGCAGCAACCTGACGACCGCGGAGGGGGCGCGACCGGCAGGTCGCACACTCAAAGAAGGTAGGTGTTCGACCTCTGATTTATTGCTCGCGCGAAACAGGCATCCCGAACGACCGCTGCTCTTGCACATCGATTCAGGGGCGCGCTTTTCCGGAAGTCAGCTTCCTGGGCCGAGCTGTCAGTCGGCTCGCAAATCGCGACCGGCCCCTTTGGGTCGACAGTGCTAGTACCGCCGATCGAATTGCGGACGTACACCTGCATCCAATAGGGATCAGCGCCAAGAAACGGCAAGCGACTGCTTTGGAGAATTTGCCCGTTCCAAGCGGCCGTCGTCGTCCGGCGGCTGTAGCTTGTCAGCAGTTAGTCGTATCGCGATTTGCCGATCGCTCGGAGGACAGGAAGTGGCCCGATCAGCGACTCGTGCGAACGACGCTGTCTGACCCATCACCGACTATTGCGACCTTGAACGCGCAACCCAAAAGCGGCGGGTCGTAATACGTACAGAGTTCGGCAATTGGCCTCGCCAGTGCGCACACACAATACTCGGAGCGACTGAGTCACGGCGTGCGGTGAGGTTCCCAGTGATTTGGGAGCATGCCGTGCGAAGTCATCGGCTCTCAACCCTTAACCGGCGTGCATGGCATTAGTCAGCGCTACTTTGTGTCTCGCTCGCTGGCTCAGTCCGCCTTGATATTGGACCTTTTGACGACCTCGCCCCACTGCGTCATTTCATCCTTGATGATGCGTTCAAGGTCCTCCGGCGTTCCGCTTTTCGCTTCGACGTTGCGCTCGGCGAACAGCCTCTGGATGTCCGGCTTGGAGACTGCTGCCACCACGGCCGCATGGATCTTCGCGGCCACGGCGTCCGGTACGCCGCGCGGCGCCAGCACGCCGAACCAGGCGATGCTTCGGAAGCCAGGCACTTCATCGGCCATGGCCGGCAGGCCCGGTACGACAGCGGAGCGTTGGGGCGTGCCAACGGCCAAGTACCTTACCTTGCCCGCGTGCAGCATCGTCGCGCCGTCCAGCCCGGTCACGAACGCGGCTTGCAGCTGGCCTCCGCCGAAAGCCGTCATCATGGGCCCACCGCCGTTGTACGGGATGTGGGTCAGCTTCACGCCGGCCAGCCCGTTGAAGTATTCGCCAGTCAGGTGTGAAAGCGAGCCGTTGCCCACAGAGCCGTAGTTCATCTCTGCAGACTTCTGTTTGGCAAGCGCCAGGAACTCTTTCAGATTCTTCGCCGGGCTGTCCGCAGCCACCGCGAGAATCATGGGCGCGATCGCCACAGTGGAAATGGGTCGCAGGTCTTTCAGCGGGTCGTACGGAATCTTGCGCAGCAGGGCAACTACCGCATTGGGGCCGGTGTTGCCGAAAACCAAGGTGTAGCCATCCGGCGCCGACTTGACGACCGCGTCAGTTCCGAGCGTGCCACCCGCACCGGCCTTGTTCTCGATGATGACCGGCTGGCCGAGAAAATCTTCCATCGGCTTCTGGATGGCGCGAGCAAGCTGATCGGTGGTCCCTGCCGCAGCGTATGGCACGATGATCTTGATCGGCCGTGAGGGGTAAACGTCCTGGGCAAAGACTGGCGTCGCAGCAGCAAGCGTCAGCAAGCAGGCGGTCATTGCGCGGAGAAAGTGGGGGTGGGGACGCGTCATAGGTATCTCCAGACTGGGCATTGTTGAGTAAGTAATGAGGCTGGCGCCCTGCATGAATAGGACGAGAAACGCGGTTCAGGATGCGACCGGAGGATGCCGATGAAGCACCACCGGTTTGCCGCCGTACTGACGTTTGCACATCCAGGCGGCGAGCGCAGAGTCGAGATAGTCCGCGTGAGCGGGAAACCAGCGCTGGAGCTCCGCGACAAATGCGCGGCCCAGAGCTGTATTGCCAAAAGCCACCGCTGGCATGACTTCGTCCACCGAGCGCAGCACCGCCGCATGCTCATCGATGTGACATTCACGCGCAGGAAAACACGTTTCACGCATCCAACGATCTTCCGCTTCGAAGTGCTCACGAAGGTGGGCCGCAAGGCGTTCGAGGTCGGCCTGGAAGTCGGGGTCGGCGCAATCTCGCGCTTTCGCGACAAGCGCTTCGAATTCGCCGTGTACCGCATCCATGGGTCCGTAGCCCAAAACGATTGGCTCTCGCCACACGGTGTCTTCGTGCTCTCTTTGCATTGCAATCACACGTCCAATGTCAGCGTTGCCGTGCGCGATCCCGAGCAGCAAACCAGGATCGAGTCATTAGCCGCTCTTTCTTCGACACTGAGATAGTCGTCGCGGTGTTCCGGCTGTCCCTCGAGCACTGCGAGCCGGCACGTGCCACAGACGCCTTGGGTGCACGAATACGCCACGTCGAGACCGGCGTCGAGCAACACGTCGAGGATCGTCTTGCCGGCGGGGACGTCCAGAATTCGGCCGTCCCGGGCGAGCTGCAGCGTGAACCCGCCCTCCAGCGCCGCCGCCTGGGTTGCTGCGAAGCGCTCGAAGTGCACGGTATCCGGCGTACGCCCCGCGCCGGCAGTGATGAAGTCGTCGATCATCCCCGCTGGTCCGCAGCAGTAGAGGTGCGCATCGGCGTCTGCTGCACTGACGACCTCGTGCACGTTCATGCGCCCGCCTCGAGCGTCTGAGTAGTGCTTGAAGACCTGGCCGGCCCCGCGGGCGGCCAAATCGCCCAGCAGCGCCTGGAACGGCATCGTGGAGCGGGAGGCCGCCGCGTAGTGCAGTTCCCAGGGCCGACCCAGCATCACCAATTGGCCGACCATCGACAGCAACGGCGTGATGCCGATCCCACCCGCAATGAACACGCTCATGGGCGCCGAGTCGACGAGCGCAAAGTTGTTCGCCGGTGCCGAGACTGGCAGCGCCATGCCGACTCGTGCCTCCTCGTGGAACCAACGTGAACCGCCGCGGCTCTCCGTTTCGCGCTTGACGGCGATTCGATAGCTGCTCGTGGAATTCGGCGGGTCGATCAGCGAATAGCTTCGCAAGGGACAGCCAGGTACCTGGACGTCAATGTGGGCGCCCGCGGCGTAGAGCGGGAGCGACGACCCCTCCGATGATTCAAGTTCTACCGAGACGACACCGGCGCATTCGAGGCGGAGCTGCCGGATCAGGAGTGGATGCGAAGGCTGCATGGTCTAGACAGCTTAGCATGATTCTGGTACATTGATTCAATGGTTGGACCAATCGAGTGGTCATTTTTTCTTTTCTTTCCCTTTTGACCTAAGCGATCCTTTGGAGATCTGAGATGCTGAGCAGAGAAGACAACGAGATGTTGGTCCGCGTGGGCCCCGATACCGCCATGGGCAAGCTCATGCGCCTCTATTGGATTCCGTTCCTGCCCTCCCGCGATGTCCCGGTCGATGGTCAGCCGTATCGCGTGAGATTGCTCGGAGAAGACCTCGTGGCATTTCGGAATACCTCAGGGCGAGTGGGTTTGCTCGATCAGGCGTGTCCGCATCGCGGCGCACCGCTGGTATTCGCCCGCAACGAAGGCGGAGGTCTGCGCTGCGTGTACCACGGCTGGAAGTTCTCGGTCGACGGCGGCTGTCAGGAGATGCCTGCCGAGCTGCCCAACACGCCGATGCTGAAAAAGGTCAAGGCAAAGGCATACCAGGTGCAGGAACGCAATGGAATGCTATGGGCCTACATGGGGCCCGAGCAGGATGCTCCGCCGCCTCTGCCGAGCATGGAATGGAACATGGTGCCCGAAGAGAACGTGGCCCTGTCGGTGCGGGTGCAGGAATGCAACTGGCTGCAAGCCCTCGAAGGTGAAATCGATTCGGCCCACGCGGCGATCCTGCATGGACGCGTCGACTCAGGCGGCAGTATCGATCAATGGAAACAAGCCGCCGACTTGGCGCCGAAGTTCGAGATCCAGCAGCACGACGCCGGACTCTGCATCGCATCGCGCCGCAAGCTCGAGGACGACAAGAACTACGTCCGCGTCAACCAGTTTCTGATGCCCTTCTGGACCTTGGTGCCCCCGTTCTCGCAGTTCCCGGAACTGAGCGGCCACGCGTGGGTGCCGATCGATGACGAGCACACGCTGTGCATCATGTTCTCCTACCATCCGGCGCAATCGTTCTACGAGAAGACGCGTCAGCTGTTCAAGTCCGGCCACAACGGCCGTGAGACAGGCCATGCGTCCGAAGCCTCGTTCGAAACGCGACCGGTCTCGGTGCCGTACCACACGTATTGGAACAAGTACAACCGCGCCAACGCATACGGCTTTAGCGAGGCACTCGCTCAAAAGTACAACGCCGGGCTGCCAGGGCTGTGGATCCAGGACGCTGCTTGCCAGTCGGGCGTGACGCCGATCTACGACCGCAGCAAGGAAAACCTGGGCGCAAGCGACAGTGGTGTCGCGCGCACCCGGCGGGCGCTACTCGAAGCCGTCAAGAAGCTCGTGACGCAGGACCAGCGTCCGGTCTCCACGACCGACCCCGACAAGTTCCTCTTCCGCGCGATCTCCATCACCATCCCGGCCGGAGCGGACTGGATGGCAGCTGGCAAGGAGTACATGCGCGCGGAGCCCGGCAAAGACTTCGGCTACCAGCCCTGAGCACAAAGACGATCATGAACGAATCACAACCATCTCCGCTGGCGCGAAGCACTGCCGAGTTCCCTGCCTACGAGGCTCGCCCGGCGGGAGCGCCGTCCGCGCTGCAGGGCATACGCGTCATCGATTTCAGCCACTTCATCGCCGGACCGCTCGCGACGATGATGCTGGCCGACATGGGCGCCGATGTGATCAAGATCGAGGCACCTGAACGCGGCGACGAGCTGCGCTACTACCCGCCGGCGGTCCCCGGTCTCAAGCAGCAGGGTGGCCCTTTCGTCTGGGGCAACCGCAACAAGCGCAGCATCGCGATCGATCTGAAGAGCGAAGCGGGCGTCCTGGTCGCGCGCGAATTGATCGCCCAGGCCGACGTGGTCGTCGAGAACTTCTCCACCGGTGTCATGCGCCGATTCGGACTGGACCACGAAGCCTGCCTCAAGCTGAACCCGAAGCTGGTTTACTGCTCGGTCTCGGCGTACGGGCGTGATGGTCCGTTCGCAGACCGGCTGGGCTTCGACCCGGTGGTTCAGGCCGAAAGCGGCTTCGTTTCCATGAACGGCTACCCTGATCGGCTTGGCGTTCGTGCATCGTCTGCCGTGATGGACATCGGCACGGCCATGATGGTCTCCAACGCCGTACTCGGCGCGTTGGTTGCGCGCGGGCGCCAGGGCGAGGGCCAGTTCGTCGAAGTGGCCCTCTTCGACACGGGCCTCGTGATGACGGGATGGGCAACGATGCAGCACCTCGTGACAGGCAAGGAGCCCGCGCGCAACGGAAACACCAGCCCTGACACCTGCCCCTCCGGCGTGTTCGAGGCCCAGGACAAGCCGTTCTATATCAACTGCGGCAACGACAAGATCTTTCTGCGCTTGGTGGGACAAGTCCTAGAACGCGCCGACTTGGCCGGCGACCCGATGTTGGCGGATCGCAATGGCCGCATCGCGCGGCGCGAAGAGCTCTTCCAAGCGCTCAGTGCGGAGTTCGCCAAACATCCCTGGGCCTATTGGCAAGAACGCATGCGCGACGCGCAAATCCCGTGCGGCGAGGTCCGCACGGTGGGCGAAGCGATGCGCTCGCCCGAAGCCACGGCACGCAAGCTGGTGACTCGCATTCCGCATCCGACGCTGGGTGAGGTTCCGAACATCGCATCGCCCATTCGTTACCAGCGAACGCCCGTGGTCGATCCCGTTCCGGCACCGAGCTTGGGGCAGCACACGCAGGAGATCTTGCGCGATGTACTCGGCTATGACGACAGCCGCATGCTCGAACTGGCGCGCGCGGGCACGCTTGGCAAGGCCGCGCAAAGCGAGGCGGCCGCTCCTGCCGCGGCATGAGCGTTCGCACGATGCGCGGCCAAGTCGCCATCGCCGGAATTGGCGAGACCCACTACTACCGGCACGGCAAGTCGCCTGACGCTGAGTTCAAGCTGGCGCTGAAGGCGATTCAGGCGGCCTGCGACGACGCAGGCATCGACCCGCGCGAGATCGACGGCTTCTCTTCCTACGCCAACGACCGCAACGAGGCCTCGCGGCTGGCCGCAGCGCTCGGCACGCGGAGGTTGCGAAGCTCGCTCATGCAATGGGGCGGAGGCGGAGGCGGCTGCTGCGCTGCGGTGGCCAATGGTGCCGCGGCGATCGCGACCGGCATGGCGGAGTGCGTCGTCGTGTTCCGTGCCCTCGCGCAGGGTGCGCAGGGTCGCTTCGGCACTGGCGCATCGACCGCAGGCGCGCCCGAGAACGCCTACATGCAGCCGTACGGCGTGCTGTCGCCGACCCAGAAGTTCACGCTCAAGATCCGCCGCTACATGGAACTTCACGGCGTTCGCCAAGAAGCCCTGCGCGCCATCGCGCTGGCCGCATACCAGCATGCACAGGCGAACCCGCGCGCGGTGATGCATGGCAAGCCACTCGATGCGGCCCAATACGATGCGTCGAGGTGGATCGTCGAGCCGTTGCATCTCTATGACTGCTGCCAGGAGAACGACGGTGCAGCCGCTGTGGTTCTGGTCGCGGCTGAACGGGCGCGGACGCTGCGCCACCCGCCCGCATTCCTGCTCGGCGCCGCCTCAGGTTCAGGTCACCGAACCGGCGCACACCCTCATAACGCGCCCCACTATGCCAGCGCCAGCTTCGACGGCGTCGCCCAGGACTGCTTCCGAATGGCCGGAGTGACGCCTGCCGACGTGGGCGTGGTGCAGGTCTACGAGAACTTCACCGGTGGCGTCGTCATGGCACTGGCCGAGCACGGCTTCTTCGCGCCCGAACAGGCCAACGAGTTCCTGACGCTCGAGAACCTGACCGCGCCGGCGGGCAAGTTGCCTTTCAACACCAGTGGCGGCAACCTCGCCGAGGCTTACCTGCACGGATTCGAGCTCGTTGTCGAAGCGACGCGGCAGATCCGGAGGACGTCGACCAGTCAAGCAGCCCGCAGCGACATCTCGATGGTGATCGGCGCCCCGCTGGTCTCGCCCGTCAGCAACCTCATCCTCGGCTCCGAGGCAACCCTGTGAACCCCGCGTGACTTACCTGCCTGCCGGACTGCCGGCTCCCACCGAGGACGTCGAGGGCCTGTCCGCGCCCTATTGGCGGGGACTGCGTGAAGGGAAGCTGCTGGTGCAGCGTTGCGTGCGATGCACCGCCTGGCAATTTGGCCCCGAGTGGATCTGCCACGGGTGCCACTCGTTCGAGCTCAACTGGGTCGAGGTTACGCCCCGGGGCACGATCTTCAGCTGGGAGCGTGTGTGGCATCCCGTCCATGCGGCGCTGAAGTCGCACGGTCCCTACTTGGTGGTCTTGGTGGAACTCGCGCAAGCAGGCGGGGTGCGGATGCTCGGGAACTTGCTGGGCGACCCGATGCAGTCCGTTGCAATCGGCGCACCCGTACACGGCGAGTTCGAGCCTCACTCGGAAGTCGAACCACCATACACGCTACTGCACTGGCGCGCAGCCTAGCGACGATCGCCTATGCCGCCGACCGCGCGTCCCATTGGCTCAGGTACTGGGTCTTCAATCGACCAAGCACCTTCGTCATCTCCGCCACGGCAGAATCCGCGTCGCGCGCGCGCAGGTGTTTCATGAAGCGCTTGCGCGAAGGCAGGATGAAGGGATTGTCGCTGGGCCCGATGCGCGCGATGAACTGAGCGAACACCGCCATCAGGCTTTCCATCGTGATCGCCATGATGGGATTGCGAGTGGCGCGAGCCAGGATCACGTGGAACTCGCGATTCAATCGCGCGCGTTCGTCAAAGTTGGCGTCGGCGGCCATGGCGGCGGCAGCGTTGATGTTGGCGTCGAGCGCCGCCAAGTCGTCCTCGGTCGCACGCTCGCAGGCAACGCGAACCACGATTTCGCTCAGCCAGATGCGCGCTTCGGTCAGTTGCTCCGGATTGATTGCGCCAAGGTGGTAGAGATCGCGCAAACCGTTGACGATCACGCTGGAATTGCCGGGCAAGACGAAGGCGCCACCGCTGGCGCCCTTTCGCATTTCGATGATTCCCGCGTGCTCCAGCGCGCGCAACGCTTCCCGCAGCGTGTTGCGGCTCACGTGAAGGCGCGCCGACAGGTCGCGTTCAGCTGGGAGCCGGTCTCCGGGCTTGAGCTTGCCGTCCGCGATCATTGCGCGCACTTGGGCCGAGATCTCGTCAACGGCGCGCGACGGCGCGATCGCCTCGAACTGCTCCGACCTGGTAGTAGGGACTCTCATTTGGCCCGACCATTGTACCGACGTTCGGTTGGTTTGGCTTACCAATAACCCATAATTGATCCATCGATGAATGCGCGGCTCACGCCGCGGCCAGACAACGCCGCTACTGCAGGGAGCGACTCAGACTTGGAACACCGCCTCGCCGTTGGTGAGGACCACGGCGTCGCGTTCGACAGCACGCATGCGAAAGGCGGCACCCGTCCTGTTTCGCCAGCACTCCAGGCGAAGTGTGTCCCCCGGCAGCACTGGCGCCGACAGCCGTGCCCTCAGCCCGTGCAGCCTCGCGGGATCGCTCTCGCAACACGCCGCCAGGATCGCACGCCCGGCAATACCCCAGGTCGCCAGGCCATGCAGAATCGGTCGCGGGAACCCCAACTTCGCCGCGACGGCCGGGTCCACATGCAACGGATTGATGTCGCCGGATAGGCGATACACCAGGGCCTGATCGAGGCGGGTCACCACGTCCACCGCGCCGTCGGGGGGCGCGTCGGGAACGGTCGGAGCCGGCTCCGCGGGAGCATCGCTTTCACCAGAACTCGCAGAAAAGCCTCCGTCACCACGACAGAAGTACACGCTTTCCACTGTGGCCAACAGTCGCTGAGTCGCTTCGTGGCTCAGTCGCTTTTCGGCATGAATGATCGCGCCCTTGCCCGCTCCCTTGTCAACGACGCGCGTCACCTGTGTTCGGCCAACGACTGTGCCTTCGGTCGGCAGCGGCGCGTGCACCTGCAGCATCTGTTCGCCGTGGACGACCTTCATGGCGTCAATTCCGAGTTCCTTGCGATCGCGCATCCAGAAGCCCGGCGAGGCAAGCACCGCCGCGATCGTCGGCATGGCCTGCAACTCCCGCTCGTAGACGAAGCGAATCTGTGAGGGGTCGAGCGGGTCAGCGCCGAATCCCAGGCCCAGCGCGTACAGAATCGTGTCGCGCGCCGCGTAGGTCTGGCGAACGACGGAATCGAACGCGCGAGTCTTGTGATAGTCGAGCATGGTGTGCGACCGCGCGCCTCAGAGGCTGATGTGGAAACCGCCATTCACGGCGAGATACTGACCTGTGGTGTAGGAAGAGGCATCCGAGAGCAGGAAGCACACGGTCTTGACCACCTCCTCCGGGGTTGACCAGCGATTCATCGGAATCTGCGCCAGCATCCCGTCCTTGAACTTCTCGCCGCGCACCACTTCGGTCATCGGCGTCTCCACCACGCCGAAGCAGATGGCATTGGCGCGGATGTTGTAACGCGCCCATTCCCGTGCCGTGGTCATCGCCATCGCCAGCATGCCGGCCTTGGCTGCCGAGTAGTTGATCTGCCCAATCGAGCCCTTGCGGCCCGCGTCCGACGACACGTAGAGGACGGAGCCGCCCGACTTGTCACCGTCCTTCGAGCGCGCGATCATGTGGCGACCCACCGCCTGCGTCCAGTAGAAGCTGCCCGTCATGTGCACGTCGATGACGTCGTGCCATTGCTCGCGCGTCATCTTCTCGATCATCGCCGGCCGGGTGATGCCAGCGTTGTTCACTAACCCGTGCACTGCGCCGAAACGGGCTACGGCGTCCGCGACCGCCTTCGTGGCGAGTGCCGGGTCGGTGACGCTGCCCTCCACCTGCAGGACGCGGTCAGGAGGCAGCCCTTTCATGCCGTCGGCGAGCGTCTCGCCGTTCATGTCGAGCGCGACGACGTTGCCACCGAGGCCGACAACGAGTTCGGCAACGGCCTTGCCAATGCCCTGGCCAGCACCGGTGACGACGATGGTGCGGTCCTGCAGCGTAACGATGGGTTCCATGCTTTCCTCGGGTCGTGATGTTGAGAAGACGCAGTTCGATCTCAGCGGCCTTCGTCGGCTGCGGACTCGCGCGGCCGCGTGCGCTCGCGCTCCTGCAACTCGCGCCAGGCGATCTTTCCCGTCGCGGACTTGGGAAGTGCATCGACGAACTCGACCAAGCGCGGGTACTTGTAGGCGGCCATTTCCTGGCGCGCCCAATTGATGAGGTCTTCCTCGGTCACCCGGCCGCGCGCCGCCTCCCTCAGCACGACCACGGCCTTCACCGTTTCGCCGCGGTACGAATCAGGCGCGGCGATGACACACGCCTCCGCCACAGCGGGATGCTTGTGCAGCAACGCTTCCACTTCCGCGGGCCACACCTTGTAGCCAGACGCGTTGACCATGCGCTTGAGGCGATCGACGAGGAAGAAGTAGCCGTCTTCGTCGCGCCGGCCGAGGTCACCGCTGCGCACGAAGCGCCGGCCGTCGATCTGCAGCTCTGCGGCCCGGGTGGCCTCTTCGTTGTGCCAGTAGCCGATGAAAACCTGAGGGCCGGTCATGACGATCTCGCCCACTTCACCGGGCGGCAGCTCGTTACCGGTATCGGGATCGACGATCCGAATGTCTGTGTTGAAGAGCGGAATTCCAAGGCACTGGCGCTTGAACCCTACCGGGGGGTTGCCAGTCACGTGTGCGGTCTCGGACAGTCCATAGCCTTCCAGGAAATCGAGACCCGTCTCGACCTTCAGGCGGTCGCCCACCGCCTCGGGCATGCCAGCGCCGCCGCCGCCAATGCGACGCACGCTGCGCAAGTCGTACTCTTTCAGCTTCGGGCTCGAAAGGAAGTCGATGATCATCGTTGGCATCGCCGTCCAGTGGCTAACTCGATGGCGGGCGATGAGTGCGGCCGCCTGGTCCCGATTCCACCGCTTCATCAACACGAGCGTGCCGCCGCCGTACAGCGGCGCATTGAGCAGGTTCTGCATGCCGGTGATGTGGAAGAACGGCAATGCCACGAGTTGCACCGAGTGAGGCACCATCGCCATCCAGTGCGCGACGATCACGGTGCTGGCGCTCAGCGTATGGTGGGTATGCATGCAGCCCTTCGGGGCCGCGGTGGTGCCGGAGCTGTAGAGGATCAGCGCCAGCCGATCTGGATCGTGTTCCAGCGGCGACGGATTCTTACGCTCGCCAGCGAGAACCGCCTCCAGCGATGTGATCTGCTCCGATGCGGTGATGGACTCGCCCGGCTCGGCCATAACCACGATGCCTCGCAGTCGGCCGCAGGCGGAGTTGGCGAGCAGCTCGCCACTGTTGTCGGCTCCACAGAATGCCGCGACGGCGTCAGTGTCCTTGAGGTAGTGACCCAATTCGTCCCGCCGGTTCATCGGATTCACCGGTACGACGACCGCGCCGACCCGCAAGATGGCGTAGTAGGCGGCGATCCAGCCGCGGCTGTTTTGCGCATAGAGCAGCACCCGCTCGCCTTGCCGTACTCGTAGGTCATGCTCTAGGTAGCCGGCCAGATGATCCACCTGCGCAGCCAGTTCGGCATAGCTCACGCTGCCGGTGTCATCACACACTGCAGCGCGATCCGGAAAGCGCGTGGCCGATACGGTGAGGAGATAGCAGACGTTGGTGCGCGGGATGTCGAGCTCGTGCGGCAGGTGAAGCGGCCAGGTCCGGACCTCGGAGGGTTTCATGTTGCAGTGGGCCGCTGCGAGCGGATTGCGCTTTTGGTTGAACCAATGATATATTCCGGTCATGTCAGGCGTCAAGGGAAGCCCTGGCGAAACCCTCTCACCAACGAGCCACGCTATGACCCTTAAACGCAGCGCCTGCATCGTTGGCGCCTACGAACACCCGACCCGCAAGGCACCGGACAAGACCGTTGCCCAGCTGCACGCCGAGTGCGCCCGAGGCGCGCTGACCGACGCCGGCCTCACACTGCAGGACGTCGACGGCTACTTCTGCGCAGGAGACGCGCCCGGCCTGGGGCCGCTCAGCATGGCCGACTACCTCGGTCTGAATGTCCGCCATGTCGACTCGAGCGATACCGGCGGCTCGGCGTATCTGGTGCATGTCTCACATGCCGCGCAGGCGATCGCCGCCGGCAAGTGCAACGTTGCGCTGATCACCTTGGCCGGCCGGCCACGGACCGATGCGTCGTCCATCGGTACCGGCCCGCGGAACGTGACCGCCGCGACGCCAGATGTTGCGTGGGAGGCACCCTATGCGCCGATCACGGTCAACATGTATGCGCTGGCCGCCGCGCGCCATATGCATGAGTACGGCACCACGAGCGAACAGCTCGCCTGGATCAAAGTTGCCGCCGCCGCGCATGCGCAGCACAACCCGAACGCGATGCTCCGAGAATTGGTGACGGTCGAAGACGTACTGAACTCGCCGATGATCTCCGACCCGCTGCACAAGCTCGACTGCTGCGTGGTCAGCGACGGCGGCGGTGCCCTCGTGGTCGCTCGACCCGAGATCGCGCGTTCGCTGAAGCGCCCCGTGGTCAACTTGTTGGGAGCGGGTGAGACGCTCAAAGGTCAGAGCTCCGGCCAAGTCGACCTGACCTACTCAGGCGCGGCGGTGTCAGGCCGAATCGCCTTTGTCGAAGCCGGCGTGACAGCGGCCGACATCCAGTACGCGTCCATCTACGACAGCTTCACGATCACGGTGTTGATGCAGCTTGAGGATCTCGGCTTCTGCGCCAAGGGCGAAGGCGGTCGTTTCGTGGCCGACGGCAACCTGATCTCGGGAGTTGGCAAGTTGCCCTTCAACACTGATGGCGGCGGCCTTTGCAACAACCACCCCGCCAACCGCGGCGGAATCACCAAGGTCATCGAGGCCGTCCGTCAACTTCGAGGCGAAGCGCATCCGAAGGTCCAGGTGCCCAATTGCAAGTTGGCGCTGGCGCAAGGCATGGGAGGCCTGCTCGGGTCCCGCCACGGCAGTGCGACCCTCATTCTCGAGCGAGTTTGAACATGTCCACAACCTACCAAGACCGTCCGCTGACCGCCCCGATCGTCGACGCGTCTACCGATGCCTGGTGGACTGGCGCTCGCGAAGGCGTGCTGCGCATCCGACGCTGCACATCGTGCGCAAAGGTCCACTGGTATCCACGCCCGGTGTGCCCGTTCTGCATGGGCGACACGACCTGGGAGGATGCCAGCGGCCGAGGCGAGATCTATAGTGTCAGCGTAACCCGTCGAGCAGGTCCGATCCCGTATGCCATTGCCTACGTCAGGCTGGATGAAGGCGTGACCGTGCTGACTAATATCGTCGACTGTGACCTCGATGAATTGCGCATCGGGCAACGCGTGCAGGTCTGCTTCAAGATCGCTGACGGTGGTGCCTCGATTCCCATGTTCGCGCCAGCCGGCTCGTGAACAAATGGCGGCCGCCGAAGTGAGTCGATGCAGGCGGCCGTATTCACATCTGACCAGGCACGTTGCGCCTAAAGTCACGGCGTGTGCGCAGCAAAGGGTCTTTCCAGCATGCGTACGGGTGCCCAAGCACTCGCGCAGGGCAGCGGAGAAAGTGTGCGGTGCTAGCGGGAGGCTTGGCCGCGTCTCGGCTTCTTGTCGCGTTCACTCACCAAATACCTGGTGATCTTCCGTTGGTACAACGTCATCGCTTCCGCCGCCGCGTGCGCATCGCGTTCGCGCATGAGGTCCAGCACCCGCTGCCGCACCGCCATGATCTCCTTGTTCGGCCGTGGATCGACACGCGCTAGCAAGCCGCGATATACCTCTGACAAGGCATCCACCATCATCACGATCAGGGGGTTGTGCGTGGCCTGCGCAATGAGCCTGTAGAACTCGATCACGGACCGGGTGTTGCTGGAGCCTTGCCCCAGCCGGAAGAGGTTCGTGTGAAGGTCGATTTCCCGCTGCAGAAGGCCGAAATCTTCTTCGGTCGCGCGGGCGCAGGCCAGCCGGATCGCCACGCAGGTGATCTCGGTCCGTGCCTCCATCACGCTTTCGATCGAGAGCTGCGAGAGCGACACCATGTCCTGTACCGTTTGCGCCAGCCCGCCATGCCCCGCATGACGGATATAGAAGCCACCGTTGACACCCTTGCGCGCCTCGACGACGCCCGCTACTTCCAGGCTGCGCAGCGCATCCCGGGCGGCGGCTCGCCCGATTCCCCAACGCTCGGCGAGTTCGCGCTCGCTTGGCAGGCGATCACCGGGCTTGAGCTCGCCATTCATCAGCTGCTCGCGAATGCGGTCGCTAAGCGCCTCGAAGCCGCGCCGAACGCGCACAGGCTCGAAGACGGGGTCAGTCACCGGCTGATTCCCTGCAGTCTGTTCAGTGCGTTGCATATTTCATTGGTTCAACCATAATTCAGCATGGACTTAGATCTTACTGCCGAACAACGGTCCTTCCGCGACGAAGTCCGTGCATTCATCCAGCATCGCCTCCCCTCCGAAATACGTGAGCGATTGCGCGCAGGGCATCCGCCCCGCAAGCAGGACACTGTGACGTGGCAACGCATCCTGAATGAACGAGGATGGGCCGCGCCGCACTGGCCCAAGGCATACGGCGGCGCCGACCTCGGCCAGATGGAGCGGCTCATTCTCATGGACGAGATGTTCCGCGCGCCGGCACCGCTGCCGCAGATGTTCAACGTGGTCATGCTCGGACCCGTGCTGCTTAAATTCGGTACTCCCGAACAGTTGAACCACTTCATGCCGCAGCTGGCCAACCTGGACGTCTGGTTTTGCCAAGGCTTCTCGGAACCGGGCTCCGGCTCCGACCTTGCCTCTCTTCGCACGTCAGCGCGGCGAGAGGGCGAAAGCTACATCGTGAACGGCCAGAAGATCTGGACCACAACCGCGCACGTTGCCGATTGGGTTTTCGCACTGGTACGCACCAGCAACGAGGCGCGCAAGCAGGAAGGCATCTCTTTTCTGCTGATAGACCTTATGACGCCCGGCATCACGATCCGGCCAATCTTCTCGATCGATGGAGAGCATCACCTCAACGAGGTGTTCTTTGACGATGTGCGCGTGCCTGTGGCCAACCTTGTAGGCGAGGAGAACCGAGGATGGGACTGCGCGAAGTACCTGTTGGTCAACGAGCGTACCGGCATTGCGAACGTGGGCCTGTGCCGCGAGCGGCTCGTCCACGCGCGTGAACTCGCCAACAGGCACTCGCAAGCCGGCAAACCATTGATCGAAGACGCCAAGCTGCGTGCGGAACTTGCGACTCTCGAAGCCGAGGTTCGCGCCCTGGAGATCACGAACTGGCGCTTCCTGCTGACCGAGAGCGAACAACGACGCCTGCCCGCCTTCGCTTCCGTGCTCAAGCTGAAGGGCGTCGAGTTGCAGCAAGAAATCAACGCCCTCCTCGCCCGCATCGTGGGCCCCAGCGGCCTGGAGCGACGCCCGTCCACTGACGTCGAGGTCGGGCCGATCACGCCGCGCTACTTTTACTCGCGTGCCGCCTCGATCTACGGCGGTACCAGCGAAGTGCAAAAGGACATCGTGGCCAAGGCCATCGTCGGCTGAGGAGCCCTCATGAACTTCGAACTGAACGAAGACCAGTCTGCTCTCGCCGACAGCCTGACACGCTTGCTGGCCGACCGCTATCGATTCGAGAAGCGACGTGCACTCGTGGCAAGCGGCGCTCCGCATGACCCGCAAACATGGGCCGCGCTCGCCCAGCTGGGGATCACCGCGCTCCCGCTGCCTGAAGCGCACCACGGCTTCGGCGGTGGCGCGCGCGATCTGCTGCCTGTCATGCATGCCCTGGGACGCGCACTCTCTCTGGAACCGTACCTGAGCTGCGTGGTGCTGGCGGCCACAGCCGTGCGTCTGGGCACCGATGAAGCCATGAAGAACAGGTTGCTCCCTGGCATCGCGCGGGGCGAGAGCATGCTGGCATTCGCGCATGACGAAGCCGAAGGCCGACATGCGCCGTTTTGGATCGAAACGCGGGCGAAACGTCAGGGCGAGCGGTGGGTCCTCTCCGGTGCCAAGTCGCCGGTCCTGGGCTTGGGCACGGCACAGCACGTCGTCGTGACAGCGCGTGTGAGCGGTGACCCCGCGGATGCCGATGGCTGCGCACTCTTTGTTATCGACAGGATCGCGCCGGGCGTGACGAACCGCGAGTTCCGGCTCGTCGACGATACCGCTGCCGGTGAACTGCGCTTGGACGCAGCCGCCGCGGAACCTCTAGCCGATCCTACTGACTCCGCACGAACGCGCGCCGCCATCGAAGGCACACTGAACGCCGGTGTTGCCGCAGCGTGCGCGGACATGTGGGGCGCCACGCAAGCTGCGTTCGATCTCGCGATGGATTACCTACGCACGCGCAAGCAGTTTGGCCGCCCTATCGGCGAGAACCAGGCGCTTCGTCACCGCGCGGCAGAGATGCTGGTCAGTCTGGAGATGGTGCGAAGCATGGCCATGGCTGCGGCCGTGGCGGCCGACAATGTCGAGGGTGAGGATTCCAGGCTCGACCTGCACCGCGCCAAGATCTCGGTCGCACGCAATGCGCGCAGTGTCGCGCACGGGGCGATCCAATTGCACGGCGGGATCGGCATGACCGAGGAATACGCCGTCGGTCATTCGTTGCGCCGCATCCACGTGATGGACCAGCTGTTTGGCGATGCGGACGCTCACGCGGCGCGGCTCGCCGCCACCAACGCTTGATGCGCTCGATGACGACCTCACTGTCCTGCAACAGCACGTAGATGGTGACACCCTGCTCACCCACACTGCTTCAGCGTCTAGGCCTTCGCGAGGATTCAGGTAGCACGCAACCCAGCGCGCCACGCCTTGTACCAAGTCGTTCAACCTCTCCTTGGCCAGCGAAATTGCGCCGGCTCTTTCGCCCCAAACCGCCGAATGGATTCGCGGACGTAGGCGCTTGAGCCGGCGATGGCCTGCGACGACGCCTCCATCTCGAGCATGGTGTCAAAGTCTCCCTGCAGACTCGCTTGCAAGGCCCGCTTGGACAAACTGAAGGCAATGGGCGACGTTCCTTCGAAACTGCCCGCGAGTTCCATCGCGCGCGGTAGCAACGCTTCCGGAGGCAACGCCTCGAGCGCGAGGTCCATGCGCACCGCCTCGTCGGCGCCAAACTCTCGTGCTGAATAGATCAACTCCTTCGCGCGTTGCAAGCCGACGATGCGCGGAAGATTGAAAAAGGCGCCGACATCCGGGACCAACCCCATGCGGTGGAACACCATGGCCAACCGGGCCCGCGTGCTCACGAGCACGATGTCCGCAAACAGCGCCATGCTGAGTCCGGCGCCGAAGGCAACACCATCGACGGCAGCGATCAACGGCTTGTCGAGCGCCATGAAAGCTTGCGCAAGCTCGCGGTAGCGCGACATGCCGGCACGCCGTTGCTCGACCGTCCGTTCGCCGGCGCCCATGCCTTTGACGTCGCCACCAGCGCAGAAGTCGCCACCGGCGCCGGTTAGGACGACGGCGAGAACCTCCTCGTCAGCACGCAGGGTACGTAGGGCCACGGCGATCGCGTCAGCGGTGGCCGAATCGATGGCGTTCTTGACTGCGGGCCGGTTGAGCGTGATGACCGCGCTGCCGCCTATGCGCTCAATCAGAACGGAACTGTTGGCCATGATCACAGGCTCCGCCCCGAGCGGCCGCCCGGGCTCCGGCTGGCGATGGAACCTTGCCGATGAACGTCTGTCATCTCTTCGATCACTGAGTGCTCCTGTTGTCGAATGCAGGGGTATGTTCACCCCATCGCACACCACGTATGGTTCAACCAATAATAACTGCGCGCTAGCAACTTCGCGCTTGCCTCGATTGCGGGGTTGACCTGTGAGCTGATTGGGCGTATGGTTCAACCAATCAAATAACACCCGTTATTCCAAGGAGACATGCGTGCAGGCAACTCGTAGAAGACTGTTGGCTTGCGGAGCGGCCGCGATCGGCAGTGGCTGGCTGGTTGGCGCACAGGCGCAGCAAGCCTATCCCACTGGTGTCATCAAGATCGTCATCCCGACCGCTGTCGGCGGGGGCTACGACATCATGATGCGATTGATCGGCCAGAAGCTCACCGAGGCCTGGGGCCAGCCTTGCATTGTCGATGCCAAGACGGGCGCGAGCGGCTCGCTGGCAGCGCAGGCGGTCGCCCATTCCGCTCCCGACGGGCATACGCTGATGGTGGGATATAGCGCGCTAGTCAGCAATCAGCTTTTACAGAAGAGCCCCGGCTACAAGCTTGCCGACTTCGTACCGGTCAGCATGCTGACCGTCAGCCCGATCGCACTGGGCGTGCGCGAGTCACTCGGGATCAAGAACTTGCAAGAGCTGGTTTCGCTCGCAAAGTCCAAACCCGGGAAACTCGCCTATGGATCGTACGGAGCAGGCTCTGGCGGGCACTTCGTCGGGGAGCAGTTGAAACTGGCCGCGGGCATCCACGTCACGCACTTGCCCTATCGCGGCGAGGCGCCTGCGATCCAGGATCTGCTGGGCGAGCAAATCGACATCGCCATCGTCACGGTAGGCGGCGTCACCCGCTACCCGGGCAAGATCAGGCCGTTGGCCATCTGCAGTCCGAGCCGCTTTCCGCTTTACCCAGATATTCCTACCTTTTCCGAGGCCGGCTATCCCGCGGTCAACATGCCCGGATGGGGTGGTCTCTTCGCGCCCGCAGGCACACCGCAACCCGTGGTCCGAAGGATCGCGGCCGAAGTGAACCGGATCATCAAGTTGCCGGACGTGGCTCCGAAGATCCTCGAACTTGGGTTCGAGCCGGTGGGCTGGTCACCCGAGCGCGTGGATACCTTCCTGCGCGAACAGCTGGCGGCGACTCAGAAGCTGGTCGACGCGGGCCGCATCCAGATCTGAGTTGCCTTCTGAAGCGACCTGCGACAAGCCGAGCCAGCGCTGCTCAAACCGCGTCACGCGCCCAGCGAGCGATGACCTCGCGATGGGCTGAGACAGTTCCCGCCGGCGGCCCCTGCACCGCTGAAGGTGTGCGCGAGAAACGTGGGGCGGGGGCGGGCTGGCGCACACCCTCGATGTCGACGAACGCGTGCCGCGCCAGGTTGTGGGGATGCCGCATCGCGTCGCTCAGCCTCAGGACTGGAGCGAAGCAGGCGTCCGTGCTCTCCAGTCGCTCGCGCCACTCGGCCTGAGTGCGCGTGCGGAAGATCGCTTCCAGCTCCTTGCTCAATACCGGCCACTGCGCGGGGTCGTTCTGGGCGCCGCGAAGTTCAGTCGGCACCTCCAGACGCGCGCAGAACTCGGCGAAGAACTGCGGTTCGATCGGGCCGACGCTCACGTGCTCCCCGTCCGCGGTCTTGTAGGCTCGGTAGTAAGGCGCGCCGCCGTCCAGCATGTTGCTGGACCGTTGCTCCTTAAAGGTGCCACGCAGGCTACTGCTCACGAAGTGCGTCATGAGGCTGATGACGCCGTCGCTGATGGCCGCGTCCACCACCTGCCCGCGACCCGAACTGCGAGTCTCGAGGAGGGCCGCCAGGATGCCGGTCACCAAGTACAGGCTGCCGCCTCCGTAGTCGCCCACGAGGTTCAAGGGAGGAAGCGGCGTCTCTGGGGTGCCGATCGCGTGCATCGCGCCCGTTATCGCGATGTAGTTGATGTCATGGCCTGCGGCCTTGGCAAGCGGGCCGTCCTGTCCCCAACCCGTCATTCGCGCATAGACGAGGCGCGGGTTGCGTTGGCCCACAGCTTCAGGACTCAGGCCCAGACGCTCCATCACGCCCGGGCGGAAGCCTTCCACCAACACGTCGGCGTGGTCCAGGAGAGTCAATACCTCTTCAATGCCCGCACGGGTCTTCAGGTCGGCCTGCACGACGGTGCGACCGCGGTTGACGATCTGATATGGATCGCCTTTTCGGCTTCCAGGGCGGTCGATCGTGACTACGTCGGCCCCCATGTCCGAGAGCAGCATGCAGGCAAACGGAGCCGGGCCGATGCCGGCAAATTCGACTATCCGGAGACCGACCAGTGGGCCACCCGCCGGAGCGCGTAAAGAAGCCATGGTGCTAGGTTAGCAGCACGAAGCTTCCCGTTCGGCGGTCCCGTGGAGTCAGTCGGGCAAACCCACAGCAGAACGGCACGCTATCGAACCGAGCGCTCAAGAGTACGCTCAGCGCCCGGCAAAGCGGCGCGTTTGACGGCGGGAAGCGGCGGCAGCGTCTGCCTGAATCGACGGGGGAGCGAAACCGATGAACGCATCGTTCCAGCACAACCGCGGGCTCCGTCGCACTACTCGGGCGCGTCGCTCTGTAAGTGCGGCGGGTGGCACTCGCAATGGCGCCGGGCGCCTAACCGACTACGGCCACGTCGTCAGCCGACGGAGCTGTTCGCGCGCTGCGGACTCATCGGCGGCTGCGACGATGGCGCGTTGCTTCATGAAAGAGGACTGGTCCAGTAGCGGCGGATCTGCAGTCCGTTCTCCTCTCGTGTGTACCTGTAGATCGCACGCTGTCCAGCAGGGCATTGGTATTCATCATCCCGGGCGATGCAGATGAAGTCAGCCTTTCCGAATCGTCCTTGTGCCTTGGCGTTGGACGTCATCGGCTTGGGCACGTAGGCTTGGATCCCAGCGTCGCTGCACGCCTTGATCTCTGGACTGTTGAAGTAGCCACGGTCGGCGTAGGCGCGCAGCTTCTGTTTGTCCATCGCTTCGCGAGCGGCCAGCGCCATCCGGCTCAGCTGCCCTCGATCGCTGCCGACGTTGGTGACCTCATGCGCGACGATGAGGTGGTGCTTGGCGTCGACAACGGTTTGCACGTTATAGCCAACCACGCCTTCCCTTGGCTTGCGACATCATCGAGCGGGCATCGCGGTCGGTCAGCGAGAGCTGTTCATCAGGCTCTTGCTTCAGCCGCTCCTTGATCCGGACCATGCGGCGCATCTGTTCGCGCAGCGTCTTCAGCTTGTCCTTTAGATGCGCTGCCTTCGCGCCGAACTCGATGAACGACAAGGTGGTGCGGTCCGCTGTGTCCAACGCGGTCAGATAGCGTTGGATGCTCTCCTCGATCTGTCCCTTGCGTCTGTCAATCTTGGCGGGCGCGAAGTTGCGATCGCGGCTATTCACTGCCTTGAACTTGCTGCTGTCAATGGCGACGACGCCTTCCGAGAATAGCTTCAGCTCTCGACACAGCACCACGAAGCGGCGATAGACATTGCGTATGCCGGCGCCGTTGTCGCGTCTGAGATCGGCGAGGGTCTTGAAGTCCGGCGCCAGGCGGCCGGTCAACCACATCAGCTCGACGTTGCGCTGCGCTTCTCGCTCGAGTCGCCGACTCGACTGAATGCGGTTGAGGTAGTCGTAGATGTAGATTTGAGCAAAACCGCCGGGTGGTACGACGGCCGCCCTGTGTCAGCGGGCTCAGCGCCGAAGAAGCCGAGCTCTTGCAGCCTGAGTTCCTCAACGAAGGCATCCACCACACGAGCCGGGTTGTCTTCAGCGATGAAGTCGTCCAAGCACTCCGGCATCAAACTGACCTGGCTTCGCTCTTCTCCCTCGATGAATCTCTTCATGTCTGGGCCTGCTCGTAGGGTTGCCTCAATTTAGGCGAACACCTCAGGCAATCAAGGCGTTTTCACACGACCTCGGCCGGTCCGCGACTCTCAGCACCGCAAGTCAGATGACAGCGTCCGACCCTAAGCTGCCGTTCTCGAAATCTCACGCCTCTCGTTTTGTCGGCACAAGCGATTCGCACGAGGAGGCGTCAAAGATTCGATGTGGGCAGGTCCAGCCCGCTCGCCTTGATCGCGGATGTCGCGAAAGGCGTCGCCAGGAAAGCGAGGAACTGCTTTGCTGCGCCGACATCCCGCGCCTTTGACGAGACCGCAGCCGATACCACGCTCACCTTCTGCAGTTCTTCGGGAAGCGGTCCGACGACCGCGACGCCAGGGTCTAGGCGCAGTTCGCTGAGCTGTTGGATACCAAGCTCTACTTCGCCACTCGCGACGACCTCGGCTACGAACTGGCGACCGAGGATGACGTGGCTCTTGCCGGCCACCTGTTCTTGGACACCGAGCTTCTTCAACAGAACGTTCGCGACGTAGGTTCCGCTGGCGCCCTCGGAATAGGCGATCGACTTGGCGTCGAGCAGCGCCTGGCGAAGTGCGGACGGTGTGGAGATGTCCGGCAGGGGTCGGCCAGCCTTCACTGCGACGCCGATCTTCGAGATGGCCACGTCCCTGCGATCGAGTGCCGCGAAGTGCCCGCTGCGCACGAGATCGTCCATGCCACCGTCGACCATGATCAGGACGTCGACATGTTCCCCACTGCGCACGCGCACGGGACTGGCTTCCCGTGAGTTTCCGGACGAGGGTCCCCACGACATCGAGACCTTGTGACCGGATTCCTTCTCGAACTGCGTCGCGATCCGAGTGATGGAGCCCTTGAGGATTCCCGTCGTCAGGATCTTGAGTTCGTCCGCGCGGGCGCTGGTGGCGAGCGACAGCACGAGGGCAGCCCCGACGCCGATGATCGAGAGGGTTCGGAACAATCTTTTCATTTCAGTTCTCCTTGAGTTGGGGCAGATGGCGCGGTCGTGTTCGTCTGCATCGGGCGGGGGTCAACCGAAGGTTCAGTCGCTTCAAGCTGACGTATCAGGTCGAGGCGAGTGCTCTTGCGCAGCACCGCCTGGCGATGACGCTGCACCTGGCTCTCGGTTGCCGGCACCAGCGGGTCTATAGGAGTCGGGCGGCCTGTCTCGTCGACCGCCACCATGGTGAAATAGCAGCTGTTGACGTGGCGCTCCTGCTGCGTCCGGATGTCCTGGGCCACGACCTTGATGCCGACTTCCATCGACGAGCGGCCGGTGTGATTGACAGAGGCGAGGAAGCTCACCAACTCGCCGACATGGATCGCTTGGCGAAACAGCACCTGATCGACCGACACCGTGACCACGTAGCGGCGGGCATAGCGACTGGCGCAGGCATAGGCGACCTGGTCGAGCAGCTTCAGTAGGTGGCCGCCGTGGACGTTGCCAGCGAAGTTGGCCATGTCCGGCGTCATCAGCACGGTCATGCTGAGCTCGTGTCTTGGCAGCATCGTCATGGCGCTCAGACCCGCTCGACGATGACGGCGATGCCTTGGCCGACGCCGATGCACATGGTGCACAGCGCATAGCGCCCACGAACGCGGTGCAGTTGTCGAACTGCCGTCGCGACGAGCCGGGCGCCGCTCGCACCGAGCGGATGGCCAAGGGCGATCGCACCGCCGTTCGGATTCACGCGCGGATCATCGTCGGCGAGGCCGAGGTCGCGCAGCACCGCCAGGCCCTGCGCGGCAAAGGCTTCGTTGAGTTCGATCACGTCGAGTTGCTCGAGTGTCAGTCCAGCCAGCATGAGCACCTTGCGCGTCGCCGGTGCCGGGCCCATGCCCATGATGCGGGGCGGCACACCGGCGGTCGCCATCGCGACGACGCGCGCTTGCGGCGTGAGGCCGTGTTTTGCTGCGCTACTCTCGTCGGCAAGCAGCAGCGCACAGGCACCGTCGTTGACGCCCGAGGCGTTGCCCGCCGTCACGCTGCCGTCCGGTCGCACCACGCCCTTGAGCTTGGCCAGAGCCTCGAGGGTGGTTTCGCGAGGGTGCTCGTCTTTCGCGACGACGATCGGATCACCCTTCTTCTGCGCGACCCTGACCGGCACGATCTCGGCGTCGAAGATCCCACCCTGCTGCGCCGCCAACGCCTTGCGCTGCGACGCCAGCGCCATCCGGTCTTGCGCCTCGCGCTCGATCTTGAACTCCGTTGCGACGTTCTCGGCAGTCTCCGGCATCGAGTCGACACCGAAGCGCTCCTTCATCAGCTTGTTGACGAAGCGCCAGCCGATCGTGGTGTCCTCGACACGGTTGCTGCGCGAGAACGCGCTTTCGGCCTTCGGCATCACGAACGGCGCTCGCGACATGCTCTCGACGCCGCCGGCGATCATCAGGTCGGCATCGCCCGACCGGATCGCTCGCGCCGCGCTGCCGAGCGCATCGAGTCCCGATCCGCAGAGCCGATTCACCGTCGAGCCCGGCACTTCGACGGGAAGTCCCGCCAGCAGCGCCGACATCCGCGCGACGTTCCGGTTGTCTTCACCAGCCTGGTTGGCACAGCCGTAGATGACGTCGGCCACGGAATGCCAGTCGAGCCTGGGGTGGCGCGCCATCAGCGCGGCGAGCGGCACGGCGCCCAGGTCGTCGGCGCGGACCGACGACAGTGCGCCGCCGTAGCGGCCGAAGGGGGTGCGAACGGCATCGCAGATGAAAGCGTGGCGGGTCATGGCAGCTCCTTGCTCTGGTCCAGCGTCCACAGCCTGTCCAGCAGTGCACGCGCGGCGGCCGCCCCGATCACCGGGGAAGCCAGTTCGATCAGCTTGTCGCCGAGCTCGGCGTCCGACAGCGGCAGCTCCGGGTCGCCCTTGCGGTCGGGCTGGAAGTGGGTGAAGCGGCGGCCGTCGCGCAGGACGATCTCCACGCGCGCCGCGCGGTGTTCGGGAAAGCCGGCGTCGATCTCCGGGTCGAGCGCCTTCGTCATGCGTTTCATGAGCGCCCGGGTCGCCGGATCGTTCAGGCGCTCGGGACCGAATGCGGACAGCCGCACGCTGCCATGCACCAGCGCCGAGGCGACCATGTAGTTCAGGCTGAAACGGGCCTGGTCGGCGCTCTGCGGATCCTCGTGCGGGGCGATGTCCAGCGTCGCCTGGTACACGCCCAGGCGGACGCGATCAATGTCCTGATGCGTGAAGCCGTGTCGCTGCCGAAGCTCGAGCGCGCCATCGATGGCAGGGAAGTTGTGCCCGCAGCCGACATGGTTCTTGAAGGTCAGGCGGGTGACGTGGAAGTTCTGGCCGAGCGTCGCGCCGACCTCCGACCAGTCGGGCCCGGTGCTCATCGCCCTCCCCAGCCCGCCCTCGCCTTCAAGGATGTCCAATGAACTGCGCACGCCGCGCGCAGCGAGTTGCGCTGCCAGCAAGCCCGCCTCCGCGGCGCGACCCGCATGCAGCGGCTTAGCCATCGCCTCCGACCGGAACGCCTGCTGAAGGCCCGCGGAGAAGGTGCCGGCGAGCGCGATCGCATGGGGGAACGCCGCCTCGTCGAGACCGAGCAGTGCACCGGCGGCGACGGCGGCGCCGAAGGTGCCGATCGTGCCGGTGTTGTGCCAGTACTGGTAGTGCGCGCGACCCATCGCGACGCCGATGCGCGTCGACACCTCGTAGCCGAGCACCACGCCACGGAGGAAGGCCGACCCGTCCGCGCCGACCGACAGCGCGGCAGCGAGCGCAGCCGCGATGGTCGCCGCACCCGGATGGACCATCGCATCGCGAAAGCTGTCGTCGATCTCGGCCGCATGCGCGGCGGTGCCCTGGATCAGCGCTGCGGCGCGAGGCGTCGCCGCGCGTCCTTGCACGAGCCGCGCACTGCCCCGGTCCAGATCGTCGGCCAGCACCGCCTCCAAGGCACGCACCGCCGGGGCATCGAGCCCGGGATAGAGCGCTGCATGCCAGTCGATGACGGCGCGCTTCGCGTGGTGCATCACCTCGGCGGACAAAGGCTCATCGCAAGAGCGTGCGGCATATCGAGCGAAGACTTCGGTGGCGAACATCGGTCGCTCCTTCAGTCGGCAAGCAGATGGCGCACGTCGCCGCGCACGGATCTGGGCCCGGAGATCTGCGCGAGCCACTCGAGGTCAGCACTCAGTGCCGCGTCGCCGCGCTCGCGGGCCCAGAACACCGGTCCGCCTTCCCATCGGGGGAAGCCAAAGCCGTTGACCAGCGCGACGTCCACGTCGGTGGCCCGCTCGGCAACGCCTTCGGCGAGCAGCAGCGCGGCTTCATTGACCAGCGCCAGCACGACGCGACGGGAGATCTCCGCGTCATCGATGCGGCGCGCCACGACGCCCTTGTCGGCGCGAGCCTGCTCGATCAGTGCGTGCACCGCCGGATCGACCTGCGGCTTGCCAGCGTCACCGTACCGGTAGTAGCCGGCGCCGGTCTTGCGGCCGAGGCGACCGGCTTCGCAAAGCCGATCGGCAATCTGCACATAGCGGGCGGAAGGGTCGCGCGTGGCCGCTTGCGCCTGACGCATGCGCCAAGCGATGTCCAGGCCGGACAGGTCGGCCACTGCGAAGGGGCCCATCGCCAAGCCGAACCGCTCCAGCGCCCCATCGACCTGTTCCGGCCAGGCACCCTCCTCGACCATGAACTCGCACTGCCTGCGGTACGCGGCGTAGAGCCGGTTGCCGACAAAGCCGAACGCGTTGCCGGTCAGCAGCGGCAGCTTCTTCAGCTTCCTGCCGAGGGCCAGGCCGGTCGCCACCGCATCGGGTGCGCTCGCTCGCCCCCGAACGACCTCCATCAGCCGCATCACGTTCGCCGGACTGAAGAAGTGCAGCCCGATCACGTCCTGCGGCCGCGAGGTGGCGTCGGCGATCGCATCGAGGTCGAGGTAGGAGGTGTTGCTCGCGAGAACGGCGCCCGGCTTCGCCACCGCGTCGATGCGCTGGAAGACCTGCCGCTTGACCCCGATCTCCTCGAACACCGCCTCGATCACGAGGTCGGCCGTCGCGAGCTCGTTCCAGTCGAGGCTGCTGCGCAGGCGCGATTCGCATGCTTCGGCGATGTTCGCCTTCATCTTGCCGGCGCGTACGCGGCCGGCGTAGTGGTCACCGATGCGTGCCGTTCCGCGCTCGAGCGCGGCGCTGTCCTGTTCGAGCAGCAGCACCTTGAGGCCGGCGTCGAGCACCGCGATCGCCATGCCCGAACCCATCGTGCCGGCGCCGATGACGGCGACACGCTGCAAAGTTCGCGGCGCCACGGCGTCGAGGGACGGGTGCTTGGCACTGTCGCGCTCGGCGAAGAACTGATGCCGCAGTGCCGCAGCTTCGCGGGAGACGCGCAAGCGCTGGAACACCGAGCGCTCATTGGCTAGCGCGTCGTCGATTGCCAGCGTCGACGAAGCCTTGACCGCATCGATCGCGGCCTGGACCGCCGGCCGCTTCTTGCCTGCCTTCGACGCAGCGGCGGCAGCGACGGATACCGCAGCCTCGTCGGTGGGAGGCACCGGAAGGTCGCGCAGGCGCTGCTTTCGGCCGACGAGTCGGCGCGCATGGGCCACCGCCGCGGCCCGCAGGTCACCGTCCGCTTGCACGTCGATCAGCCCCGTGGCCAGTGCCGCAGCGCTCGCGACCCGTTCGCCGCTGCAGACCATCTGGATCGCGCGCGGCACGCCGACGATACGCGGCAGCCGCTGTGTGCCGCCGGCACCTGGGATGATGCCGAGCGTCACTTCGGGCAGGCCGACCACGGTGCCGGGCGCCGCGACGCGGGCATCGCAGCCAAGCGCCAGCTCGAAGCCGCCGCCGAGTGCCGCGCCGTGCAGCGCGGCGACGAACGGCTTGGTGCACGCTTCGATCGCCGCGATGACCGCCGGCAGTTGCGGCTCGGCCAGCGGCTGACCGAACTCGCGGATGTCGGAGCCGGCGATGAAGGTCGTGCCGGCGCCGATCAGCACGGCAGCGACGATGGCGTCGTCGCAACGCACCATTTCAACGGCTTCGAGCAGGCCGCGCCGGACTTCCGTCGAGCCGGCGTTGATGGGCGGGTTGTCGATGACGATGACGGCGACATCGCCGTCGCGTTCCATGTGGACACGAGCAGACATGGCAGGGCCCTCAGGTCAGCACGACGACGCCGTCGGCCGCGCGCACGCCCTGACCGTCGGGCAACACGAACACCGGATTCGCCTCCGCCTCGACCAGCCGATCGCCGAGCTGGGCGGTCATGTCGGAGAACGCGACGATCGCGTCGACCAGCGCTTCGACATCGGCCTTGGGCCGGCCGCGAAAGCCATTGAGCAGCGGCCAGGTCTTCAGCTCCTGCGCCATATCGCGCGCGTCGGCGCGGCTGAGGCCACCCTCCGGTGGCAGCAGACGCATCGTCGTGTCCTTGAACAGTTCCGCGGTGACGCCGCCCATGCCGAGCAGGATCGCCGTGCCGAGCACATCGCGATGCATACCGAGAATCAGCTCCGTGCCGCCGCAGACCATCTCCTGCACGAGGAAGCGCTGCGGCCGCACACCGGCCCGTGCTTCCACATCGGCCGCCATCGCGGTCAGGCGTTGGCCCACCGTTTCGGGCGTCAGGCCGATCGCGACGCCGCCGACCTCGGTCTTGTGCGTGATCTCGGACGAGAGAATCTTCAGAACGACGCGGCCACCGAGCTCGCGCGCCGCCGCTTCTGCCTCCATCGGCGACGTGACGATGCGCTCGGGCGCGCACGGCACGTCGAAGCGGGAGAACAGCTGCTTGGCCTGCGCCTCGTCGAGCGAGCCCGACGGAAAGTCGTCGACATCGACCTTGGCCGATGCCCGACCGGCCTCGGCGGGCGCCGAGAAGCGCCCCACCTTCAGCATCGCGCCCAGCGCCGCGGTGCAGCTTTCGGCCGCCGCGAATGCCGGCACACCCGCCTGCGTCAGCAGCGCGCCGACTTCGGGCGCATGCGGGCTGACGTAGGCGATCACCGGCTTGTCGGAGTGCGGCAGGCAGGCCCGGATCGGATCGACCAGCAGCGTCGGATTGGCCAGGCTCGACGAGCCGACGATGATCGTCAGCGCGTCGTAGCTGTCGCTCTTCAACAGCACGTCGATCGCTCCGCGCAGCAGTTCGGGCTTCAGTCCTGCCAGCGTCACGTCGATCGGGTTGCGGTCGAGCACCGCGTGGTCGCCGGTCTGCAGCGCGCGCAGCGCCTCCGCGGTTGCCGCATCGGGCGCGGGCGTGTCGAAACCGGCCATGCCGAGATCGTCGGACACGAGCGTCCCGGCGCCACCGGTGGAGGTGAGGATCGCAACGCGGTTTCCGCGCAGCCTGCGCCCGGTGGACAGCGCGGCGGGAATGTCGATCAGGTCGGCGAACGTCTGCGCGCGGATCACACCGACCTGCTTGAACAGCGCGTCGTACATCCGGTCGGCACCGGCCAGCGCGCCGGTGTGCGACACCGCGGCCTTCGCGCCGGCCTCGGAGCGGCCGATCTTGAACGCGACGACGGGCTTGCCGTTGCGCGCTGCCTTCAGCGCCGCGGCACGGAACTTCGCGGGGTTGCGCACCGTTTCGATGTAGAGCGCGATGACCTTCGTCGCGTCGTCGTCGGCGAGGTGGTCGATGAAGTCGGCGAGCTCGAGATCGACTTCATTGCTCGTTGAAATGAGCTTCGACAGTCCGATGCCGCGCGGGGCGGCGCGCGACAGAAGCGCACCCAGAATGCCGCCGCTCTGGGAGACGACGCCGATACCACCGACCGGAAAGTGCTCCATCTCGAGCGCGCCGGTCGCCGACAGCACGATGTTGTCGGTCAGGTTGACGAGGCCGATCGTGTTGGGACCGAGGATGCGCATCGAACCGGCCGCCTCGATGAGCTGCTTCTGGCGCTGCGCACCGACCTCACCGGTCTCGGTGTAGCCGCTGGCGAGGACAATCGCTGCAGCAGTTCCACGCTGGGCCAGCTCCCGCACGGCCAGATGCGCTCGCTCGGCGCCGAGCAGCACGATGCCGACGTCAGGGGCTTCGGGCAGCGACGCCACGTCCCGGTAGCAGGCGAGGTTGCCGATGTGCTCGACCTTCGGGTTGATCGGATAGATCGCGCCGGTGTAGCCGTGCTTGACGAGGTACGACACCGGTCGACCGGCAGTCTTCGTCGCGTCGGCGGAGGCGCCGATCACGGCGACACTGCGCGGCTTGAGAAGTCGGGAGATGGAGTCCATGACGGTCATTCCTTGTTGCTGATCGATGCCGACGCAGGGGAAGTCGAGGTCTTCGCCAGGAAGGCCATCACCGACTCGCGGTGCTCGGTGCTCGTGTAGCAGATGCCCTGGGCCTGACTGCCTTGTGCGAAGACGTCGTGGGCGGAGAGCTCGAAACTCTGGTTGAGGATCGTCTTGGTCAACGCCAGCGCGGTCGCGGAGGCCTTGCCGAGCTCGGCGGCCCATGCCTGCGCGTCAGCGACCAGGGTCGCGGCTGGAGTCTTGCGGTCGACGATGCCCAGGCGAAGGGCCTCGTCAACGTCGACCTTGCGACCCGTGAAGATCAGCTCCTTGGCCTTGGACAAGCCGACGCGCCGCGGCAGGAAGTACATGCCGCCGCCGTCCGGGATGATCCCCCGGTTGATATACGACCAGGTGAAACTGGCGTACTCGCTTGCGATGATGAAGTCGCAGGCCAGCGCGGTGTCGGCACCGAGCCCCGACGCGGCGCCGTTGACGGCCGCGATGACCGGCTTGGGCATCGTGTGCAGCAGCGATTGCGTGTGGTGGACGCGCTGTTGACGGTGCCAGCCGTTGAAGCCAACTTCGCCGGCCGGCGCGTTCATGCGCTTCTCCATTCCCGAGATGTCCCCGCCGGCACAGAAGCCCTTGCCGGCGCCGGTCAGCACCAACGCCTTGATGCGCTTGTCGGCCGCGACCTGCTCGAGCGCACCGATAAATTCTGTGCGCATCGCGTCGCTCATTGCATTGCGCTTGTCCGGGCGGTTGAGGGTGATCGTTGCGATCTGAGCCTCGACCGTGAGGTCGATCAACTTGAACTGCATGCTTGTCTCCTATTCGGTGGGTGGCGGGGAGCTCAGTCAGGCTTGATGTTGTTTTCCTTGATGATCTTTCGCCAACGGGCTTCCTCGGCCTTCACGTAGCGATCGAATTCCGCGGGGTCGGTCGCCGTCACGACGAGGCCTTCCTGCTCGACCTTCTTCGCGAAATCAGGGTTCTTGGCCGCCTTCTTCGCCGCGGCGTTCAGCTTGTTGATCACGTCGGCGGGTGTGCCGGCGGGCGCATAAAGGCCGTACCAGCTCTCGACGGCGTAGCCAGGTACGGTGTCGGCGATGGCGGGCACGCCCTTGTGCGACGGCGACGCCTGCGGCGTTGTCACGCCGATCGCGCGCAGCTTGCCGCTGTCGACAAAGCTGGCAACCGCGGCGGCGGTGCCGAAGATCATGTCCACCTGGCCGCCAAGCAGGTCGGTGATGGCCGGCCCCGCGCCGCGATACGGCACGTGCGTCATCTGGACTTTGGCGAGGTTGTTGAACATTTCGCCGGCCAGATGCGCCGAGGTACCGTTGCCCTGCGATGCGTAGGTCAGCTTGCCGGGCTTCGCGCGCGCGGCCTCGAGCACGTCCTTGACGGTCTTGAACGGGCTATCGGCTCTAACGACCAGGACGTTCGGACCCTTGCCGATCAGCGTGATCGGCGTGAACGCCTTGTCGTTGGCGTACGGCAGCTTCGGCTGCAGGCTCGGGTTGATTGCGTGGGCGAACGTCGCGATGACGATGTTGTAGCCGTCGGGCGCGCTTTTGGCGACCGCGTCGGTGCCGATGATCGTGCCGGCCCCGGGCTTGTTGTCGATGATGATCTGCTGGCCGAGCTCGGTCGACATGCCGGCGCCGAGCGTGCGTGCGATCAGATCGGTACCGCCGCCTGCCGCGAAGGGAACCACGAGGCGGATCGGCTTGTCGGGATAGGCCGCGAAGCACTGGGTCGCGACCAGCATCAGCGCCGCGCCGAAGAGGTGGGCTTGCAGCCTGAGTGCTCTTTGAAATGAAATCACGCTTGTCTCCTGGACTGATGAAGGAATGGCCGGCGAGTTCTGAACACCGTGAGTTCGTTGCGTCAGCGCCGATACGAAGAGTAGGCAGTGGGGCTCGATACGTCACTGTATGATTTCCAACAAGTGGAAATCGCCGGCACGCCTACCGCCACGATGGCGTCGTCGCACCGAGGCTGACCATGAGCACAGATTCGAAGAGTCGCTTTGCTGACAAGCCAGGCAGCTCACCCGCCAATCGATCGCTGGAGAGGGGGGTGGAAATTCTTCGTGCGTTTCGGCCCGGCTCGGCTTTGCTGGGCAACGGCGATCTCGCCGAGCGCACCGGCCTGTCGAGGGCCACCGTCAGTCGCTTGACCCAGACCCTTGTCGGCGTGGGCATGTTGCAGCAAGAGCCATTGCGCAAGGGCTATCGACTGGCACCTGCTGTGCTCAGCCTTGCTCACTCCATGCGATCGGGGTCGATGCTGCTGCAGGTCGCCGCCCCGTTGATGAGAGCTCTGGCGGAAAGCAAGCGAATCAACGTCGGCCTCGCCGCTCCCGACGGGGACGAGATGGTCTATCTCGAATCCATCCGGTACAGCCGCCGTGTGGCGTTCCGAAACGTCGTGTCAGGTCAGCGCGTGCCGATGGAACTGACATCGCTGGGAAGGGCCTACGTCTCAGCGGCATCCGAGCCGAAGCGCAGGGCACTTCTCGCGTTGTTCAAGAAGCGGCGGGGCGCGCAGTGGCCGGCGCTCTCGCGCGAGATCGATGAAGCGATGTCCATGGTGAGCGATCGAGGCTTCTGCGTCGCGTCCTGGCAGCCGGAGGTCGTCGCGCTGGCTGTGCCGCTGCAGATCACGGATGCCATCTACTCGCTCAACGTCAGCGTCTCCTCGGGCGAGAAGATCCGTGAAGTGGTGGATGGCCTATCAAAGCCGATTCTCGAACTGAGGCAAGAGGTCCTCGCGGCGATCGCCGCTCGAAGTAACGATTGAGCGAGCGGATCGGCAGGGACGATGGCTCGAAACCTGGGCGAGTAGCGCGACAGGCATCGCAGGACTTAAGGGCACTCCCGTCGTCGCGCTACCTGGGTGGTATGTGGAGCGCCCCGCTACGTTTATAGGAGTCGCCGTCTTCGGTGGTGGCGAACTGTTTCGCCTATTGCAAAGCCATCCATCGCGGCTATCCGCTGACAGCGTGAGCCGGTTGGCGCATCAAGTGGAACAGCGTTGTCGCACGGTTGTTCCAACGCTGCGGCGCAAGCCGGCCTAGAGTGCGACAACTGCGTCACCCCCCGGGTTGGTGTTCAGCGCCGTCGTGTCGCGTGCCACCACGGCGTCGGCCCCGCCCATCGCGACCGATTCGGAGCCGAAGCCGATCAGGCTCAAACCGTTGCCTGCCAGGCACGCCGTTGGAAGCGGCGATGTCGAACAGGGCGACGGCAAGACGTGCAAGCATCGGTTCTCTCATCGCGCATCAAGCCGACTCAGGTACTTCCTTGTCCAGGACCCGCTTCGCCCGCACGAGATCGTCGTGGTCGAATCCTTCGCTGAACGAGGCGTACAGCTCGGCCAGCGCGCGCTCCGCGTGCTCCGCGCGGTCCTCCTGTCGAAGCAAATCGGACCAGGTTAGTCGTCGCGCGCAATTCCAGGAGCCTGGCCCGCTGCTGGCGGGCCAACGCGATCGCCTCCAGGAACGCCGCCTCGGCCTGCGGTGACCCGACGCTGCCGGCAGCGCGCTCTCGCTCGAGCAACACCTCGCCGCCGAGCCTCAGGCACTCGCACATCCAGCCTCCCAGGCCCAGCTCCGAAGCCACTGCGGTGGCCGCCTCGACGAGCCGCGAAGCTTCATCGAGACGCTCGGCGCACAGGCGTGCCTCGCCGAGTTGTAGGCGCGAGAACGCGTACCAGAGCCGGACTCCCGCGGCCTCGATGCCGGCCAGCGCCTGGCGCATGGCCGGCAGCATCCCGTCTGCCTGCCCTTGCAGCGCGAGCACCCAACCTCGGTGCAATACCAAGGACGCCATCATCAAAGGTGCCAGGCTATGCTCATGCCCGAGTGCGAGGGCGGCTTCGGCCTCGTTGAACGCCGCCCGGAGGTCGCGACCCACGAGGCCTGACAAGGCCAGCAGCGCGCGACCCGACATGCGGACAAATGGATGGTTCAGCCCCTCGGCGTGCTCGCGCAAGCGGGCGGCATACGCTCGTGCGCTGTGCGGATGGCCGAGTATCGTTTGAAGCCAGACCGCATGGGCGAGCGCGATGCTGAGGTCGTCCTCCCCATACTCCAGGATGTGCTGCCCGCTGGGCACACCATCGCGCGTCCGAAGGCACTCCTCCACCAACACCCAAGCCGCCTCAAATTCGCCCCGGTGGTAGTGCACGGCCGCGGCGCCAGACACGCGGTGGCGCGACGAGGGCGTCCGGGCTCCTGATCGGCCGCCTGCAGCATCTGCTCGGCCAGCCTGTGCGCGCGCGCCATATCGCCGCCGACCAAGGCGTGCCGGAACAGCCCGAACAGCGACGAGAACAGTTCGGGGGTGGATCCGACCCTTTCAGTCAGCTCGAACGCGCGTGAAAACGCTTGCCTGACCGCCGGCGCGGTGTAGCCCTGCGTCATCAGCGGCGGCATCGCGAGCATGGCCTGCAGCTCGAGCTCCTGCCGGTCGCGTTCAACCGAAGCCGGGAGCGAGGCAAGCAACGCCAGCGCGCGTTGCAGATGACCAATGGCTTCCAGGTTAGCCGCGCGCTGCAGTGCATGTCGCGCCGCCTCGGCGAGGTAACGCAGCGCACGCGCGATGTCCCCTCCCCGCTCGAAATGCGCCGCCAGCTCGGCGACGACGTCTACTCCGCGACCGGCGTAAGAAGCCTCCTTGCACTCGCCGATCCGCCGGTGCAGGCGGCGCAGGCCTGCCGCGGGCAGGCGGCGCTGCAGCGCGTGTCGGAACCGATACCGATCGGTCGCGCGTCTCTCCGGCCCGCTCCAATGCGGCGTCGCGTCCACGACAAGATGGGCGGCAACCAACCGCTCGCAGCACGCCTCGACGCGCGGCAGCTCGACGCCTTGGACGGCCGCAATCAGCGCCGGGGAGAACTCCATCCCGCTCACGCTAGCCGCGCCGAGCACCTGCTGCTCGTCCGCGCCGAGGCGCTCGATCTGCCGGTCGAACAAATGGAACAGGTTGGCCGGAATGCCGGTCTCGCCGAGTCCATCGGGGAGGTCCCGCGCCACAACCCGGATCACGGCTTGAACACGAAGCCCGGCTTGATCGCCACATCCGCAGGAATGGGCTGCAGGTCGGAAAACAGCGCTGGATAGGTCTGCATCACGTTGAGGATGTACTTGGGCTCGATGTGCTTGTTCACGTCGAACACGGACTTGATCACGCCCAGCCGCTGAAGCGTGTCCTGCGCCTTCCACAGCGCACGATAGTTGTGCGCGGAAATGCGGCGGTCCACCTGGGCGATGTTGTACTGCATCGCAGTTTCCGCGACGTCCAGCTTCAGTCCCGGGATCCAGCGCGTGCCGATGGCGGCGGCCTGCTTGGGATTCTTGCGCATCCACTGGTCGGCCTCGGACACGCCCGCCAGGAATTTCTCGATCGTCGCCCCGTTCTTCTCCACCCAGGGCCGCAGGGCGATGTTGAAGCCGAGGTAGGAGATCACATCGCCGCCGCGGATCACCTCGATCGCGCCCGGCACGTCCTTCATGCCGATGACCGGGGCCGGGTCCCACGCCACGAACGCATCCACGCCCTTGGCGAGCAACGCCACGGTCATCTCCGGGGGCGGTGTGTTGACCAGGGTCACGTCGGCCGGCGTCAGGCCGGCCTTCTCGAGCAGGCCGAGGATATAAAGGTGGTTGATCGTGCCGAACGAGGTCGCGATCTTCTTGCCCTTGAGGCTCTTCAGGTCACCTTTCACGATGCCGGCACCGCCGTTCGCGATGAGGGCGAGCGTGGCATCGGATCCGAGCTTGGTGGCGTTGCCGCTGAAGTTGCCCAGGAACACCAGGTCCATGCCGCGCAGGATGGCGCCGATGGCCGGAACGCCGGCCTGGACCATGTCGGTCTCGCCCGCCTGCAGGGCGTTGAGCGCATCGACGCCGGTGGCGTAGGGGCGAGCG
>Ga0207659_10000188_pt1 | contig 36927 bp, 33 predicted proteins | sample KBSM43metaG_FD_184330 | JGI IMG/M metagenome (GOLD analysis project Ga0207659, IMG submission 184330) | Miscanthus rhizosphere microbial communities from Kellogg Biological Station, Michigan, USA - KBS M4-3 metaG (SPAdes) (version 2) | ecosystem: Host-associated > Plants > Roots > Rhizosphere >...
GTGCCCGCAGGCACGGGTCGATACCCGATCGGCCGCCCGTTGCTCTGCCCGACGTTAATCGTCGCCCCGCCGAGCGCGCCCATCGTCACGCGGTCGAATTGATCGTTCGCGTGGAAATCGTCGATGGCGATGCCAAACGCACCGGTCGCCATGAATGGGTTGAAAATCTTGTCCTCGAAGAACAGCGTCACGCCGCCGCCACCCGGCTGATAGCAGTAATTCTTTCCGACGATTCCCTTCTGCGTTGTCGCGTCGTACGGCGTGCCGATGCTCGACAGCAGCATCAGATGGACGTTGTTGATCGCATACGCGCACAACGCGACAATCGCGGCTGGCTGCTCGTATTCCTGGCCGTTCGACACGTCGGTGTAGGCGACCCCGATCGCCTTCTTCTTCGTCGAGTCGAGCATCACCTTCGTCACCCACGAGTGCGTGCGCAGCTCGAAGGTGGGCTGCGCCATCGCCTTCGGAATGACGGTGATGTGCGGACTGCCCTTCGCGTTGGCCTCGCAGCCGAAGCGCTCGCAATGTCCGCAGTAGACGCACGCGCCGAGACGTGACCCGTCGGGGTTCGTGTACGCGCGCGACGCATTCGCGCATGGACGCGGGAACGGGTGATACCCCATTTGCGCGGTCGCGTCGTTGAAGAGGATCTGTGAGTAGCTGGGCTCCAGCGCGGGCAGCGGATAGTCGCGGTCACGCGACTGCTCGAAGAAGTTGCCGCCTGGCTGTTTGGTGCCGCGGATGTTGCCCGCCTTTCCGCTGACGCCGGCCGTCCGCTCGAACTTGTCGTAGTACGGCTCGAGCTCCGCGTAGGTCATCGGCCAGTCCTGGATCGGCATGTCGGCAGGGATGAACGACTTCCCGTGCCGCTGCTCGTAGTACGAGCGGGCGGCGTGGTCGATGCCGGTCCACCGCCACGTCACGCCGTTCCAGTGCACTCCGGCACCGCCGAGGCCCTCGCCGGGGAGAAACGATCCGAGCTGCCGCATCGGAAGCGACGGCTCCGATGGACTGTGGCGGAAGGTCAGCGTGTCCCGCGCCGGGTTCTGCATCAGCGCGTTGCGTACGGCGTATTTCAGCTCGTCGCGGATCAACGGAATCGCGAAGTCCGGATTGGTGGACCGCATGCCGCCGCGCTCCAGCGCGACGACGCGCATTCCCGCCTCGCTCAACTCCTTGGCGAGAATGCCGCCGGTCCATCCAAGACCGACGATCACGACGTCGACTTCTCTCAAGCGTGTTGCCATGCAGACCTCATCACCTCACGAAAGATCGAGGATGCTCTTCGGCTCGACGTCGTACTTCTTATTACGGTACGTCTTGATGTGTTCGGAGTAGATCGCCACCACACCGGGAAAACCGATCATCTTCCACGCGACTTTTTCGCGATTGCCACCGTACACCGGATCAGCGAAGAACCCCTGCATCGCCGTCGCCAGCAGCAGGTTGAAGAACTCCTGTGCCGAGATGCCGTCGAAGGCGATGCGCCCCTGTTCCATGTCCTGAAGCACCTTGATCTGCTGATCGGCTGACAGCCGATCGAAATCTTTCTGCAGAGTCTTGCGGCAATAAGCGTTGGTCGCGGCAATGCCGGCTCGAAAAAACTCCGCCGGCGTTAACGGCGATTGGTACCCCTGCGTCGGAACGCCTTTCTGCCATGGGCCCTGCATGTAGGTCCGGTCGCCGCTCCCCCACGCGCCGGCGAGCTGGCGATCGATGAACACCGCGACACCGCAATCGGTGCCGCCTGGCGTCAGCTCGTCCGCAGGGATCAATCGGTCGGCGGCTGCTTCGATCAACGCCGCTTCGGGAGCGGTGAAGAACGTGTACGCGTGCGAGACGGCCGTGAGCGTGGACGGCGCGGCAGCGGCTGCCGGCCGCGTTTGCGCTTCGGCGCTCTCGACGCCGACGGCCGCGGCAATTCCGCTGGCGCCGACGGTGCCGACGGTCTTGAGGAAATCGCGTCGATTTGGTTGTTCGCTCATAACGCACTCCGGCCGCGCATGTCGAGCGGCCTACGCGGTGACCGCCGCGACGATGTGACGCGACGAGATGCCATAGTGATCGATCAGTTGTTCGGGCGTGCCGCTGCGCGGAATCTCGCGGACGCACAGGCGTTCGACGGCAAAACCACCCTCGGCCACCGCGGCAGCAACCGCGTCTCCGACGCCACCAGCCGCATAGTGATCCTCGACGGTAATGAGGCGCTTCGTTTCTCGTGCGCACCGCAGCAGCGAACCCGAGTCGATCGGCTGAAGCGAATACAGATCGACCACACGAATGCTGGTACCCGACTTCTGGAGCTGGTCGTACGCTTTGAGGGCTTCAAACACGGTGACGCCTGCGCCAATGACGGTCGCCGTGTCATTGGCACTCTCGCGCAGAATCTTGAGACCCCCAATCGCGAACCGCTCGTCCGGGCCATAGATTACTGGCGTCTTCGGCCGCGAGGTCCGCATGTATGCGGGGCCGTGCTCGTAGGCCATCAGCTCCAGCAGCCGCTCGGTGCTCACCGCGTCGCACGGATAGAGGACCGTCATGTTCGGCTGCGCGCGCATCATCGCAAGGTCCTCGAGCGCCATCTGCGAAGGGCCGTCTTCGCCAATTGAAACACCCGCGTGCGACCCGGCGATTTTGATGTTCACGTTGCTGATGCACGCCATTCGAATAAAGTCGTACGCACGGGTCAGGAAGGCCGCAAATGTCGATGGGAACGGAATGGCCCCGCGTGCGGCGAGCCCCATCGCCGAGCCAATCATTACCTGTTCGGCGATGAAGTTCTGGAAGAAGCGGTCGGCGTGTCTCTCTTCGAACTTCTCGCTGAAGGTCGAGTTCTTGACATCGCCGTCGAGCGCGACAATCCGGTCGTCGCCGTCGCCCAGCTTCGCAAGGGCGGTTCCGTACGCTTCGCGGCTCGCTACGCTCTCGCCGAGTTTGTACGACAGCATGCCGACCGTTGCCTTCTTCGGCGGCGCAGACCGGCTCTGATCGCGGCGCGTTCGCGGGCCGTCGGGCGGCTGCGCTGGTTCGTCCTCGGCCGCAAGCTGAGATTCGAGCGCCCTCAGCACCGAGTCGACCTCCTCGCCCTTCTTGAATGCCTTGCCGTGCCAGCCGTTCTTCCCTTCCGCGACCGGCATTCCTTTGCCCTTGACGGTTCGGGCCAGGATCATCGTCGGCTGCCCTTTGGTCTCCCTCGCCTCGTCGAACGCGTCGAGGACTGCGGGAACATCGTGGCCGTCCACGACGATCGCATGCCAGCCGAAGGCGCGCCATTTCGAGGCGTAGGCCTCCAGGTCGTGGTTCCAGATCGATGGACCGCTCTGTCCGAGGCCGTTGACATCCGTGATGCCGCAGAGGGAATCCAGACGATCGTGCGCGGCCGCTTCGGCTGCTTCCCAGACGGAGCCCTCGGCGGATTCGCCGTCACCGAGCATCACGTACGTGCGGTAATCGGACTTGATGCGCCGTGCGTTCAGCGCAATGCCAACCGCTGCGCAGATGCCCTGACCAAGTGAGCCGGTTGCAACGTCCACAAACGGCAGTCTCGGCGTCGGATGTCCTTCCAGATCCGAGTCGAATCGTCGCAGCGTGAGGAGATCATCACGTTTGAGGAATCCGACTTCCGCCCACGCCGCATAGAGAACCGGCGCCGCGTGCCCCTTCGAGAGCACGAAGCGATCGTTGTCGGGATTCTGCGGGTTGCGCGGGTCGTAGCGCATCTCGGCAAAGAACAATGCCGCGACGATATCGGCGGCCGATGCGCAGGAGGTCGGGTGGCCGCTTCCGGCCTCGGTCGTGGCGCGAACTGAATCGATGCGCAGCCGCGTCGCGACGTTCCGCAGCGCCGCAATGCTCGGACGTGTTTGAACAGGAACCACGAAGACCTCCGGAGGGGATGATTATAATCACCCGATGCTCGCGCTGCGGTACGTGTACGTACTCGCGCTGGTCGTGTGGCTCGGCGGCATGCTGATTCTCGGCGCGATCGTGGCGCCGACGACGTTCGAAGTTCTGCAGGCAAGTGCGGGCGAGCACGGGCGCGAGCTGGCAGGCGCGGTGTTCGGTTCGATGCTCGCACGGTTTCATTACGTCGCGTACGGCGCCGGTGCCCTGCTGCTGTTGACGCTCACGGCCATGCGCGTTCTTGGCCCACGGCCCGCCCGCGGCGGCGTTCGTGCCGCGATCATCGCGGTCATGCTCGGCGTCGCGCTCTATTCCGGCTTCGTGGTCCTCCGCCAGATCGATGCGGTCCAGGCCGATGCGGGTGGGCTGCCCTCTCGCCTGCCGGCTGATGATGCGCGGCGCGTTCGTTTCGACGCGCTGCACGTCCTCTCGACGCGGCTGATGATGTTCAACATTGCCGGCGCGCTCGTGCTCCTCTACTGGGAGGCACGGGAATAGGAGTGGCGAAACATCGCGTCACGCTGATTGCCGGCGACGGAATCGGTCCGGAAATCACCAGCGCCGTCGTCAAGATCGTCGAAACGGCGGGTCTCGACGTCGAATGGGAGCCGCATCTGGCCGGCGCGGCCGCCCTCGACAAGCACGGATCGACACTTCCGCCGCAACTCCTCCATTCAATCGTGCGCAACAAGGTCGCCCTGAAGGGGCCGCTGACCACGCCCGTCGGCGGAGGGTTCGCGAGCGTCAACGTCGGCCTGCGAAAGGGATTGGAGCTGTTCGCAAACCTGCGTCCGGTGTGGAACATCCCTGGCGTTCCTTCGCGTTATCAAGGGGTCGATCTGGTGATCGTGCGGGAGAACACGGAGGACTTGTATTCGGGCCTCGAGCACGAAGTCGTCCCCGGCGTCGTCGAGAGCCTGAAGATCATCACCACGGAAGCGTCCACGCGGATTGCGGAGTTCGCGTTCCAATACGCGAGGCGTCACGGCCGGACGCGGATCACTGCCGTGCACAAGGCCAACATCATGAAGATGGGCGATGGTCTGTTTCTCAAATGCGTGCAGGACGTCGCCGCCGCGTATCCCGACATCACACAGGACGATCGGATCGTCGATGCGGCCTGCATGCACCTGGTGATGCGGCCCGAGCAATTCGACGTGCTGCTGCTGCCGAATCTGTACGGCGACATTGTCTCGGATCTCTGCGCAGGCCTCGTCGGAGGGCTCGGCGTGGTGCCGGCAGCCAACCTCGGCGTCGACATCGGCGTCTTCGAAGCGGTGCATGGCAGCGCACCCGATATCGCAGGCCGCAACATCGCCAATCCGATGGCGCTCTTGCTCTCAGCACTGCTGATGCTGCGCCACATCGGTGAAGCGCCAATGGCCGATCGGATCATGAAGGCGCTCGGCACTGTGCTTGCCGACGATCGCGTGCGCACGCGCGACCTTGGCGGCACGGCGAGCACGACGGAATTCGCCGATGCCATCTGTCGACGCCTCGCAGCCTGATCACAGCACCGATCGATACTTCTTCGGCGTCCGCCGTTCGTGCAGGCGATGGTCGACAGCGATGGTATAGTCGGCGTACTCGATGGTCGACGAGATTACCCAGGCCGTCCTCTCCCGTGACGACATCGCGCGGTACCTGCAGGACAGCCATCGCGGCCACGCCACACGCGAGCGAATCCACGCGTACCTGGAAGAGCTGCGAACGACGCAGCGTTATTCGATCTACCGCGCGCTCAAACACCCGCTCTATCCGATTCTGCGCAAAATTGATCGCATCGGCGAGAACGTCGAGATCGTCAAGACGGCCGCACGCGCGGGACGGGTCGTCTACGCGTCGAACCACAGGAGTCATACCGACTATCTCGCCGAACCGCTCGTGCTCGACGACAACGGCATCCGTCCGCCGATTATCGCGGCCGGCATCAACCTGTTCGGTGGACCGCTCGGACTGCTGCATCGCCATGTGACCGGCGCGATGCCCGTCCGCCGCAACACGAAAGATCCCGTGTATCTGGTGACGTTGAAGGCGTACGTGGCCGAACTGCTTCGTCGTCACGATCTGTTCTTCTATCCCGAAGGCGGCCGCAGCTATAGCGGCGAGCTGAAGAGTCCCAAGACCGGGCTGCTGCACGCGGCGCTGCAGGCTGACGTGCCGCGGATTGCGATCATCCCGACGGCGATCGCGTACGACCTGGTGCTCGAGGATCACGTGCTCGCGCGTCAAGGGATCAAGCGCACGCAGAAGGCGTTCACGCGCGAGCTCGCCGAGATGGTGCGCTACGCCGTCGGCTACCGCTCACGCGCGATCGTCACCTTCGGCAAGCCGTTGTCAATCGAAGGCGTCGATCCGACGTCGCGCCGCGAGGTGCTCGACTTCGCGCACTCGCTGATGGCGGCCATCGGTCGCATGCAGAAGGTGCTGCCGACCGCCGTGGTGGCCAATGCGATGCGTCCATCCATCACGCGGAAGGAGCTCGAAGCGCGGGCCGAGGCGGTGATCGATACGCTGCGCTCCGCGGGCGCCAACCTCGGCGTCGAGTCGGGCGCTGAAGCGGTCGCGGCGGCGCTCGAGCCGCTCGAGGCACGCGGCATCCTCGTTGCTGAACGGGGCCGCGTCCGTGTCCGCGATCGCAACGTCCTGCGCTATTACGCCCGTACGCTTGATCATCTTCTCGCCTCGCCGTCGCGCCGCACACACTGATTCGGAGGGCGCGGGCGATCAGGCGCTCCTTTTCCATCCGCCGTTCTCGTAGATGTACGCCGGGGCGAAAGCCGTTTTCTACTCGCTGTCACGAAGCGCCACGCTCAAGCGGCTGGCATCGAAGTACGGCATGCGGTCGCGCGACAGCTTCGCGCGCCGCTTCATCGCCGGCGAAACGGTGGAGGAAGCCGTTGAAACCTCTCGTCACGTCGAGGCCGACGGGCTGCACATCACGCTCGACTACTTGGGTGAGAGCGTCCGCACCGCTGAGGAAGTTGACGCGGCGACACGCGCGTACGTCCGGCTCCTCGACGTCATCGTCGCCGCCGGAATCGAACGGAACATCTCGCTGAAGCTGACGCAGCTTGGCGCCAGCATCGACCGGGCGACGTGCGTGGACAACCTGCGTCGCATCCTCGAGCCCGCCGGGCGACACGGGTTTTTCGTCCGCATCGACATGGAGAACTCGCCGTGGACGCAGCTGACGCTGGATATCTTTGAAACACTCTGGCAACAGGAGTATCGCAACGTTGGCGTCGCGCTTCAGTCGGCGCTCTATCGCACGGAACGCGACGTCCAGCGGATGAACGAGCTTGGCGCGCGCGTGAGGCTGGTGAAGGGAGCTTACAAGGAGCCTGAGTCGGTCGCGTACCAGCAGAAAAGCGATGTCGATGCGGCATTCCTGCGACTGGCGCGAGTGCTCCTGGACTCGGGAACCTATCCCGCGATTGCGACACACGATCCAGCCATGATTGAGGGGACGCGGGCGTACGCGGCCGAACGCGGGTTCGGCAAAGACCGATTCGAGTTCCAGATGCTGTATGGAATTCGACGCGACCTGCAATCGGAACTGTCCTCGGAAGGCTATACGGTGCGGTTGTACATCCCATTCGGACGCGAATGGTTCCCGTATTTCATGCGCCGTCTTGGCGAGCGCCCTGCCAACCTCGGCTTTGTAATGCGCGGAATCCTTCGAGAAAAGTGATTGTCCTTCGCTCGCGGCCGCCTTTGATGGCCGCGCGAAAATTGTCATTGACCCGCGTGCGGGTAACGCCGTTCACAGTTCAGACAGAGAATCCTAGAATCCCATCACTTCGATTGACTGTTTGATGGACAAAAGGCGCCGTCCCCGCGTTCGATCGCGATCACCAATTCGTTAATCCATTCAGGAGCAATCGCTTAGGCATTCGACTGCGCGCGTGGCATTTCTCTTGAAATGTCGGGCTCGCGGTTGCGGGGACCCGGGAACCGACACCGAGTGGATTGTCGTCAAACCCGGGTAGGTACTTCGAAAGGGGTTCGGCGCAATGGTTACCGACAAGGTTCGGCAGTTCGTGTGTGGTCTCCACGGTCATGATGCGTTGCTGCACTTCGAACGCGGGCGCATCTCGCTTCAGTGCGCGTCCTGTGGGTACGAAACACCGGGTTGGGAGGTTCGGTCGGCGAAAGAGCTGCCGAAGAAAGCTGAATCAGCGCAGGTGGTGCAACTGCCGCTCGTCGATCACCGGCGCGTCGCGTAGTTATCATCACATCGAGCATAAGAAACGGGTCGCGCGGACCGCGCGTCCGCGCATCCGGTTTCACAAAGGGCCAGGCCGCTGCCTGGCCCTTCTTTTGTACGCGCGATGGATAATTCCGGCGTGCCCTCGGCAGATGTTTCACTGAACACCGCGCGCCGCATTGCGGACGCTGCCGCCGCGGCTGGTGGTCGCGCGCTCGTCGTCGGAGGATGGGTCCGCGACCGGCTGCGGGGACGTCCGTCGAAAGACATCGACATCGAGGTATTCGGAATTCCGCAGGAGCAATTGCCCGCATTGCTCGCACCCATCGGTCGCGTCGAACCTGTCGGTCAGAGCTTTCCGGTCTACAAGGTCGTGCCGTCTGGTCTGAGCGCCGGTGAGATTGACGTCGCGCTTCCGCGGCGAGAGTCGAAGCGAGGCCGCGGTCACAAAGGCTTCGAGGTCCATGGCGATCCCTCGATGAACGTCGTCGAAGCCGCGCGGCGGCGCGACTTCACGATCAACGCCATCTCGTGGAATCCGCTGACGGACGGCTACGAGGACCCGTTCGACGGCCGCGGAGATCTCCAACGACGGCTGCTCCGTGCTGTCGATCCGGAAACGTTCCCTGACGACAGTCTCCGGGCGCTGCGCGCCGTGCAGTTTGCCGCGCGTTTCGAGTTTGCCCTCGAAGACCATACAGCGGCGCTGTGCCGCGCGTTGCCGCTGGACGATCTTCCCGCCGAGCGCATTTGGGGGGAAATCGAAAAGCTCCTGCTACAGGCCGCTCGTCCTTCAATCGGACTCCAGCTGGCGCTCGATCTGGGAATCATCCGCCAGGTGATGCCTGAACTGCTCCCCACTGTCGGGTGTGAGCAGGAACCCGAATGGCACCCTGAAGGAGACGTCTGGACGCACACGCTGATCGTGGTAGACAAGGCGCGCGAGCTGAATGGTGATCTCGATCGCCCGCGTCTGATTACCGTGATGCTTGGTGCCGTCTGCCACGATCTGGGCAAGCCGTCGACCACGGCTGTCGTTGACGGACGGATCCGATCGCTCGATCACGAGCAGGCCGGCGTCGAGCCGACCGTATCGTTGCTCGACCGGCTGAACATCCACAGCGTCGACGGCTTCGACGTGCGAGCTCAGGTGATCGGCCTCGTCGCGCACCATCTCAAGCCCGGAGCGTTTCGGAAAGCAGCCCATGTCGGCGATGGCGCCTTCCGCCGCCTCGCTCAGAAAGTGGACCTGGAACTCCTCGCGCGCGTGGCGCGCGCCGACTGTCTCGGCCGCGCGGGCAACTTCGACTGCAGTGCGATGGATTGGTTCCTCGACCGCGCGCGCGCGCTCGGCGTCGAGCATCATCCGCCCGCACCGCTGCTGCTCGGCCGCCATCTGCTCGCGCTTGGGCTCACGCCCGGACCGCGGATCGGCGAAATACTGAGGCTCGTTTACGAGAAGCAGCTTGACGGCGAGGTGACGAGCGTCGAGGCGGGAATCGAGGAAGCCCGTCGCGTTATTTCAGAATCGACTGCCCAGTGATGTATTTCGCGTAGTGCTCGGGAGCGACATTTCCGCCCGACACGATGGCCACAACGTCCTCGCCCGCCGGCCTGTCGCGCAACACGGCGGCAACGCTTGCGGCACCGCTTGGCTCGGCGACGACATTGGCGTTGTCGAAGAGCCATTTGACTGCGGCCGCGATTTCTCCGTCGTCTACTGTCAGAACATCGTCTACAAGCGCCTGAACATGGGCGAAGGTAAGGTCGCCTGGTCGAACCGACATCAAACCGTCAGCGATGCTCGCCGTCTTCGGTAGCGTCACCGGATGCCCGGCCGCTCTGGAAGCGGTCATCTTCGCCGCGCCGGCAGGCTCAACGCCAACAATTCGAACGTTCCGCAACGCTTTCACCGCTGCCGCAACCCCGGATATAAGCCCACCGCCGCCGATGGGCACATACACGGCGGTAACGGATGGCCGCTGGTCGACGATTTCAAGTCCGCACGTCCCCTGGCCTGCGATGATCCACGGATGATCGAACGGCGGCACCATCGTCAGGCCACGGGCGGCGGCCTCGGATTCGGCACGCGATTTCCGATCCAGTACCGTCGTTCCAGCAAACAGAACCTCGGCCCCCAGGCGCTCAGCCCCCTCAACCTTCACACGGGGTGCGGTCTCCGGCATGACAACAACGGCGCTCACTCCCAGTAACTGCGCCGCAAACGCCACCGCCTGGCCGTGATTGCCCGACGAATACGTAATGACGCCTGCGCTGCGAGCATCCGACGAAAGCTGCGCGAGCATGTTGTAGGCACCGCGTACTTTGAACGCGCCGATCGGTTGCATGTTCTCGCATTTGACCGTAAACGCCGGTTCGCCATGGACGCCCCCGACCTCGATCAGCGGCGTGCGTCGAGCAACGCCCGCGATCCGAGCGGCTGCTGCACGAACGTCGCCGAGCGAGACGAGCGAAGTTGATACCGGAGCCGCGCCCACAACGCGGCTAGTATAGTTGGCGTCATGGCGCGCTATACGCTGGTGTACGGCCTCCGGCTTGTTCCGGAGGGGACGTTGATTGGTGCCGAAGAGGGCCGACTCAAACTCAGGAATGGCGGAGAGGCTGGACTGACGCTGCACACCATTGACGGGACCATTCCCCAACTGCGGCGGGCGCTGGACCGAAGTCTGGATGCATTTTTCGAACTGCTGCCGGGTGCGGAGGACGAAGATCGCGATGAGTAAGGAACCTGGTTTGCAAACTCCTCCTGATGTGACCGACTCGTCTGTTCCAACCTCGCCTGAGAAAGATCGGGTGCAGGTCGCGCAAACCATTTCACCCCACGAGTTGAACGACCGGCTCGTCGGCGAGTTGATCGATGCTGTTAAGAGCGTGCTCCGAAAGGAGGCGTCTGACAGGCTTCGAGACATTTACCTCATCGGCGACATCGAAAAGGACACGGCACGCGCGGTTATCGAGCGGCTACGCGAATTCGCCAATGACAATTCGCGTCCGATTACGCTCTATATCAACAGTGCTGGCGGGAATGTGACCGACGGCCTGGCGATTCACGATGCCGTTCGCGAGGTCGTCGGCCGCGGTATCGAGGTCACGATTGTTGTCCAGGGAATGGCGTACTCAATGGGTTCGGTGGTACTGCAGGCGGCGAGCGAGGGGCGCCGGCTCTCATACCCCCATTCCTGGATCATGATTCACGAGCCCGCGAAGTGGGCTGGCTGGCAATCGACATCTGCCGCTGCCCAGCACCTCGACCGCCTGAAGCAGATGCAGGCGCAGATCTATCAGATTCTCGCCACTCGATCCGGAAAGCCGTTACAGAAGATCATCCGCGACACCAAGCGGACCGACTTTTACCTCGACGCCAGGAAGGCGCTGGATTACGGGCTGATCGACGGGATTGTCGAAGGGGCTACGCCGCCTCTCGCCTCGCCCTGAACTCTTCCATTAGGCGCGCGACGTTCCCTGATACCGAATGCAGCGTCGGCGACCAGCCGAGCGCGCGCGCCCGCGGGCTGCGGATGCGTTGATCCAGCGCAAGCGCATCGGCATAGGGACCCATCTTCGTTCGAGCTTCGGGAAGTGGAACGTGGCGGATGTCAGGGCGCATCCGGACGTGTCCCGCAATCGCATCGACGATGTCGGCGACGCTCTCGTCGGCCTCGTCGTTGGCGTGAAATACGCCGAACGCCTCGGGATGCGTCGCAACTCGGAGATAGACGTCGGCAAGGTCACGCACGTACACGCAGGGCCAGTGGTTATTCCCTTCACCGATGACGCGGACCAGCCCGTTTGACGCGTCTTTTAGCAGGTCGGCAATGATGCCTTGCGTCCCGCCGTAGACGATTCCTGGCCTTACGACGACCGTTCGCAGCGTACTATTGGAGCCCGCATCCAGGACGAGCCGTTCGTGCTCGGGCCGCCACGCGGCGTAGGCCGTCGGACGCAGCGGCGCGTCTTCTTCCGCGGGTACAGCGGTATCGCCAAGCACCCACACTGCGGACGTGTAAATCACGGCTGCAGGGTGGCCTGACGCCGAACGGTTGGTCGCCGCAGCAAGCAAAGTCTCCACCGCCTGCCGATCCATCTTGTCGCGACGCGCCGAGGGTTCGAGCGCGGTGTGAACGATCACTTCCGCTTGTTCGGCGACAGCCGCGTATGCTGCGGGATTGCCAAGTTCGCCGACGATGGCGCGCACGCCACGCCGCTCGAGATATTCGGCTTTCGCGGGCTCGCGGACAAGCGCGGTGACCTCGTGCCCTGCGCGCAGAAACGAGTCAAGCACAGCGGAGCCGACATACCCGGTCGCGCCTGTGAGAAAGATGTGCATGGGAGGGCGCCTATTCTATCCCGGATCGCTGGCGACGAGTCCCGAATCCCGGTTATAGATTTCCCAATGCTCCCGCATGAGACGATCGATGTTCTTGACTCGCATCAATTCGATGTGAGCGCCCTCGAGCGCTACCTGCGCACGCGGATCGCTGGTGTGCATCCACCATTTCTCGTGCGCCAGTTCCGCGGTGGCCAATCGAATCCGACGTACTACATCGAGACGTCGACGCGACGGCTCGTGCTGCGGCGGAAACCCCCGGGCCATCTGCTGCCGTCGGCGCACGCCATCGAACGTGAATATCAGGTGATGAGCGCGCTGTACGGATCGGGCGTACCTGTGCCGAAGACGCATCTGCTCTGCGAAGATCCCGATGTCATCGGCACGGCCTTTTTCGTCATGGACTACGTCGAAAGTCATCCGATCGCGGACGCGACGCTTCCGGATCGCTCACCCGAAGACCGGAGAACCATTTATCGCTCGATGATTGAAACGCTGGCACGGCTCCATACCGTCGATTGGCGCGCCGCTGGTCTTACCGAGTACGGGCGACCTGGCAATTACGTGGCGAGGCAGGTGCACAGGTGGACGGCGCAATACCGTGCGTCCGAGACCGAACGCCTTGACGCCATGGAACAGCTGATCGCATGGCTTCCCGCGAACATTCCGGACGATCCTGCCGCGGCAATCGTGCACGGCGATTACCGACCTGGGAATCTGCTGCTGGAACCAAGGGAACCGCGGATTGCCGCCGTCATCGACTGGGAGCTGTCGACGATCGGGCATCCACTCGTCGACCTCGCGCACCATGCGCTGCTGTTCCGTACGAGTCCGGAGGATTTCGGCGCATTTGGCGACCGGCCGCGCCCCACGGGGGTTCCGAGTGAGACCGAGCACCTGGAGACATACTGTCGGTTGTGCGGGCGCACGTCGCTGCCTGATTGGAATTTTTACGTCGCTTTTGCGCTGTTCCGGTTCGCGGCAATCTGCCAGGGGATCATGGGACGCGTCGTCGAGGGCACCGCCAACGATCCCGATGCACGCAGGGCCGGCGCGCGGGCGCGACCGATGGCAGAGCACGCCTGGCGGCTGATCGCATGATCACGAATGCTTCTTCAGCTCGATACGCGCGATCTGCCTCCGATGCACTTCATCGGGGCCATCGAGGATTCGCATCGTTCGCGCAGTCGCCGCCAGATAGGCGAGCGGAAACACCTGGCTGACACCCGCCGCGCCAAACAGCTGAATCGCCCAGTCGAGCACGCGGCTCGTCATTTCGGGGACGGCGACTTTGATCTCGGCGATCACCTGCTGCGCGGTCTTGTTGCCCGACGTGTCCATCACCCAGGCGGCGTGCAGCACGAGTAACCGGGCGCGATCGATTTCGATCCGTGCCTGCGCAATACGTTCCTGAGTGACATCGTTGTCGCTGAGCGCCCTACCGAACGCAACCCGTTGCTTGGCGCGCTGACACATCAGCGCCAGCGCGCGTTCGGCCACTCCGATCTGTCGCATGCAGTGATGAATGCGGCCCGGGCCCAGACGGCCCTGCGCGATCTCGAAACCACGTCCCTCACCCAGAAGCAGACTCGCCTTCGGCACGCGCACGTTTTCGAATAACAGCTCTCCATGTCCGTGCGGCGCATCGTCGTACCCAAAGACGCTCAACATGCGCGTGACTGTAATGCCAGCGGCATCGCGTGGGACCAGAATCATCGACTGTTGTTTGTGGCGGTCGGCATTGTGAGCGTCTGTCTTTCCCATGACGATCAGCAGTCTGCAACGCGGATCGCCGATCCCTGAGGTCCACCACTTCCGGCCGTTGATCACGTATTCGTCGCCGTCGCGAACGATCGATGCCTGAATGTTCGTCGCGTCCGACGATGCGACGTCCGGCTCGGTCATCGCGAAAGCAGAACGGATCGTTCCCTCGAGCAGCGGCACCAGCCACTGCTTTCGTTGCGCGTCGGTGCCGTAGCGGACCAGCACCTCCATGTTGCCCGTGTCGGGAAACGAGCAGTTGAACACCTCGGGCGCGATGGGAGACCTTCCCATCAACTCACAGAGAGGCGCGTAGTCGAGATTGGTGAGTCCGGGGCCGTATTCACTTTCCGGCAGGAACAGGTTCCAGAGGCCTGCGCGCTTCGCGCGTGCCTTCAATTCCTCGATGACCGGAGGAATCGCCCAGCGGGACGGACCGGATTCAAGTTGCTCGGCAAAGACCGCTTCGGCCGGCAGAACGTGCTCGTCCATGAATCGCTGCAGCTTCGCCAGCAGGTCCTTCGTCCGCGCGCTGAAGTCGAAATCCACTTATCGCCTGATACCTAGATATCCCAAATCCGTTCCCGATCGAAGAACGTGATCTCGCCGTCTTCACTGACTTTCAACACCGGGCCAAACTTACCCGCCGCCATTGCCGCCGTCGTGCGAGCGCCCTCGACAATGCCTTCCGTCTCGAGCTCCGAGGGTGGATGCCGGAGTATCGCTCCGGCCGCAAGAAGGCGTCCTTCACGGTCAACGACAATGGCGCCATCGAGCGACGCCAGTGTCGAGAGCACACTCAAATCAAGGTCCGTGACCGTTCGTCCCTCGAGCAGATGCAGGACCTCCCGACGCGATACGCTTCCCGATCCCGGCAAGTCCGTCTGGAACGGTATGTCCAGCCGATCGGCAGGCGCGACGAGCTGCGGAACGGCTTCGACAGGATCGCGAAGCACGGCGAAGAGCGCGCCTTCGCGCGCATCGGCCAAATCGAGTGCGAGTTGGAACAGCCGCAGCGCCAGCGCCGCGTTGCCGACCGCATCTGCCCACAGCTCGTACTTCCCTTTGAGATCCAGCAGATGCCAGGCGGCGCTGTGAAACGAGAACACCTCCGCCCCGTCGGCAAAGACTTTGATATCCCGCGACGGGCTGAGCACGACACACACGCTCCGCAGCGTGAGCGTGGCGCGCGCATGCGCCTGGTAAGCGGTGGCACCCGGCACATCCAGGATTTCATCTGGACAGAGCTGGCGACCCCAGCGATCGATGTCAATGATGTCGAGCAGCCGTCCTTCCGCATTGGCGAGGAACACGGTCCGCACCCCGTCCGCCAGCCGATAGAAGCTTTTGATGGACGTCAACGCCTCCATATCGGAGGGCGGACGTTTGTCGGCCTCGGGCAGCTCGGGCCGGCATGGATCGTAATCACCAGCGAGCAGGAGTATCCCCGTGGAAATCGGGCGATTCTCATATGTCGACAGCGCGGCCACGCGCAGCATCTCGATAATCGACGCGATGCGATCGACGGAACCCTCTGCTCCGGCGTCGCTGTACGGCCGTTCGTCGAAGAAGGCGCCGACGTAACGGTCCTCGATCGGCCCGCGGAATAGTTCGCCGCGCTCGGCAGCCAGTTCAGGATTCAGAACCGCGCGATACCGGGCACGGATGACCGCCACGATTGCCCGTGCCATGCGGATCTGGTGCGGCGTAAACGTGCCGCGGCCCGGCATCCGTAGCAGGTAGCGAGTCCCGGCCCATGAAAGGCTCAGCGTCGATGGCTCGGTTGACGGCTCGATTGTGAGCGGACGATCGGAAGTCGCGGACTGTCGCGGCTCGACGGTGAGCGACGCACGGCGGAAGAACTGCCGCAGCGCCGCCTGAAGGATGCCGTCATAGAACGCGTTGAGCGCAAGTCCGGGTGGGGTCGACATGTGAGACTCAGGGCTCGAGGCCAGGGCTCGTCTTGAGCCATCATAATTCGACCGTGCAGCGCCAGACGCTGATCGACTTCTTCCGCGACCTCGTCACCATCCGCGGCGAATTCCTCGTGTATGACGATGGCTATCGCGTCCGCGGACATACGTATGAGGAGGTCGGACGCGCGGCTCGTGGATTCGCCGTCCGACTGGCAGCCGCTGGCCTGAAAAAGGGAGACAAGGTCGTCTTCTGGGGCGAAAACCGCCCTGAATGGATCGTCTGCTACTGGGGCTGCCTTATTGCCGGCGTCATCGTCGTTCCGATCGATTACCGATCATCTGTTGAATTTGTAGGCAAGGTGCGGGGTCTGGTTGAGGCCAGGATCGTCCTGGTTGGCGAAGACGTGAATGAAACCGGGTTTGCCGTCGAGCGATCGGATCGAACCGGCGTTGCCGTCTGGCGCTTTGGCGACATTGATTGGCGTGCCGATGGCCCAATGCCCGAGGTCGCGGTTTCACGTGACGACATCATCCAGATCATTTTCACGTCGGGCGCGACCGCGGAACCGAAGGGCGTTGTCATCCGACACCGGAACGTGCTCGCGAATATCGTCCCCGTCGAGCGCGAGATCATCAAATACCGCCAATACACGCGCCTGTTTCATCCGCTGCGATTCCTGAACCTGCTGCCGCTCAGCCATATGTTTGGACAGTCGATGGCCACCAACATCCCACCGATGGTCCGTGGGACGGTCATCTTCACGCGCAGCTTCAATCCGCATGACATCCTGCGGGTGATCAAGTCGCGGCGAGTCTCGGTGCTAGTCTGCGTGCCGAAAATTCTCGATGTGCTGCGCGAGCACGCGATTCGCGCCTGGCCCGAATCGAATGAGGGGCCGGCCTCGGGTATTTCCATCCCGGGGCGATGGTGGCGGTACCGTCGCATCCATTCCGCGTTTGGTCTGAAGTTTTGGGCCTTCGTCGTCGGCGCTGCCCCGCTGCCGTCCGACGTCGAGGAGTTCTGGCGCCGTATGGGTCTCGCCGTAATCCAGGGCTATGGACTGACGGAAACTGCGCCGATCGTCACGCTGAATCATCCGTTCAGGACGAGCAAAGGATCGGTCGGCACCCCAATTGGTGGCGTTGAAGTCCGCATTGCAGACGACGGCGAGATTCTTGTTCGGGGCGAGAACGTCACGAGCGGCTATTACAAGGCTGCCGGCTCCGGGCCACAGGCCCCGGAGCCGGAAGCCCGAAGCCTGGAGCCGATCTTTGACGCCGAAGGCTGGTTCCACACGGGCGACATCGGCGACCGGGACGAGCAGGGGCGCATTTTCATCAAGGGTCGCAAGAAGGAAATGATCGTCACGCCCGAGGGATTGAACGTCTTTCCCGAGGACGTCGAGCGAGTGCTGAACGAGCTGCCAGGCGTGCGCGAGTCCGCGGTCGTCGGCGTGACGCAGGGCGCCGAAGAGCGCGTCCACGCGGTGATGGTGCTCGATCCCGATGCAGATAGAGACGCGGTCGTACGTACGGCGAACAGCCGCCTGCAGGATCACCAGCGCATTCGTTCCGCTTCTGTCTGGAACGCGGGGTCTCTTCCACGCACCGAAGGGACGCGGAAGTTGAAACGAGCGGCAATCCGTGAATGGGTGCAGGCGGGTGAGAAGCCGGTGACAATCGCGGGCGGCGACAGCCTTGAGTCGCTGATCGCGCGGTTCGCGCATGGCCGCGACATCACCGGCACGACGACGCTGGAGGAACTCGGCCTCAGCTCGCTCGAGCGCGTCGAGTTGATGATTGCGCTCGAGGATCGGTTTCAGACCAGGCTCGACGAAGGCCGGTTCTCACAAGCGGCCCGCGTCGCCGATCTGAAACAACTCGTCGAGCAGCCGGGTGCGATTGAGGAGGTCACCGAACCCGTCGATTTCCCGTCGTGGAATCGCACATGGCCAGTCCGCATCATCCGGCGCCTGGCTCAGGCCACATGGATTCTGCCGCTCGCTCGCGCCTTCGCCTGGACACGAATCGAAGGACGTGAGCATCTTCGGGAGCTCGACGGACCGGTGATCTTCGCCGCGAACCATCAGAGCCACATGGACGTCCCGGTCATACTGGCGGCGCTGCCGGCGCGCATACGCGCACACGTCGCGCCGGCGATGGCAAAGGAATTCTTCAAGGCGCATTTCTTTCCGGAGGGGCACACCTGGAAGCAGTGGTTTACCAATACTGTGAACTACTACCTGGCGGCGTTCTACTTCAACGCCTTCCCTCTTCCGCAGCGCGAAGCCGGGGCGCGACAAACGCTCTCTTACGTGGGCGAACTGGTCGACGGTGGCTGGTCGATTCTGATTTTTCCAGAGGGTGAGCGCTCGGCGACCGGGGACATCAAACCGTTCCGCGGTGGAATCGGGATGATGGCGTCACGTCTCGATGTGCCAGTCGTACCCGTACGGCTGGACGGCATCGATCGCGTACTGCACATGAAGTGGAAAATGGCGAAGCCTGGTCACGTTCGAGTGGCGTTTGGACCCCCGATGCGCTTACGTGGAGAAGACTACGCGGCGCTCGCCGCCGAGGTAGAACGTCGCGTTAAATCACTGTAAAGACAAAAGTTCTTTCGAGGTTGCGCCTGTCGTTCCACGTGTGGCACACTCGTTGCTAGAATTGCGTGAAAGGATGAGCTGTTGAGCAAAGACGATCTAATCGATATGCAGGGAACCGTAGTGGCGGTGCACTCGGGTGGTCTGTATCGCGTGCAATGCGACGCCGGCCATGAGGTGCTCGCTCAGCTGAGCGGCCGGATGCGGCGCTTCCGCATCAAGGTCGTCCCCGGTGACCGCGTAACGGTTGGCGTCTCTCCTTACGATCCGGTGCGCGGCATCATCACGTTCCGCGCACGATAGTTACTGGTGACACTGCATACCAACGCCCCAACATCGAAGCGCAGGGGCCGCCGCACTGGCCCGAATCATTCACGACGCCGCAAGGGTGCTCACAAGCCGGTTCACATCAAGCCCGAGCCGCCGGTGCTGGCATACGAGGCGGAGGCGTTCGACCCTGCGCCGATTGCCTTCGATAGTCTGAGTCTCGACGCGCGGCTGCTCCACGGCATCCGCGATCTCGGCTGGCCAGAAACACGCCCCGTTCAGAGCGGCGTGATCCCGCTGGCGCTCGCTGGCGAAGACGTGATCGCGTGCGCCGAGACCGGTACCGGCAAGACCGCCGCATTCCTCGTCCCGATTCTGCAGCGGTTCCTCCGCGAAGGACCGACGCGGACTCCCGCGACACGTGCGTTGATTCTCGCGCCGACTCGCGAGTTGGCCGTGCAGATCGAGGATCAAGTGCAAGGCCTTACGTACCACACGACGGTATCGAGCGTCGCCGTCTTCGGCGGCGTCCCGATGACGCAGCAGGAACAAGCGCTGAAAGCGAACGTCGATATCGTCGTCGCGACGCCAGGACGGCTCATGGACCACATGCGGCACAACGCGGTGAGCTTCGAATCGCTCGAGGTACTCGTGCTCGACGAAGCCGACCGCATGCTGGACATGGGATTCTGGCCGGACGTGCAGCGCATCCTCGCCGCGCTGCCGGCGAAGCGGCAGACGCTGCTGTTCTCGGCGACCATGCCGGCCGAGGTGCTGAAGCTGACGAAGGAGTTCCTGCACCATCCAAAATACGTGCAGGTTGGCAGACGCGGCGGTCCCGCGCAGACAATCACCCACGCGGTCCAGACCGTGCCGGCAAGCGAGAAGGTGCAATGGCTCGCTCGATGGCTGCGGCAGGAAGCGACCGGGCCGGTGCTGGTATTCTGCCGAACGAAGATTGGCGCGGATCGAGTTGCGTCGCGCCTGAGCGGCATGGGCATCCGCACAGTGGCGCTGCATGCGGATCGCACGCAGCAGCAGCGGATGGCTGCTGTCGAAGGGTTTCGGACGGGGACTTACCCGGTGATGGTCGCCACCGATGTCGCCGCACGTGGCCTCGACATCGATGGCATCGCGCACGTCGTGAATTTCGAAGTGCCTGACACGCCCGAAGCCTACGTCCACCGCGTCGGCCGTACCGGCCGCGCCGAATCAACCGGGAGCGCGCTCACGTTGGCCGCCCCTGAAGAATTGCGCGCGCTCCGCGCGCTGGAGAAAGCCGTTGGCGTCCAACTTCAATAACGACGCGCTCGTTGGCGGCACAGCCGACGATCACACGTCGCCCGTGGAACCCGCGGAACCGGCACCGGTCAAACCGGGCGAGGGACCTGTCACGTCAGATCGCCCCGGGTCGGCCGCATTCGTGCGCTTCCGGTCGTGCCGATGGATGCAGCCGGCGGAAAACGGCAATCAGGAGTTCTGCACGCATCGCGAGGTGAAGCCGTACGCGGGAACCCAGGGATTCGATGCCGACGCATGGTGCCCCGAGTGTCAGTACTACAAACTGCGACGCGCGCCGAAGAAGCGCAATCCGACCGACGATTACACGTATTAGTCGGAAAATTCCCGCGCCAGCTCCACCCACTCTCCGTTCGGCGCAAGCTGCTGATAGGCCTTCCAATGCGAGCGCGCGTCCTGTGACTGGCCGTTCTTTTCGAGCGTGACTGCGAGATAAAAATGCGCGTCGGCGTAGGTCGGGTTCAGTTTCAGCGCATCCCGATAGCACGCCTGTGCCTCGCGGTAGCGCCCAAGATCGTGAAAGATGTTGCCGAGGTTGAAGTGGGCTTCGAACACGTCGGCCTCGAGCGCAATGGCGCGCTCGTAGAGCGCCTGCGCCTCCGCTTTCTCGTCGCGTGAGTAGTGGATGTTGGCCAGATTGATCAGGGCGGGAACGAGGTACGGATCGATTTCGAGCGCGCGTCGATAGGCAGTCGCCGCCTCGTCGAAATTCTCCGGGTTCTCATCGTCGAGAATGGACGCGGCGGCGAAATACTGCGCGGCGGATGATTCTTCGACGACGGGAGCGGGATCCATCAGCGCGGCCATCGGCGGCGGCTCGCGCCGTTTCAGTTGCAGCACCTTAGCGTGCTGCGCGTCGAGACGAAAATCAAAGGTCAGTTGTCCGTTCCGGGAAGCCAGCAGGTTGCGCAGCACCGAGCGGAACTTCGCGCCTCCGGCAACCGCTTCGTCGGCCTGGCGAACGATCGAGACGTCCGCAAATGAAAAGAAGGAATCGCCGTGCGGGCGATGGAAGGGACGGATCAGTCCCCACTTCTGCATGTAGCGCAGATGATCCTCGCGCACGTGCTTGTAGCGCTCGAGGAGCTGACGCTTCGAGATGTGAGCCGACTCCGGCGAGGACACGCGCGTTCACTATAATCCAGCTCATGATCTTGGCTGGCGATCTTGGAGGCACCAAGACGCTGCTCGGTCTTTTCGAACGCGCTGAACCGCGGCCGCAGCCGGTCATCGCGCACGGATATCCGACTCAGGAGTTCGACAGCTTCACCGCGATTCTCGACGTGTTCGCACGTGATGTTGGAAACCCGCTCGCGATCGAAGCCGCCGCCGTGGGCGTTGCCGGACCGATCGTCGATCAGCACGCACACCTCACGAACATCCCGTGGGATGTCAGCGCGACGCAAATTGGCCATCACCTGCACGTGCGCGGCGTCGCGCTCCTCAACGATCTCGAAGCGATGGCCACCAGCGTCGCCCTGCTCAAAGGCGACGAAGTTGTGCCGCTGCAGCGAGGCGAACCGAACACGAGCGGCAACGCGGCGGTCATCGCGGCAGGAACGGGACTCGGACAGGCTTATCTGCACTGTGTGAGTGGACGTCTGCTGCCGGTGCCGTCAGAGGCCGGGCATGCCGATTTTGCGGCGCGCACCGATCGTGAGTTCGAGCTGGTGCGGATGCTCCGCGATCTCTATGGGCGGGCAGAAGTGGAGCAGGTGCTCAGTGGTCCGGGGCTGGTGAACATTCATCGGTTGACACACGCGGGACGCTCGTGCGCGTCTGTCGATGGGGTCGCACCCGCGGAACAGCCTGCTGCCATTTCGGAAGCCGCGCTGTCGCAGCAGTGCGGAGGTTGCGTCGAGGCCCTCGAGATGTTCGTCGAGGCGTATGGTGCCGAGGCTGGGAATCTCGCGCTTCGCGGGGTGGCCACTGCCGGCGTCTACATTGGCGGCGGCATTGCGCCGAAGATTCTCCCCGCGCTTCAGAACGGGCGTTTCATCCGAGCATTCCGCGCGAAAGCTCCGATGGCCGATCTCGTCGCCGCAATGCCTGTCAGCGTCATCGTCAAACAGGATGCTGGACTACTCGGAGCGGCGATAGCCGCACAGCAGCTTATTTCCTAATTGCTCATCGCGTCGAGCGCCCGGATGCCGGACCGCATGCCGTGCAGCCACGTCGCCACCGTGAGCAGCATTGCACCAACGAAACAGGCCCCCATTGATACGAGCCGCAAGCCTGGAATCGGCCGCTGCCGCAGTTGGTAATACAGATAGGTCGTTGAAGGCCATCCCACCAGCGCGATGATCGCGATGACGAGGAGCACCGCAATGACCATGAACGCGACGCCGCCATAGGAGCCGGAGACGTCGCTCGGATTGTCCGCCGTGAATCGCGGGTAGCGTGCACCGAGACCGGTGGCGAGCCCCACGAGGGCGAAACTCAAAAACAGAATCGCGACGGCCGCAACGCTCTTCAGAAACGGATCGATATCAAGCAACTCGTTGGCGGCCACCGTCAGCGTCTCGGCGAGCAACAAGACAGGAATCAATCCGATCCAGAACTTCGACCAGAGGAAGTCGCGCATCTCCAACGGGGACTTGCGAACCAACCAGAAGGCACGTCCCTCGGCAGACACCATCGGGAACACGAAGCGAACCGCCACGGTGGCGAGAACGAAACCCGCCATACCAAGATTGAGCAGCGCGTAGACGTTCTTCACGAACCCGCTCATGTACGGGATGCGACCGAGATCGAGGACGCGGAAGTTGTAGAGATAAATGAGGACCATCGCGAGCAGCAGCAGGAGTTGCGACCACTGAGTCACGTCACGGAGAAAGATTTTCACGTCCTTGATGAACAGCTGTTTGCGAACCGGTGACAGCGGCAGTCTGCGTGCGATCACATCGACGCCTCGAAAGTGGGCGAATCGCGCCTTCGGCGCTTCCTGCGAGCGGCTGTAGCCGGAAAAGTGCCAGCGTTCATCGGCGACGCGAAGACCGACGCAGCAGGCGAGCGCCGTTGACCAGATCGCGCCGGCATGCATCAGATCCCAGCCGCCCTTGAGGCTCGCAAACACCAGCTCGCCGGCCCAGAACGATGGCAGAAGCGGAGTGAGCGGCGACTGAAGGGAACTGAAAAATCCGGTGAGGTCGGGTAGCGATTCTGCGCGCATCAGCTGTTCGGGCCGGAGCATGCGCAACAGAATGACGACGCTGCCCACGAACAGAAAGCTCATGAGCATCAGCAGGTCTCTCGCGCGCCTGGCGGGAAAGACGTTGACCAGCAGGAGCGTGGACGCTGTTCCGACGGCGACCGGAATAATCGCGAACGGCAGAATGGTGAGCGCCGACGTGACGTAGAACGAAACCGGTGCACACCGCACAACTCCGACACCGAGAAGCACGGGCGCGATGAACACGACAACCATCCACGACGACTGCGCGACAGTTTTCGCGAATCGCGCATAGAACAGCCGCCGCGACGCAATGGGCGCGGTGAGCAGGAGGCGCAGGTCGTCAGAAAGAAAGAACGTCGACAGCCCCGTGACGATCCCGCTGAAGGTCAGAAACGCCAGGAAGGTCATGAAGATCCACGAAAGCCCCAGCCGCAGCAGGTAGTCGCCCAGTTCCTCATAGCTATTGAGCTGCCAGGTCACCCAGGCGGCGGCGTAGAACAAGGCGGCGAACACTCCGATCCCCATTGCCCCAAACAGGAAGGCTCGTGTGAGATCGCCGGGTTGCCGGCGCGCAGCCCGATTCCGCGACGACCAGATCGCCGGCAGCAGCAAGTAGGTGAACGCGCCTTTCATACCGCTTCTTCGAGTTCCTGGAGCGCGGTTCCACCGGTCAGGCGAAGGAACACGGACGTGAGGTGATCGTCGGCGCCGCCCGCCATCTGGCGGATTTCGTCGACGGTTCCCTGCGCGATGATCTTTCCCTTCAGGATGATGCTGAGGCGGTGGCACATCTCCTGGGCGACTTCGAGCGTGTGGGTGCTCATGAGGATCGCAACGCCACGTTCGCTCATGCGACGGAACACGTCCTTGATCAGCCGGGCGCCCCGCGGATCGAGGCCGACCATCGGCTCGTCGACCGCCACGGCGCGCGGACGATGAAGAAACGCTGCGCACATGACCAGCCGCTGCTTCATACCGTGCGAGAAGCTCTCGACAAGCTCGTGTTCCACGCGCCGCAGCTCGAACAGATCGAGCATCTCGTGCACGCGATCCATGACTCCATCACCGTCGAGTCCGTATAGCCCGCCATGAAAGCGCAGGAACTCACCCGCGGTGAGCTTCTCGTAAATGAACGGACGATCCGGAATGAAACCGAGCGACGACTTCGCCTGCTCCGGTTCGAGCGCGACATTGTGCCCGTCCACAACGACACGACCCGACGTTGGTTTCAACAGCCCGGCAATCATGCGCAGCGTCGTCGTCTTGCCGGCGCCATTAGGGCCGAGAAAACCATGAATCTCACCCGGCGGCACGTCGAGTGAGATGTCGTCGACTGCGGTAAACCGGCCATACTGCTTCACGAGATGCTCGACCGCGATCATCGGGTGTTCCTGTCAAGGTTGAGAGAGCGAGGTTTCAGCCAGCTGCTCAACCAGCAGCAATCCGCCGCTGGCGGTTCCGGCGTCGCCGATTGAATGGGTACTGGATCCGATTGCGCGCCGACGAGGATCGGCGTCGTGTTCTCGGCAAGCTTCATGTCGAGGATGGTCATGCGGAGCCGCCCAATCAGCGGGAGGATGGCGGCCTGTTTGTCGAGGCCACCACGCGCGAGGCGCAGATGCGTGGCATCGGCTGGAAACTCGTTGAGCGTCGGATCGACGGGCAGCCACAGGCCACGGTCGTCACCTTCATCGATATAGACCTCGGGCCACGCGTGGTAATAAAACGCGCCGCTGATACCCCTCACATACGTCAGGCCCACAGCGATGCGAGCGGGAATGCCAATCGATCGTGCCATTGCAACGTACAACGCGGTGTGTTCGTTGCAGTCGCCCACCTTGGTCCTCAGCACCTCACGCGCAGAGGGGAGGCTGATAGTCGGCTTCTTGTCGAGTAGTCCGTTGACGTAGCGCGTCAGCTTTTCCGCTCGTGCACGCGTGTCGACGGCACCCGCGACGGCCTTCTCGGCCTCGGCGCGGATTTCCGGCGCGTCGCTTTCGATCAACGGCTCGGGTCTCAGGTACTCGCGAACGTCTGTTTCGAGAGGGCCCGGCTCGAGCGACTGTGGATCGATCAATTCAATCGTCGATCCGCGTACCGTTTGTCCACTGCCCTGCAGATCCGCATTCGTCAGGTCCGCGCCATTGAGCTCGAGGCGCAGCAGCCGGACGTCGCGCGGCTCGTCGATGCGCCGCCGCATTGCAGGAACGACAGCCGCGGCCTGCAGAAGGTCGCTCTGCACGGGTTCAGGGACGCTGAGACTCTGCGCGCGATCTGCAGACTCGCGAACGGTCATGAGTCCGAGCGGACTCTCCTCGCGAATGACCTCCCCCGTGTCCGTAATCCACGACGTCGTGTGTAGTCCCGCATATTCCAGATTGACGCGGAACGCCGGAAGCGGTCGCGTCCCGTCGTTTCGCACAATCTCGCGATTACCGATCGCCACGGTGACCGGAGCATTCCGCAGCGTGGCGGGATCGAAAATCGTCCACTGCTGCCGCGAGCCCGCGACGAGCCGTCCGCCCGCGAGCAGCCGCGCAAAGTTCTGTGTGAGAACCGGTACCTCCGGAAGGTCGCGCGTTTCTGTCCGCGTGCTCCCGGCGGATGTAATCGCAATGACAAGACGCGCTCGCCCGCCGGCGCCCTCAATCGGATCCACGCGTCCGCGGACCACGATCGCGCCAGTACCGGGATCGAGCGAGAAATCGAACGATCGCAAGGCGAACTTCGAATCGACACGCGCGGCCGTGTGCAGCGCAGCCGCGCTGGATGCACCAAGCAACGACATCTGCAGACGGCCGTCTTCCTGCAGTTCGAATCCGTCATCGCGCGGTACGGTTTGACTGACGGTGAACCCAATCTTTTCGCCGCGGTAGTACACGCCGCGCCATTCCGCGTTCGACCCGTAGCGGGCAAGGTCCGTCGCCAGATTCGCGGCCGACGGGTCGAAGTACGACCGCTTGACCAGAATGGCCATCGACGCAATCCAGGCGATGATGATGAGGGTGGAAACGGGCCGCGTGACCGACCGCGGCAGTGGCGTGAACAACGTCATGGATCTGTGAAGTCTCCCCCTATCTATCGGTCCGTTTGCGCCAGCCATGAATCTGAACCCCAGGCATTTGAGAAACGTTACGGATCTGGCATTGCTATGCAGAAATGAGACGCGTGCAAGCCGTTCAGAGACCTGAAATCAACGACTTAGTGCGGGTACGGCCGTTGCCCCTGCAGGCGCATATGAAGACATCCATTTCAGTGGAAGCGACCCTGATCCGGACGATCGCACGGACCGGCGTGGTACTGCTGGCGGCCACGGTGGCTGCGTGCGGCGGTTCCACCCAGGTCATGACGGGAACCGCACCCTCGCAGGTCTCATCCGTCGCCGCAGCGGGCGAAGACGGCGGCAGCTTCAGTCTCTTGAAGGAAGGTAAGGGAAAAGGTCATTCACCCGCGCCCGAACTCGGGACTCCCACGACGGGCGACACTCCCGAACCGGACGACCCCGAAGGCGACGGCGACCAACTCGGGAACGGTCATGGGCATGGCAAGGCCCAGATTCAAATCGAAGGGTTCACCAAGTCGATCACCGGCGACTGTCCCGCCTTGACCATCGTCTTTGACGACACGGAGGAGACCACGGTCAAAACAGAGGACCTCACAACCGCATTCCAGCGCGCGACATGCAAAGCGCTGAAAGAGTCCACGGCACCATCGATTCACCTCCATATCGCCGCGACGCGAATGGAGGATGACTCACTGGTCGCGACCTACGTTCGGATGCAGGGACCGAAGTTTGACGACAGCGACGATGCTGATGAGGACGAGACCACGACGACGAATTAGATCGTTCGAATCGTTCGAATCGTTCGGATCGTTCGGATTGTTCGTTGCTTAGCAGTACGAACGACTCGAACGTTCCGAACGACCGGAATCCTCCGCCATCCACCAGCCATCAGATTCCCTAGAGTAGAATTCAGCAAGACCCACGCCCGTGCGTATTACGCTCAACGGGGACCCGTACGATCTCGAGCAGCCGGTGTCGGTTCAGGAGCTGCTCGAACGGCTGAACGTCGATCCCCGGCGCGTTGCGGTCGAACACAACATGGTCATCGTCAAGCGCCACGCGTTTGCCGCGACGCTGGTCGGCGACGGCGACGAAGTCGAGATCGTCAATTTTGTCGGCGGCGGCGCCTCCAACGGGCGTCGTCAGACGCGTTCCGGGTTGGATAAAGCTTGAAGCAGGGAAAGCCATGAACGATTCTCCATTCAGCATTGCAGGCCGCACGTTCAAGTCGCGGCTCATCGTCGGCACCGGCAAGTACTCGTCGCACCCGGTCATGGCGCAGGCGCATGCGGCCTCCGGCGCGGATATGGTGACCGTCGCGGTGCGACGCGTGAACATTTCGGACCGCAGCCGCGAATCGTTGCTCGATTACATCGACACCTCACGCATGTTCATCCTGCCAAACACCGCGGGATGCTACACGGCGGACGAGGCCGTCAGGACGGCGAGGCTCGCGCGCGAAGCCGGCCTGTCCAACTGGGTCAAGCTCGAAGTCATTGGTGACGAGCGAACGCTTTTCCCGGACAACGAAGCGCTGGTCGAGGCAACGCGCACTCTGGTGCGCGACGGGTTCGTCGTCCTGCCGTACACCAGCGACGATCCGGTCGTATGCCGCAAGCTCGAAGACGCGGGGGCCGCCGCGGTCATGCCGCTCGGCGCGCCTATCGGCTCCGGCCTGGGCATTCAGAACGTCAACAACATCCGGATCATCCGCGAGTTCTCCCGAGTCCCGGTCATCGTCGATGCGGGTGTCGGCACGGCATCGGACGCGACGCTCGCCATGGAGCTCGGCGCCGATGGCGTGTTGATGAATACGGCCATTGCGGGCGCCCAGGAGCCCATCGCGATGGCCGAAGCGATGAAACACGCGGTCGCCGCCGGCCGTCTGGCTTACCTCGCAGGCCGCATCCCGAAGAAAATGTACGCGAGCGCCAGCAGCCCCGTCGAAGGACTCGTCGGCCGCTGATCGATGACGGACGTCAAGGCAGGGCCGCAGCCTTCGGCAATTCCTCCGCCCGATCGATCCCAGCTGGAACGTCTCAACACGCTCTACCGAATCATCGACCAAGCACCGGCCGGCGCAGGGCTGAAGGCGCGCTTGGCCTCCAGCGCGCGGCGCCTGCTCGGACGCGTTCTGTCACGCCAGCAGGAGTTCAACGCCGCTGTCGTTGAGCACATCAATCGAAATATGGCGCTTGGTCTGGAGGCGCACCACGCCAGCGTCAACACGATCGAATGGATGGCTGGCACCATCGACGGGTACCGGGACGCGCGCGACGAGGTCGAGCGGCACCTCGAGGCGCTCCTCGCACGAGAACGACGAAACGACACCGCCGTGCGCGCGCTCGCCGCGCAACACGACGAACTGCGCTCGGCACTGAGCGTGGTGCAGCAGGCCGCGCACAACCTCAAGCGCGAGATCGAGAAGGTGTCTGCTGGAAATCCCACATCCCACATCCCACATCCCACATCCGAAGACGAGCCCAGAACCGCGACGAATCCCGAATCCCGAACCGCGAATCCCGCCGATGTGGCCTCGCAATTCGATGATCTCGACAGCCACAAGTACGTCGGCTTCGAGGACCAGTTCCGTGGTTCACCCGACGACATCCGGCGCCGAGTGGAGGACTACCTGCCGGTCTTCGAGAACGCGAGCGACGTGCTGGATGTGGGGTGCGGGCGCGGCGAGTTCCTCGAACTGCTGCGTGACCGCGGCGTGAGGGCGCAGGGCATCGACATCAACCCCGCGATGGTGGAGGTGTGCAGGGGGAAGGGATTACAAGCGGAAACCGGTGATGCGCTGGCGTACCTGGGAGGGCTGCCGGACAGTTCGCTGGGGGGACTGTTCGCGGCGCAGGTCGTCGAGCATCTCGAGCCGAGATACCTGATGCGGCTGCTCGACGCGGCGTTCGACAAGCTGCGGCCCGGCGCGCCGATCGTCCTTGAAACGATCAACCCGGCGTGCTGGTTCGCGTTCTTCGAAAGCTACATTCGCGATCTGACGCACGTCCGACCGGTGCATCCGGACACGTTGAAGTATCTGCTGGTGGCGACGGGATTCCAGCGCGTTGAAATCCGATACCAGGCGCCCTATCCAGAAGCCGACAAGCTGCAGACGCTTGCGCACGGCAGCGGCGCACCCACCTCGCTGGACGACATGATCGAAACCCTCAACGCGAACGTCGAGAAGATCAATCGTCTGCTGTTCACCTATCTGGATTACGCGGCGATCGGAGTTCGTGGATGATGTGGCGCCCCGTAAAGCGGCGCCCCACACCGCGAAGCTGTGTAGTGTAGGGTCGGCCTTTACGGCCCGCCTCTAGAGACGAAACACGTTCTCCGCGTGGATATTCTTCAGCGCGTTGCGCGTATCCACCACGAGTGGAAACCGCTTCGGCATCTCGCCATAGTTGAACGCCGAGTGATTGGTGCAGATCACCGCGCAATCGATGTCGTCGCCGGCCGCGTCCGCCTCGGGCACCGACTTCAGCGAGAAATCGCCATGTTCGAGAACCGCGACGTGAGGATCGGTGTAGCTGAGAACCGCCCCGCGGCGGTGAAGCAGTTCCAGGACGTCAAGGGCCGGTGATTCGCGCATATCGCCGACGTCCTTCTTGTACGCGACTCCGAAAATGTGGATGCGCGATCCATTGATCGCTTTCTTCTGCGAATTCAGCGCCTCGCTGACCCGCTCGACGACGAACGCGGGCATCGAGCCGTTGATATGGCCAGCGAGCTCGATGAAACGGCACTCGAACCCATTCTGCCGCGCCTTCCACGACAGATAGAAGGGATCGATCGGGATGCAGTGGCCGCCGAGACCAGGTCCCGGGAAGAACGGCATGAAACCGAACGGCTTGGTGCTCGCGGCTTCGATCACTTCCCACACGTCGATATTCATCCGGTGCGACATCAACGCGATTTCGTTGACCAGACCGATGTTGACGGCCCGGAACGTGTTCTCGAGCAGCTTGACCATCTCGGCGACCTGCGTCGAGCTGACGGGCACAATCGTGCTGATGATCGAACCGTACAACTCCTTGGCGAGCTCGGTGCTGATCTCGTTCACACCGCCGACGACTTTCGGGATCGTCCGCGTCGTGTAGGTCGGATTGCCGGGATCGACTCGTTCGGGCGAGAACGCCAGATAGAAGTCCTTCCCCGCCTTGAGGCCACCTTCCTCCAGCGCCGGCTGGACCACCTCGTCGGTCGTACCGGGATACGTCGTCGATTCGAGGATAACGAGTTGGCCTGGCTTGAGCCGCGCACGCACGGCGTCGACCGCGAGCACGACGTAGGACAGATCAGGATCGCGGGTCTTCCGGAGCGGCGTCGGGACGCAGATGTCGATCGCATCCATGTCGTGCAGCTTCGACATGTCGTCGGTCGCCGAGAGCTTGCCCGCTTTCACGGCAGCAGCGACGTCCTCGCTCGCCACGTCGCCGATGTAGCTGTGGCCTTTGTTGATCGAGCTGACCTTGGCGACGTCCACGTCGAAACCGGTCACCTCGAACCCTGCTTTGGCGAACTCGACGGCGAGCGGCAGCCCGACATAGCCCAGACCGATGATGCCGATTCGGGCCTGTCTGTTCCGTATCCTGTCCCTCAGTTCCAAGTCATCTCCGCTTCTAGCTGGAAGAGTGGAAAAGTGAAAACGACCTGCTCTTATCTGACGGCGGCGCGCGCGGCCGGCGCCAGACGCGTGAGGTCGGCGTCCACCATCATGCCAATCAGTTGCTCAAACGAGACCGATGGCGTCCATCCCAGGCGCTGGCGTCCTTTCGATGCATCGCCAATCAGATGATCGACCTCGGCGGGCCGCATGAGAGTCGGGTCGATCCGCACGTACTTTTGCCAGTCCAGACCGGCGTGACCGAAGGCTGTTTCCGCAAGGGTCCTGACAGAGTGGCTGACGCCGGTGGCGATGACGTAATCATCGGGTTGATCCTGCTGGAGCATCAGCCACATCGCGCGAACGTAGTCGCCGGCAAACCCCCAGTCACGACATGCATCGAGGTTGCCAAGGCTGAGGTGATCCGCAAGGCCGAGCTTGATACGAGCCACACCGTCGGTCACCTTCCGCGTCACAAACTCCACCCCGCGCCGCGGCGACTCGTGGTTGAAGAGGATGCCGGAACACGCGAACATCCCATAGCTTTCACGATAGTTGACTGTGATGTAGTGCCCGAACACCTTCGCCACACCGTATGGACTGCGCGGGTAAAACGGCGTCAGCTCGGTCTGCGGCACTTCGCGGACACGCCCGTACATCTCGCTTGATGAGGCCTGATACAAGCGAATGCCCACATCCACCTGACGAATGGCCTCGAGCACCCGCGTGACGCCTTGTGAATTGAATTCGCCGGTCAGCAGCGGCTGGTCCCAGGACGCAGGCACAAACGACATCGCGGCAAGGTTGTACAACTCGTGCGGTCGCACATCGTGGACGATGCGCATGATCGACAGCTGATCGACGAGGTCGGCCGGCCGCAGCGTGATGCGATCGAGCAGGTGCTCGATTCGACAGAGATTCGGCGAACTCGAACGCCGTACGATGCCGGTGACCTCATACCCCTTTTCAAGCAGCAGTTCGGTGAGATACGAGCCGTCCTGGCCGGTAATGCCGGTAATAATTGCGCGTTTACCCATGAGTGCTTTTCATTCTATATGTGCGTCCATTCTGTCGCGCGGTCCCTCGACGACGCTCGGAACGAGCGGTCTGCGCACAGCCAGCCAGCGCCGCAGCGCGTCCTGCCATGTCGGCATGTCGAACCCGGCAGAGGCGAGCTTGCGATTCGACAGGGCACAGAATCGAGGGCGCGCCGCAGCCAGGCGAACGTCCTCCGTCGTAATCGGCTTCAGACGAGCCGGCACGCCGAGCAGTCTTGCGGCATCGGTGGCAATCTGGTACCACGTCGCGTGCCCGGAGTTCACGCAGTGATAAAGACCGTATGCCGCGCCTGCGTCGACAAGGTATCGTGTCGCAGCCGCCACATCGACTACGTAGCTTGGTGAGATGGTGCGATCCGTGAACACCGGTATCTCACGTCCGGCCTCGAGACCAGCAACGATGTTGTCCAGCGAACCGCGCCGGCCCTTCCAGTCCGCGGGCATACCGAACAGGCTTTCGACTCGGAGGACGTACGCGCGCGACTCGAGTGCCAGCCACTCGCCGACGAGTTTCGATGCGGCATAGACGCTTTGCGGCGATGGCGCCGCGAACTCATCGTACGGTGCGCTGTCCGGGCCGCCGAGTCCCGCAAAGACGAAATCGGTTCCGTAGTGCACGAGCGTGGCGCCGTGCTGTTCCGCTGCACGCGCCAGCGTGCGCACCGCGAACGCATTGACGCCAAATGCCTCGAGCGGCCGGCTCTCCGCATCGTCTACGAGGTTGAACGCGGCGCAGTTGACGATGACATCCGGCCGCGCTTCAGCAACTGCGCGCTTGACCGCCTCGATGTTTGTGATATCGAGGGAACCGTGCGTGTGCGCCGCGATGTGGTACCCGGAAAACGCGTTCAGAATTGCGGTGCCGAGTTGACCCGAAGATCCCGTGACGAGCACGCGTCTTATCTCAGACACAACCGACGGATCGTACTTGGTCCGCGCGTTGACGTCTACCGAGCCCCAAACTGGTTCGTGATTGGCGACAGTGGTGGGGTGTGTCGTTAGTGGTTGAGGCATGGAGGAAATAGAAACTGCCGTGATTGGAGGCGGCGTCGTCGGCCTTGCGTCGGCGCTCGCCGTGGCGCGTCGTGGGCACACGGTGTGCGTCCTCGAGAAGGAGCCGCGCCCTGGCATGGCCACGAGCACGCACAACAGTCAGGTGATCCATGCAGGAATCTACTATCCGGCCGGGTCACTCAAAGCGCGGCATTGCGTCGAAGGTGCACGGCGGCTGTACGAGTTTTGCGCCACCTACGGGGTACCGCATCGGCGCTGCGGAAAGCTCGTTGTGGCTCACGACGAGAGCGAGATCCCAGCGCTCGAGCAGCTGCGGGCAACGGGAGCGGCCAACGGTGTGGACGGTCTCGAAATCATCGACGCGGCGGCGGTGCGGACACGCGAGCCCAACATACGCGCCGTGGCAGCATTGCTGTCGCCGAATTCCGGCATTCTCGAAGCGGAGGCACTTGTTCGCACACTGGTGCGGTTGCTCAACGAACGCGGTGGTTACGTACTACCTGGATCGCCGATCGTCGGCGGCCAACCCGACGATGCCGCAATCGAACTGGTCACGCCGGCAGAGCGCATCCGAGCGCGATCCGTCGTCAACGCAGCAGGTCTTTACGCCGACGAGGTGTCCGCCGCGCTTGGCGGATCGGCGTTTCGGATCTATCCGTGCCGCGGCGAGTACGCGGAACTGGTGCCGTCCAAACGCGACCTGGTCAATGCACTGGTCTATCCGCTGCCACACACCCATAGCCTTGGCACACATCTCAGCAAGACCGTTCACGGCAACGTCACGCTTGGTCCGACGGCGCGGTTTCAGGAGCAGAAAGACGACTACGAACGCGATCGGCTGCCGCTCGAATCCTTTCTCGAGCCGGCGCGACGGCTGCTTCCGTCATTGCAGCTCTCGGACCTGAGGCCTGGCGGTAGTGGCATCCGTCCGAAGCTGCATGGACCCGATACGTCGTATGCCGATTTCATGATCCTCAAAGACGAAAAATGCCCGCGGCTGGTGCAGGCTGCGGGCATTGAGTCTCCGGGGTTGACCGCCTGTCTCGCCATCGGCGAGCACGTGGCGGATTTGGTTGGCGAGATCCTAGATCGGCTTTAGCGCCATGCAGCCGCCAGCAACTGCATCCAGCAGCGCGTACCAAGAATCGCGCGCGCCAGAGCCCGCTTCGGACTGAGCGGTGCGGGCGCGACGTGTGTGGCGTAGTACAGGTACGCGCTTCGATGGAACGCGCGGATCGCCGATCGCCGCGTGGTGCGGCTGGACTGTCCAACGCGATGAATCGCCGACGCGCCCGGCACGTACCTTACGTGATAACCCTTCGCACGCAACCGCCGGCAGAGATCTGCGTCCTCCCAATACAGGAAAAAACGCTCGTCGAAGCCCTTCACGGCGTCGAGCGCGTCGCGCCGCGCAAGCATGCACGCGCCGGATACCCAATCGACCTGCACACTCTGCTGGCCGCTTCTAATCGCCTCGTCGACGACGACGTTGCGCCTCCCGATCGGAAGGAATGGGGCGACTCTACGAAGCAGCGTCGTACGGCCAAACAATCCGGTGAGCATGTCCGGGTCTCCGCGCGCGCTTCCCTGCACCGAGCCATCGGGATTGAGCACGCGAGGCCCGGTAATCGCACATTGCGGCTGCGCGTCGAGAACACCTCGCAGCGCCGCGATCGCCCCTGCCATCAGGCGACAGTCGGGATTCATGATCAGGACGTATGGTGCGGTGGTCGCGGCGAGTCCCTGGTTTACGCCGCGCGCAAAGCCGACATTCGCCTCGTTGCGAATCAGCCGGACATCGGAGAGAAACTGATTGACCTTCGTCGCGCTGCCATCGACCGACGCGTTGTCGACGACGATACCCTGCCAGGACTGTCCGGCCATCTCGTCGGCGATTGACCGAAGCGCCCGCTCGAGCTCCGGTCCGGCGTTGTAGTTGACGAGAATCGCCGCAAACTGCGGGCCTGTGGTCATTTCTCAACCACCCGCTCGCGCATACTCGCGTCGAATTGTTTTTCACGGATCTTCGTCGACAACCACTTCGTCTCGAGCAACGAGCCAATCGCCGCCGCATCGACACGACGCCCGCGCTGAACGACCGCGCGTTTCCTCAACATGCGCGGCAGCCGCACGGCGGCCGCTGCCTTCGCGCGCAGGTACGGCCCGAGCATCCCTATCCGCGCGAAATGAACGCCCGCCGCAACGTCATAGACGATGTGGCCAGGCAGCGTCTTCCACAGGAGACTTGCAGGGGTGTCCTTGAAATAGACCCATTCGAGATTGCGCTGTCCGTGAAACACGGACGACGGACTCACGGTTCCAAGCGTCGCGCTTCCCACGTGACGCACGACCGCGTCGGCGACATAGCGGCACCGATATCCGCGAAGCCGGGCTCGATACGAGAGGTCCACGTCTTCGTGCGACGCAAAGAAGTCCTCGTCGAATCCGCCAAGCTCCTCGAAGACCGCCTTCGGCATCATGCAGGCCGCGCCGCAGACGCCAAAGACTTCCTGGCTGACCAGCGCCGCGGACGCGGGCTCGCCGTGGTGGCGTTTGAACGCCCCACCCCACCGCAGCACGCCATCGCCGGCGCTGTCAATCGTGTCGGGATCGTGCATGTACACGATGCGTGAGGTGACCAGCGCACAGCGACTCCGTTCGTCGACGGCGGCCGCCAGCGCTCGCAGCCAGCCGGCATCCGCGGCGGTGTCGTTGTTCAAGAAGGCCACCAGATGTCCGCGGGCCTCGCGGACGCCGGCGTTGTTCCCTCCCGCAAAGCCGCGGTTTTCGCCGAGGGCGACGAGTCTTACCCACGGGAATTGCGAACGCACGTACTCCGCGGTGCCATCAGTCGAACCGTTATCGACGACGATCGTCTCGGCGCGAACAGCGATCTGTGCCGCCACACTCGACAGGCACGTCTGAAGATGCTGACGGCCGTTCCACGTCACGATGACGATCGAAATCTCAGGCTCCACGCGCGACCTCGCGATACACGTCGAGCGTCAGCCGTGCCGTTCGCTGCCAGGTAAACGTCGCCGCGCGGGCCAGGCCGCGCGCTCTCAGATCGGTCCGCAGCGCTTCGTCGTTCAACAGCCGGATGATCGCCTCACGCCAGGCCGAGACGTCCCGCGGATCCAGCAGCACACCGGCGCCCCCGAGCACTTCGGGAATCGACGCCTCGTGGGACGCCAACACAGGCGTGCCGCTCGCCATCGCTTCGACGAGCGGCAGGCCGAATCCCTCGTATAAGGATGGATACACGAGTGCGAGCGCGCCTTGGTACAGCGCTCGTAATCGACGTTCCTCCACTCGTCCAAGAGCCACGACCGCGTCCGGCGTACCGGCTTCGGCAGCCATCGCACACAACCCATCGGTGACACCACGATCGACGCCCGCAAGTACGAGCGATAGGGCCGCCGCGCCCCCGAAATGACGGCGCGCCTCGAGCAGCGCGTCGACGACAACCGTGAGGTTCCTCCGTTCATGCAAATCGCCGACGTGCAGCAAAAATGGTTCGACGACGTTTGCCGGCAAGTCGAGCGGCAGATTCGGATCACCAGCGCCGAACGTGCTGTGAACACCGAGCGGAATCACCGTGATGCACTCGAGCGGAATCCCGTACGCGCGCGAGATCTCCGCGGCGGAGAACCTCGAGTCGGTGAGGACGCGCACCGCCGTTCGCGCGCTGCGG
>Ga0207659_10000190_pt1 | contig 36709 bp, 23 predicted proteins | sample KBSM43metaG_FD_184330 | JGI IMG/M metagenome (GOLD analysis project Ga0207659, IMG submission 184330) | Miscanthus rhizosphere microbial communities from Kellogg Biological Station, Michigan, USA - KBS M4-3 metaG (SPAdes) (version 2) | ecosystem: Host-associated > Plants > Roots > Rhizosphere >...
CACACTGCACCGGATCCAATTCGAGGGTTCTTGCAATAGCCTGCTCTCCCAGTTCGAACCACTTCGGATCCTGGTCCATGTACGCGCCCATCAATGCATAAGCTTGCGCAAGAAGTCCCCATGCATCTGCAAATCCAGTGTCGAGATCCGTGGCTTGCTTCAACATTTCGATCGCAGACGTCAGATCAAACCGATCCTTGTAGGCCTGGCAACGTTCGACGGCGCGAAGGTAGAGTTCGAAGGCTATGGGGTGACGGGTTTTCGGAACCGCGGTGTGACCAGACGTTGTATCTCGAGGAAGAAATACAGCGCTTACGGCATCTGTGACGCGATCCTGAAGGCCAAACAAATCGGTGGTATCGCCGTCTTGCTTTACGGACGCGAGTGTTTGGGAATCGCTGGCCCGGAGGACTTGAATCAACACCCGCACTTTCGGGCCTATGGTTTGGATCGTACCTTTCACTACAAGGTCAACGTTTTGTTCACGCGCTACTGTCAGCCAATCGATTTCCTTCCCGACGTAACGCATCACGCTGGCGGTGGGCCGGACGAGAACCTTTCCGGTCGAGGACAACCGATGGACGATTGCATCCGCCAACGCGATAGACAGATACTGCTCATTCTCTGGTCCACGCAGCGACGGTGGCACAACAGCCAGTGACGGACGTTTCTCTATCTGAACGCTCGGCAATACGCTTCCAGGAAAAGTCAGGGACTTGAGTTCAGTGGCCAACTCAACGCCGGACTCCGGACGCTCAGCGGGCGCCTTCGCCAGACATCGCGCCACCAGTCGAGCAAACTCCGGGGGAAGATCCGGACGCATTTTGCCTGGAGGTTCCGGGGTTGACGTGGCGATATTGTGCATGATCGCGAGCGCGTTGGGGCCGGTGAAGGGCAGTCGTCCAGTAGCCGCTTGATATAAGACGCAGCCCAGCGAAAAGATATCGGAGCTGGGATCGATGTTCTCGCCACGAGTCTGTTCGGGCGACATATACGCGACAGTCCCAATGAGCTGGTCTCGGATTGTTAACTGCGTTTCGTTTTCATCGCGCTGCAGTCTTGCGATGCCGAAATCGACGACTTTCACTTCTTGCTGAGGCGTCACCAGAATGTTCGCCGGCTTGATGTCTCGGTGGACAATGCCAGCAGCGTGAGCCGCTCCCAGAGCGAGCGCCACCTGTGAACCGAATGCAGCCACATCGTGAAAGCTCATCCCTCCGGGCGGAATCAAGTCCTTCAGCGTCGAACCCGCGATGTACTCCATTACGAGGAAATCCACGCCACCTTCGCTCGAGATATCGTGCAGCGTGGCAATGTTCCGGTGGTTGAGCGCCGACACCGCTCGCGCTTCGTTTTGAAAGCGCCGCTTTAGAATAGGATCCGCTGCAGTTTCGCTCTTCAGCACCTTAATCGCGACTGTTCGCCCCAGTCGCGTGTCGAGAGCGCGGTAGACAGCGCCCATGCCTCCTTCGCCCAGGAGCGTTTCGAGTTTGTAGGGTCCCAGCTTTGCCCCCGCGGCGAAGGGCAAGCCCGTTTTGGCGGACATCAGGGCCTCAACTTCGGTGCGCACTGCAGGATCGACCGTCTGTAGCAGAACGGTCCTTTCGGCTACGGGCAGATCCTTCGCGAGCCGGTAGAGATCCTCGATCTTTCGCCTGTCTCCTGTTGCCATCGCACCTTTCAAGGCAGCAAGCCATACTGAACCGCCGCGCTCGATAAGTGGGATTCTACTCTGACGCTGGGTACTGCCCAAAATGTGTTGGGCAAGCTTCAGGAATCGAAACGGCGCTCTGCTGCGTTAATTCTCGGGTTGCACAAGTTGGCGGCTAATACGATTTCAGTTTTGAGTGCGCCGTTTACTAGAATCTCTCGATAGTCCAATACGGAACAACAGGAGACACTATGCGATCACTTTCGATTATCACACTCTGTTTGCTGGCAGTGGTTTCGGCGGGCGCACAGGCTCCAGCACAAGTGGCGGGCGCCGGTTGGGTGACACTGCTGGATGGAACGACTCTCAAAGGGTGGAATACCACTGGCAATGCCAACTGGAAAGTAGCCGACGGCGCCATCGAAGCTTCAAGCGGGACCGGAATGCTGGTGACGCCTACAACCTACGCGAACTTCGAGCTCATTGTCGAAGTCTGGGTCGATGCACCGGCCAACAGTGGCGTTTTTCTTCGATGTTCGGACCCAACAACCATCAATCAGAACAACGCGTACGAAGTGAACATCTACGATAATCGCCCCGATCAGACTTATGCCACGGGAGCGATTGTCGAAGTCGCATCCGCCTCGATGCCGATGAAGGCGGGAGGAAAGTGGAATACGTTCGAAATCCGCGCTGAAGGGAATCATCTGACCGTGGTGATGAACGGTACGAAGACGGTGGACGTAAGAAACGACAAGTACGCCCGGGGCCCGATCGCCCTTCAATATGGCGCGGGCGTGGTGAAGTTTCGCAGCGTGAAGATTCGGACGCTGTGAACCGACGGCAATTCCAAACCAGGATTGGGGTCTGACCCCAGCTTTTAACCGGCTCTCAAGTCATAACAAAGAAGACGCGGCGGATTCGAGTTGATGATGTCACGCGTATTCTGCATGACGTAGAGCAGCCCGCGACTTAGGACAGGAAGCCCCCAGGATTCGCGGGCGGCAAACAACCAGGCTCGAGAAACTTCCTTGTATCCTTTAGGAGTGAGATCAAGCCACATCAAATGTCCGAGCTCACCAAGGCAAAGAAACTGCCCATCGACGGACATCAAGGATCCCCGATAAGGCCCGACCAACTGCTGCCGCTTTTCACCGCGCGTCTCAAATGTCTCGGTCCATTCCGGCGTTTCCCTCCATACGACCTTTCCATCCGCAGCATTCACGCAGGCCAGCGAAGCATCGGGTTCGTTACGCCCGTCGAAACCGTAAAGGTAGCCGTCCTTATGAATCGCGGTGTTGAAGTGCAGCGCGAACTCCTGAGTGGTCCACACCACCCTGTGCGTGAAATCCGGGCGTATTTCGAGTAGTGCGCCGCCGGTCCGATAGCTCGCCGAAACAAAAACCTTATTACCAAAGACAACAGGACAGGATGCATTGACGGATTCATAGGAACGGCTTCGCCAGGGAAAGCTGAAATCGACCCGCCCGGATGCCGGATCGATGCACAAGAGGCCACCTGTCGGAGGATCGGATTCTCCTCCGGCGAATACAAACACACGTCGTTTGCCATGGATTGTCGCCGGGACCGGTGAAGCGTAACTGGGTCCCCACTCCTTGCGGGCTCCCCAAACCTCGCGGCCTGTAAGTTTGTCCAGACCGGCAACGCAAGGGCCATTGGGGGCTCCGACATTGACGATGAGAAGAGCGCCCTCGATCAGGGGTGTCGACGCGGTGCCGAAAAAATCCTGACGTATGTGGTAGTCCACCCGGAAGTCGCGTTTCCAAATAACCTTTCCCGTTCCAAGATTCAGGCAGGACAGCAGGCCGAGCGCGCTGACGAAATAGACGCGATCCCCATCGATGATGGGACTCGATCTGGGGCCATTGTTGTATCCGTACCGATCCTCGAAATCGGTGGGGTAACGATATTGCCATTGGCTGGCGCCTGTTTCCGAATGAAGGCACTCCACGATTTCCTCGTCCCCCAGCCGATGTGCGAATACCAGGCGCTGGCCTGTAATAACCGGCGTCGTGTATCCCGTCCCTTTCCTGAACTCCCAAACGAGAGGAGGCGGCAGCTTTCGTGTGAGTTTTGTTTCGGCAGACACGGCATTATGGGAGGGTCCAAGAAAGCCCGGCCAGTCCTGGATCACCGCATCTCTTGCCAGAGGCTTCGCCTTCGACGCGGCGCGTGACTGCGCAAGGGCAGCCGCTACGCCCGCAGCATTTGCCAGGGCCGCTTGAAGTAGTTCTCGCCGGGAAATCACGAGGTCTATATAGCAGGACCAGGCGGAATCCGTTAGTGAAGTTGTGTGACCCGAAGGGATTTGTCCCCGTCCCATGGGATGGAGCGCGATTCTAACGTCAATCCGCTTCATTGATGGAGCTCTACTCCAGGTTGAGTTCCACCTGAAACCACCAGTTTGGTTGATGAACGACCTGAACGGGAACGCCGCGAAGCTCTCCGCATTACCGAGCAACAACTCAACGCGTACAATCATCCCAACTTCAATCCCCCGGATATTCGGCGTGATGCCAGCACATTTGGGCAAATACTGTCGGCGAAAAACGGCCGGATCATCCAGTTGGGATTGAAGCTCAATTTCTAGGGTTTTGGGCCTCCTGGGCACATAAAGTCGGAGCGAGCGAACTCCCCACCTTGGTTCGGGCTGGGTGCACCCATCAAGAGTTGGGCGGCGGGGCGGTTGGTTTAAGAAAATCAACCTCTTGATCAGCACCACCCCGGCGCTTCGCACCTCCTCGGCAGAGGAGGGGAGTTCGACTTCCGTAGCGGCTCTATGTGCAAAGCCGCCCTCCTCGAATGAAGGCGCCACCGCATCTGGTTGACGTCCGTTCGGAGACGCAGTAATTTTTACGCGAGGTTTTCAAGGATATGACAGGGTTTCGCTCGATCAGCATCCCACTGATGGCCGGGCTCGTTTGCGCTTTCCTGGTGCAGTCGCGGGCTCAGCAAGCGCCTGCCCCAAACGCTGTCATTAAGATCGACGTCAATTTGGTGCAGGTGGATGCTGTGGTAACCGACGCTCGTGGCAGGCCCGTCACCGACCTTAAGGTTGAAGACTTCGAATTGCTTCAGGACGGGCAACCACAGAAGATCACAAGTTTTGACTTCATCAACCTCGCTGCACGGCGCCCCGCAGCCACCCCTTCAGTCTCCGTTAGACCGCGAACCGCTAATTCCGACGTGCCGCTGCCACCCTTTATAAAGTCGCTGACAGCCGACCAGATCCAACGAACGATAGCGATCGTTGTGGACGACCTTGCGCTTTCGTTCGACAGCGCTGTTCGAATACGGGATGCCTTGAAGAAGTGGGTCGATACGCAGATGCTGCCCGGTGATCTTGTGGCAATCGTGCGTACTCGATCGGGAATGGGCTCCCTGCAACGATTTAGCATGGACAGCCAAACGCTGCGGGCGGCGATCGATCAGATCCAGTACGTTCCGGGCCGCGTGGGCACCTCGAGCTTCGCGCCGTTGCAAGCCCAGTTGCCCACGGACGGAGTGCTCGACACCCGCCAATTTGACGACGAAGTCACGCTCGCCTACCTGACCGGCAGCCTCGCTTCGATCCGAGAGGTCGTCCGTGGTCTGCGCGACCTTCCGGGCCGCAAGAGCCTGATCCTCTTCACTGAGGACATGCGATTTACTTTTCTGGAAGGAACACTTGTCCCGACGAGGAGCCTCGTCAACCGGACAAATGAAACCTACATGCGTCGTGTGGCGGACGAAGCCAACCGGTCTTCCGTTGTGATTCACGCCGTCGATCCCCGCGGCGTAACCTCCGCGTGGTTGTCGGCAGAAGACAGAGACAACACCGCAGCGGATGGCAATCCCCAGCCCGAGGGAGCCCAACTCACAGCCGAGGAACAGAACCGGGCCGAGCAAGAGCGGGCCAAAGCCCCTCCAGTACCCCCAATGGCTGACCGAGCCAACCAGCGCAACGATCAGTTGATCGCCTCGCGTGACGGCATGGTGGAGTTGACTCGACGGACCGGAGGGTTGTTCGCTCCCAGCACGAACGATCTTTCCGCAGCGTTTCGGAGCGTGGTGGACGACGGAGACGGTTACTACATCCTCGGATATCAGCCGGATCTGACGACTTTCGAAATCAACCAACAATCCTCATTCCACAACCTCAAAGTCCGCGTTAAACGCCCGGGGCTGACCGTGCGCTCGCGGTCCGGTTTCTTCGGCACGCCCGACAATCAGAGCCTGACGGAGCCCGACGTGCGCCGCAGCCAGCTCACCAAGGCCCTGACCTCTCCTTTCGCAAGCGACGACGTGCGGGTCCGCCTCACAGGCCTGGTTTATCCGTCTCCCAAGGTGGCTGCCTCCATCACAGCGATGCTTTACTTTGACGCACGCGACGTGACTTTCAAGGAGAGCCCCGATGGCCGGAGAGTCGCAGAAGTCGATATTGTCGCGGTTACGTTTGACGCCGATGGACAGCCGGTAGACACCATGTCGCGCACCGGAAAGCTTGATGTGACCAAAGAGGTTTATGCCGGACTCTTGAAGAGCGGCTTTGTTTACGGTTTGGAAGTTCCGGTCAAAAAGCCCGGCTCGTACCAGTTGCGCGCCGTGTTGCGTGACACGGCAACCCAGCGTACGGGCAGCGCGATGCAGTTTGTTAATGTCCCCGATTTCAAGAACGGCCGCCTGACGCTTTCCGGGATCGTGCTGGCAGAAGAAACACAAAAGGCCGGAGAGCGAGAACAGAGTCCGACTGCACCGCAACCGGGGTCGCCCGCCCGACGGGTTTTCACTCCCGGCGCCACTGTGGTCTATGCCTACCAGATCCTGAACCCGCGCATGGATTCCGACAAGAAGACGCAGCTCGATTCCCGCATTCGTTTGTTTCGCAATGGCCAGCAGGTGTACGAAAGCAACGCACAGGATGTGGATCAGGGAAACGTCAAGCTGGATTCCAAACGGCTGGGTGTCGCCGGTCGCCTCCCATTATTGAAGCTGCAACAAGGTAGTTACGTTCTTCAGGTTATCGTCCAGGACAATAACCGGCATGACAAATACCGCATCGCCGCCCAGTCGATTGACTTCGAAGTCGAGGAAACCAGTCTGGAGCCGTTCCCCGTCCAGTCGCGCTGAAGGAATTGTGGAGCGTTCCGGTGGTGGCGCTAAGCAAAGTGAATCGAACAATACCCATCGCAGCAGTCATGGCGATCGTCTTTGCCGCCAGCCGGCGTGAGGGTTGACAAATTAGTGCGAGCCGTTTGCTACTTCACCACAGTCAGCGCAACTTCCACCGTGTAGGCTTCGCCCTTCTCGTCGGTCTTCGTCATCGTCGTGGATTCTCCGTCCCGCAGTGTGACGGTATCCGATGACGTGAAGGCACGCGGCTGCCCATCTGTCGGCAAGTAGTGCCCGCTCAGCGTGAGCTTGACGCTGAAACGGCCATCATTCGCGGTGTTGACTAAATAATCGATTTGCACCCCAACCTGCTGAACGGTAAATCGAGTTTGCCCGCCGGCAGCCGGCACCCTCACCGGGACCTCGGCCCCCACTCTCAGAGAGCCGGTCACTCCGGAAGTGGTGGGCAAGGAATAGGGAGAGCGAATCTTCTTATCGCCTTCGCCTCTCGTAAAGGCGACATCAAGCCTTACGGTCGTTCCAGAACTAGCCGCAGCGGATGAAGCTTGAGGAAGGCCAGGTGCGGGAATCGCCAGCGCCATCAGGACCGAACCGAGTATCCATCCCACATGCGTTCTCATGGACTCCTCTATTTCTCCACCGACAACGTGAGGTCCGCTTGCCAGGTTTCATTGGTGACAAGGTCTGTCGCGATAATCGGTGCGGTCTCGCCGTTGCGGAGAAGGAGCGTTCCCGCAAAGATAAAACTGTAAAAGGTGGGAGTCGGCGAAATTCCTTGCGGCGCCCCCGCAACCGGATTGTTATCGGAGGCCTTTCTCTTCGTTACGGTGACTGCGACCTTATACCGCTCCGCGCCCGTAATCGCGGTGACCGTAGCATCGATTTGCGTTCCAATCTGCTGATAGCTGAACAGAGTTTGCCCGTTGGGACCTGTTGTGCTCACCGGAACTTCGTGGCCAACCCTCAACGATGTGGTCTCCCCGGATGAACTGGCGACAACAGAATGGGATTCGCGGACCTTCTTGTCACCTTCGCCTCTCGTAAGAACGACTTGAAGCTTCACGGGCACGCCGCCGGGTCTGAGTTCTTGTTGAGGGAATCCGGGCAGGGTCATCGTCATCACCAGCGCTACCGATCCGAGTATCCGTCCAACGCGCTTTCTCATGATCCTACTTCTTCACCGACAGCGTGATGTCTGCTCGCCAGGCCTCGTTCACGTCGTGCTCTGTCCCGCTGATTTGTGCCGTTCCTCCGTCACTGAGAATAATCGTCCCTGCAAAAATGAAATTGCGAAAGGCAACGATCGGCGGCGAATTGGTGGCGGCCGGACTTTCGTTAAAGACATCTCTTGTTGTGACGGTGATGGAGACTTTGTATCGTCCATCAGCCGCCGTCCGGACTTGAGAATCAATCTGAATGCCGACCTGCTGCGTTGTCGTCGTACCGTTACCCTGAACAGATATTTCTTTACCGGATCGAAAAGTTGCGGGGTCCGCACCAACCTCCGCGTCCAAAACATGAGTCTGACTCGGAACCTCCGCATTGCCCCGGGAACCTGAAAGGACGACCTTCAGGCTCACGGTCTCTGGATTGTCCGGCGCCAGGGGTGGCCGATCCAGACTATCGATGATGTTCTCCACGACCATCATCTTTTGTGGCGTCTCCTGCACGGTGATGGCGCCATCGGCGGGCTGTACATTCCTCAACGACAACGCTGTTCGAAGCACGTTCACAATACCGTTCACTGTGTTCGCCGACGGTTTATAGCCGACGTAAAACGTCTTCACGATTTGCGGATCCAGGTTTTGGTGGTTTTGGTCGGTATCCGGAAATACCAGGATGGTTTGGGCGTCGACAACCTTCCAGGCGTTTCCTGTCCGGAGCGAAAAGTAGTCGATCGCATCGAGGGCGTCCACGCCTTCAAGGCGGAATTGTTGTGAATTCACGGGCCTGAAGTCCGGCGAGAAATTGACTTTGATGCCCAGCAAATCCGCGAGAGCCTCATAGATGGCTTGAGAATTCTGGTTGAGATTGATCGAAATCGGCCCGGACGCTCCAAGCTTCAGTTCGGATCGAACCGCCGCCGCGATTCGAAGGGATCCGCTTTCGGCGTAGTGCGAAGTAGGGATTTGAACGGACTTTGCCGGCAGGGGTGTTGGATTTAGATGATCGACCAGTGTTTCGACCAGCGCCATTCTCTGCGGAGTGTCATGAACCAGGATCGCCAGGTTCGTCGCGGACTGGTAGATTCCGCGAAGGCTCAACGCCGTGCGCAGGACATTCATGATCTGATTCAAGCTGTTGACGGACGTTTCTCTCGGCAGGTAGATCGTCTTCACGAGGTGTTCGCTAAAGTCGCGCCTGTTTTGCAGGGTGTCGTCCAGTACAAAAATCGTCCGTGAATCCAGCGGCTCCCAATAAGAGCCGGACTGAAGTGCGAGGAAATCCAACGCTTCGATGACATCCACATTCTGGATGCTGAATTCGACGTTCCGAGTCGGGAAGTTTCGTCCGAAGAGAACCTGAAGTCCTGCTACGGCAGCGAGCTTTTCGAAAGCCTCTCTCGAACTGGAATTGCTGGTGAATGCAATCGGATCCTTCGTCTTGATTTGCAGCCGATTCCTATCGGACGACGCCGTGTGAAGAGAATTACCGCTCTCCCGGAACATCGTGCGGATATTCGTGGCCACCCTCTTGCGGATGGGAGCGCCTGAGAGTTCTGCAACCAACGATTCGGTAAGCGCCATCCCGGCAGGGCTATCGTGGGTCACGATAGCCCGTATTGATTCGGCCTGAAAGATTCCGCGCAAGCTGAGCACGATTCGCAGCGACGACAGGATTTCGTTGAGCAAGGAGACAGGAGTTTCCGGCGCCAGGTAAATCGTTTCGACCGTGTGCCCGTCGAAGTCGCGCCGATTCTGCGGGGTGTCTTCCGCCACGAACATGGTGTTCTCGTTAAGAGGTTGCCAGAACGTGCTTGTGCTCAGGGCCAGAAGATCGAGCGCGTCGAAGAAGCCAACGTTCCGCACGACAAGTTTCGCGTTGGTGGAGCGGAAATTGCGACCAAACAGAATGTTGAGCCCGGCATTCTTCGCCAGTCTCTCGTAGATCTCACGAGAGCCCGCGTCGTTCAGCGAGATTGGATCTGTTGCGCTGATCTTCAACTCGCCTCGCCTGGACTGTGGAGTTCGTGCGTTTGGGTTAGTCTCCGCCACGAAAACACCTTCAAGATCGAAAGTCGGAGCAGCAGCATTGGGGTTTGCCGCGCGAGCGGCAACGCGAATTTGTTCGGCGGTGTCTCGAACGAGCAGAGCGTTCCCGGCCGGCATGACTTGCTTGAAGCCCTGGGTACGGAGTTCGGCGGCGACTTCAGCGGCGGGCCTGTTGGCGACAGGCAGGATTTTCACAAACTGGCGGTCGTAGTCCTTACGATTTTGCTGGTTGTCTTCCGCGACCAGGATCGACTTCTTGTCCCATGGAGTCCAGAACGTGGCCGTCTGCTTCGCGAGCATGTCGAGCGCTTCCGCGGGAGTTTTGTTCTCGACGCGGAAAGGCTCGGCGGCCTTCGGTGCGTAGTCGCGCAGGAAAACGACGTTCAGGCCAGCGCGCTCCGCGAGCGCTTCATAGGCGGCGCGGGAATCCAGATTGAGATCGAGGGAGAGTGGGCCTTTCGTCTCGAGGTCCTGCGCATTAGCTGAAATCGAGAACAGGACAAAGATCAGGAGTATCGTGAGCAGGTTTAGCCTGTTCATAGTCATACAGGACGTGCCCAACCGGCTCCGGGTTCACCGGATTCTTCAAGACCAGGCTGAAATCTGGCGCCTGATGCCGAACCACATTAAGCTTCGGAGTGTCATGCATTTTAACGGAAGGTCCTGGATGAAGAGATGCAAATGACGGGATGTGCGCGAGTATTGCTGTTCGTTGCAATGCTCGTTCCGGCTGCGCAAGCCCAAACCGGAACTGTTACAGGCGTGTTGCTGAACGATCGAGGCCTGCCCTCTGCGGGCGTTCGCGTCGCGGCAATGCCGGTGCCGCGGGAAGGGGAAACCAGCGGACCGACACTGGTCGGATTGACCCTGACGGACAACAACGGGCGCTATACCATCGAGATGCTCGAGCCGGGGAATTACTACCTCACCGCAGGACGCGTCGATTCTCTTTCGTACTATCCCGGCGTGGCCGCAGTGTCCTCGGCGAAACCCATTCTCGTCGCGGCAGGCGCTCGAATCTCCGGCATTGACTTCAAGATTGTGGGGCCCGTGACGCACATCGTCTCCGGGCGCGTCGTGCTGCAGCCTGGACAGACACTTCCTCCCGGTTCCCGGGTGACGATGGGAGCGAGCGTATCGCTTCAAGCAGAGGTTGGCCCTAATGGAAGCTTTACCTTCAACGCCGTTCCGCCGGGTCAATACACCCTGAGGCTGGCCCCCGACGCGTTCTCCGCCGGAATGCCTCTCGACGTTGGCGGCCGCATCACCGATATCGAATTCCAGCCGGCAGCGATCTTTGTTAGCGGAAGTGTGGCGGTGGAAGGCGCGGGCGACGCGCCGAACGTTTCCGTGTCCTTCTCAGAGATTACGCAAAACAAAGTGATGGAAGTTGCGGCCCGGCGATCGTTCACCTTCTTTCTTCCCGAAGGCGAGTACCGCGTGACGGCGAAACGCGTGCCGAATGGTTATCAGGTGAAATCCCTCGTTGCCGGAGACGCGGACCTCTTGAGAGGTAGTTTGAAGTTTTCGTCTAAGCAACCCATGGTGAAGATCGCCCTGACGTTGAAGCCGGCGCAAACGGTCGGGTTCTCCGGACAGGTGCAATCTACTCGCGGCGGGCCGCAGCCTCTGCGCAGCATCCGGATGGAAGCGGAGGGTCTGGAGCCGTATCACGGCACCGTCCCCGTCCAACCCGAAGGCTCGTTCTTCTTCGACAAGATCACGCCGGGAGACTATACGGCGGTGATCGCTGTATTGGGAGTTGCGGACTTCAAGGTGCAGCTCCGAGTGCCTTCAGACGGACGTCGGAATGTGGAGATTGTGATGCCGGAGACGAAACAGTTGTCGGCAAAGCTGAGAATTGAAGCCACTGTTCCGTCTTCGGCGCGCCCTGCCGTCACTCTGCGGTTCATCGACGACGCGGGAGATACTGTGCCTGTGGCCATCGATGGATCTGCCGGTGAAACTCCAATCCAGTTCTCGCTTCGTGAAGGCCGGTATCGAGTAACAACCACGATCCGGGAGTCTATCGGCGGTGCAGAGAGAACCCGGGTGAAGAACCTGACCTCTGGTTCGGTGGATCTCCTCACAACGACACTGAATGTCAGCAAGGATACCGAGGACGTTCAGATCATCATCGGCCGCTAAAAGAAGGCACGCCGGAGCGGTGCTTGAAACAAACGCGCTAACGCGCCGCAGCGAGACTTGAGTTTGAGTGAGCCGTTCACTCAAAACTCATCACTCAAAACTACTTCCTGAAGATGATTTTCATAGACCTGCTTTCCAACACTGTGCTACTTAACCTTCCCTTTCAAAGGAGAGCTTTCTTTGGGAGATCTGAGCGGTTCGGGGTCGAACGTGGATCGTCTCGTGCCGGTCAGGCCGTCATCGAAATCGATGAAGTTCCTCCGAACCCGCATTTGGTGCTGGTGGAAACGTACAGGACATCTGGTGCTCGATGAATCCGAGGAAGCGCGCAGCGGCGTCGAAGTTCCTCGATTGAACGGACGGGCACTGACGAGGTGAACCGCCATGCCGGGATACGAAGCAGAGCGAAACCCGAAACGATCGCTGTACTTCGCCGCGGGCACGGTGTTCGTGATCGCCCTGATCACCGGCGTCCTATTCTACTCGCGACCGACCAACACCGTGGTGATGACAACAGGTGCAAAGGACGGCGCCTATGAAGCGTTCGGGCATCAGTACAAGGCGATACTCGCGCGATCGGGCGTCGAGTTGCGGCTCTTGCCTTCGGGCGGATCCGTGGAGAACTTCAAGCGTCTGAATGATCCGCACTCGGGCGTCACCGTCGGATTCGTCGACGGTGGGTTAACGAACGAGAGTGAGTCCCCGGACCTCAACTCGCTGGGCAGCGCGTTCTACGAGCCCCTTTGGTTCTTCTGTCGCGGCGGGATTCCGGATGTGCGCCTCGAATCACTTCGTGGCAGAAAGGTGGCGATCGGGCCGGAAGGCAGTGCGACGCGAGTCGTTGCCGAACGACTGCTTGCGCTGAACGGAGTCGATCGTGGGATCGCTCAGATGATGCCGCTGTCCGGTGCCGAATCCGCTGAAGCGCTGCTGCGTGGAGAGATCGACGCCGCTTTCCTGGTTGCCCCCTGGGACACGCCCGCAGTGCGTCGATTGCTGGCGTCCTCCGCAGTCGAGCTAGTGAGCTTTCCACGCACCGATGCGTACGTCGCACTGCTCCCGTTCCTGACCAAGCTGACCGTTCCGGCCGGCGTCGGAGATCTTGCGAGCAATCGTCCGCCGGCCGATGTACCAGTGCTGGCGCTGAAGGCGAGCCTGGTCGTGCGAAAGGATCTCGACTCCGCGCTTCAGTATCTGCTGCTCGACGCGGCCGTTCAGATCCATTCGGCCCCGGGCATTTTCCAGAAAGCCGGACAGTTCCCCGCGGCCGAGCAGGTCGATCTGCCGCTGTCGGACGATGCCCAGCAGTTCTTCAAGTCCGGGCGACCGCTTCTGCAGCGCTTGCTGCCTTTCTGGCTGGCAGGGCTCGTGGGCAAAGCGCTCTTGGTCCTGATTCCGGTCGTTGGCATCCTCTACCCGCTCGCGCGCTTCGCTCCTGCGCTTTATGGGTGGAGCATGCGCAGGCGGATCTTCCGGTACTACGGTGAGCTCAAGCACATTGAGCTCGAGCTTGAGTCGGGGCGAGGCGACCGTGGAGAGATGATCCAGCGTCTGGATCTACTCGAGCAGCGCGTGAACCAACTGCGCGTGCCCACGATGTATGCGCAATTCCTTTATGTTCTGCGTAGCCACGTCGCTCTCATTCACGCGAAGCTCGAGCATGAGCGAGAACAACCTCGGCGCCAATGGTAAAGCTTCCAGATCGCTTTTCAATCGAGTGGGAGCTAATGTGCCTCGATCTGCGGGCTGCTCGCCTTGCGACTCAGGAAACAGCGCAACTCTAACGTCAATTCGCCTTCATTCCAGATGGGCTTGACTCCAGGTTGAGTTCCACCTGAAACCACCAGTTCGGTTGATGAACGATCTGAACGGGAACGCCGCGAAGTTCCCCGGTATTACCGAGCAACAACTCAAAGGTACTGCGCTCGCCGGAGTCATGATTAAAAGTGGAAAAGCTTGCACGAATCAGATCGCGGTAGTTCCTGTCGAGCTCCTTACCATCCTTCCGCCGGAGATGGATCGTCTTGCCCTTTAAATTCGACTGTTCTTCAAGAGTCAGGGTGTAGTTCCTCGCATTATGGATGTAGCAAACCGATTGCGGAGCCTTGCTACCACTCAGTACGCGGTTAATAAGCGCATCTGTCGCCTCGAGGAAACCGATGGATTCCACGCACTTGCGTCTGTTTCCGGCAAGCTCGCGAATCGGGCCGCCGGTTTTAAGACGTTCCGCAACTAATCGCGTCGCTTCATCGTATTCATGAATGTTTAAGTTTTTGTTCGCCGACAGCACGATGGTGCGAGAGACCGCCCGATCCGCATCCAGTACACTCATAATCGCCTGGAAAGGATACTGACCCCGCTCCGCCTGAGTCTTCTTATCTTCTTCGGCTTTCGCAGCCGAACTCGTGTTTGCGGAAGTCATGAACCCCATGAAGATTGAATCGCCCATCGCTTTGGCTTCTGTTGCGGCTCCCCAATGATTGATTTTCCTCGGGGCTTTCGATGGATCCGAGCCGAAGAGCACCTGCGTTATACGCAGCTTCGGATCGGCAGCACTCTGGGCGCGCCGAATATATCCTCCGCCGACGTCATCTGCCCCAGCCCAGAACAGGACCAGCCTTACCCTGCCGGTCATGACGTAGTTGTATTGCACCTTCGTGATGCCGGGTTTGTTAATCGTCTCGAATGCCTGCTGGAAAGCAGATGCGCTGCCAGACAGACTGTGATCCTGAGAGAGCGCGATTGCCGCAGGGAACACAAGGCACGACAGCGCCGCGGCTCCGATGGACACAAGCAACATCATCGAGAGTTTCCGCGACATCAGATTTCTATCTATTTGAGACCGGGACCTTGTTGTCATGTTTTACTCCTGACGAGTTGACTTGCACGCATGCTGTCGCAGGTGGGCGAAACGCTCAATGCACTCGAGGTAAAGTCCCGGTCTACGGGAGCTGTTCTTCTGCTAAAGAGCTTCACGCCGAAGGCGTGAAAGGACGGGGGTAAGCGAGTGTCTCGCACGCCGGAGGCGTGCAGGGAAGGTAGCCAGGGGTAAGCGAGTGAAACGAGCGCAACCCCTGGAAAAGGGGCCTACAGACAACGGCGCCCTGAAGGGGCGCCAGGATGCGTCACCACGGGTACTTTCATCGAATTCGACCTCGCTTAAACGCAACAGATCTACATATTCTTCTTCGAATGTTTGCTTGCGGTGGTGCTGGTCGTGGAAAAAACGATGTGGTAGTGGAGGCTTACGTGCGTTGAGGAGACGGATTCCTGGCGCCCCTTCAGGGCGCCGCCGTCATTATGCCCCGTTTTCCAGGGGTTGCGCTCGTTTCACTCGCTTACCCCCGGCTATTCTCCCAGCACGCCTCCGGCGTGCAAGACACCTGTTCCGCCGGTTGCGCTCGTTTCACTCGCTTACCCCTGGCGATTCTCCCTTCACGCCTTCGGCGTGAGCTTAAAACCGTGGATACAAGGTTCGAACGAGAGTCCGTTGTGCAAAAGGCAGATAGGCCAGGCCGGCGACTCCAGCCAGCGCAACTCCCCTGTTCAGCGAATCGACAAGCAGAGGAGACGCAGCCCAAATGGCGTCCAGGACGAGCAATACGGGGAAAAGCTGTTGAAACTGTCGCCCCGCGTCAGGGTGCCCCCAACCGACAGAGGAAATCAGGTAAATTCGGACTGCAATAGCGCACATGATCATGATCAGCGTTGAATCGAGCAATCCGCCTTCCCCAAGAAATTCATGAAGCCCATCCATCTGAACCAGAGCTGCCAGATACATCGCCAGATACCCGAACTCAATAAACAAAAACAAACCACGCGCCACTGGCTTCGACACCGGGAGGACGAACTCCTGGGGTTTTTCTTCTGCAACTTTGATTGGGGTTGTCGTGTCAGTTCTCGGCGGATCGGATTCTGGCGAGTGCACCTCAACCGGCGTTTTCAATCCGTTCCGATAGATCATCCCCACATCCGCGAGGAATCGATAGCCTTGCTTTGGAAGCGTTTCGATCACTCGGGGATGTTCCCGATCATCTTCAATGGCGACCCGGATTTTTGAGATCGCCGTATTGATTCCGTGTTCGAACTCGACGAACTCATCCTTCCAGAGTGCCTTCTCGATCTCATCGCGAGTCACCAGTTCGCCTCTTCGCAGCGCCAGCATGGCGAGAAGTTTCGCCGGCTTGATTTGAAGGCGGATCCGGAGCCCATCCTTCCGCAGTTCATAACTCCGGAGATCAAGTTCAAACGTTTCGAACCGGAGCATTGCCGGCTGGGAAGTCGGGGGTTCGGCGCAAATTGCAAGGTTCGTAGAACTTAGCATGTCCTCTCCTTCAGCCTTACCGGAGCGTTACGCCCACGCCTGGTCAGGTAGGCTATGGCTCCTCTTGGGGTCCGCATTTTCTCTCTCCTGCTACGTAATGCGGGATATCGAACCCAAAATTGACACTTATGAAGAAAATTCATTGGGAATCCTGAATTTCGAGTCCACTGCCTGTTTAGTAGAAGTTGAGCCCTGGAACAGCGACAGAAAAGACCCGGTGCATTGAGCGCCTCCTCCCGAAGCGGCAGGATCGGCCGCAGCTTCGAAGAACTTGAATCTTCAAGCCAAAGGAGGAGTTATGGGAGGCTTCAGTCTTCGGTTCACGGGAACCATTGTCCTCGGCCTGCTCGTCGCTGTATCGACTTCAGCCCAGACTTCCACTGCAAGTCTGAGGGGAAGTGTTCGGGACCAAAGCGGCGCGCTGATTCCAGGAGTCACCGTCACGGTCCGAGATATTGCCCGCAACACATCCGTGTCTAAAGTCACGGCTGACGACGGCAGCTATCTCATCCCGGTTCTTGATCCGGGAACTTACACGGTCGCTGCAACTTTACCCGGCTTCAAGCGCTACGTCAGAAACGAGGTCGTTCTGCAGGTGGCCCAGGTCGCCCGCATCGACATCGTCCTCGAAGTCGGAGCCCAGGAGCAATCGGTCGAGGTGGTTGCGCCACCGCTGTTGCTGGCAACGGAAACATCGTCCCGGGGCACAACCATCGACCGGAAAACAATTCAGGAACTACCTCTGAATGGAAGAGATTACAACTACCTTGCTACCACTATCAGCTTCGTGCTGCCGGCCACCCCCAGGATGGACTCCGTGGGATTTAAGGGAGCGATCAACGTCAATGGGAACCGCGTTTTCAGCAACGTGTTCCTTCTGGATGGAGTTGACAACACTTCTTACTCGAATTCATTCCGCGGGGAGAATGTCCAATTGATCCAACCCTCCGTTGACGCGCTTGGTGAATTCAAGGTCCAGACAAATGCCTCCCCCGCAGAAATCGGCCGAGGCTCGGGCGCGGTTGTGAATGCAACGATCCGTTCGGGAACGAACCGGTTGCGGGGCACGGTCTACGAGTTCCTGCGAAACGACGCGCTCGATGCCAACAACTTCTTCCTCAACGCCGCCGGGGAATCCAAACCCGTACGGAAACGCAACCAGTTCGGAGCCGCCGTTGGAGGGCCGATCATCAGCAATCGGACGTTCTGGTTCGCCGACTACGAGGGGCTCAGGGAGCGCGAAGGCGTACCGCGAATTCGCATCGTTCCCACATCCGATGAAAAGGCAGGCCTTTTTAGTTCCGCTGTATTCGATCCCTTTACGCCCGGACGCCCGGAATTCGCCAGGAACGCCGCCGGACAGTGGGTAATTCCGGAAGACCGGTGGGATCCCGTCGGGCGAAAAATCCTGGCGTTGGTCCCCGATCCCAACGTTCCAGGGACCAATCGCTACGTCTCGGTCCCGGTAACGCGAACCAGGACCGACCAGTTTGACGTGAAGATCGACCATCATTTGTCGGATTCCATTCAGATCTTCGGTCGTTATAGCTTCGTGGACACAACACTCTTTCGCCCAGGACCTTTACCCGGACTGGCCGAAGCATCTAACAACGATGCGTTTGGCTCCAGCGAGAATCGATCGCAGGGTATCGCTGTTGGCCTGACCTGGACCCTGTCTCCGACCTTTCTCGCTGATTTCCGGCTTGGATGGGGGCGGGGCAATTACTTCACCACTCCCCCGAACTTTGGAATCGACGGCCCGGCTGAAGTCGGTTTGACGAACGTTCCCAGTGACCCGTCGATCGTGGGAGGCCTCCCCAAAATGAACCTTCAGGGATTCGACGCGATCGGCCGCCACACGTCCACACCACAATTCCAGACACCACGCGTATGGGATCCACGCGCGGCCTTCAGTCTTCACAGAGGAAAACACTTCATCAAATTCGGCGCGGAATACCTTCGGGTCAGCACCCGCATCAACGACCTCAACGCGACCATTGGCCGTATGAATTTCGATAACAGGTTCACGGGCCGCGCCACCGGCGATCTTCTGATGGGCTTACCGTCTCAGTTGGCGTTAACGAGCTTGACCGTCGTAGACCAATCTCAATGGATGAACTTCTACTTCATCCAGGACGACTTCCAGGTGACTCCATCACTGACGCTGAATGTTGGGCTGCGTTATGAATTCGCATCGCCCCCTCTCGAAAAGGACAACCGTCTCGTCAACTTCGACCCGGTGTCGGGCACTCCGATCGCAGCGAAAGATGGAAGCCTCTATGACCGGGCTCTGGTGCATCCGGATCGGAATAACTTCGCCCCTCGCTTCGGATTCTCTTATTCACCCGACGACGGATGGGTTGTTCGAGGAGCCTACGGCATTTTCTACACACATACCGTGAGGCAGGGCCGCGAGGGTCTTCTGGGTTTCAATCCTCCGTATCTTGTGGACAACCTGTTGCAGACGAATGTCACGGGTTCCGCAGCGGTAGCGTCGGCTGCAGTCTTTCGACTGTCCGAGGGTTATCCCGACGGCCTGCTGGATCCGAGCTCTCTTTCATCGACAACGGTAATGCGTCGCGCCCAGGATCCTTTTCAGCGCACTCCTTACGTCCAGCAATACAACTTCGGCATTCAACGACGGCTTGCCCGCGACGTCGTGCTCGATGTGGCGTACGTTGGAAACAAGGGAACCAAGCTACCGGGATTCCGAAATTTGAATTCACGGGCGGTAGTTCTTAATCCAAACGGGACGCAATCAGCCGGGGCCCGTCCATATGCGGCATACGGAGATATCCAGTGGATGGAGAATCGCGTTACATCCAGCTACAACTCACTCCAGGTCGGTTTGGAGAAGAGATTCTCCAAAGGGCTTTCCGCAAACGTCAGCTATACGTGGGGAAAAGCGCTAAGCGATGCGCCGGATCACATCTCGACATCCGGCGGCGGAGCGGGCATTGACACGGGAGTTTTCAAATCTCCGCAGGATCCCAACAATCTCAGGGCCGAGCGCGGCCTCTCGGAGTTTGACCTGCAACACCGGCTGTCCATCAGTTACATCTACGAGTTGCCGTTCGGACGTGGACGGACCTGGGGACAGAACTGGTCGACTCCGGTAGACCTCCTCTTCGGGGGCTGGCAATTGACGGGGATTCACGTCCTGCAAAGTGGCCTGGGACTCACAGCCACATTGGCGGGGAGCTCGGTACTCAATGTGGGAGGAGAACGCCAGGCACGCCCCAACCTGATCGGGAATCCTGTGCTGCCATCGTCGGAACGCACTGTCGAACGCTGGTTCAACACGGACGCTTTCGAGGCGTTTACTCCTGCTCCGCAGGCTTCGGGTAATGCCGGTGTCGGAATCATGCGCGGGCCGGGACTGGCGAACTTTGATTTCAGTCTCTCGAAGTCGTTTCGGCTTGGGGAAGCTCGATCGCTGCAGCTTCGGTCGGAGTTCTTCAATGCGTTCAATCATCCCAACTTCAATCCCCCGGATATTCGGCGTGATGCCAGCACATTTGGGCAAATACTGTCGGCCAAAAACGGCCGGATCATCCAGTTGGGATTGAAGCTCAATTTCTAGGGCTTGGGCGCACAGAGCAGGCGAGTGATCAATGGGTCGGTGGGTAGGTTTCAGGATCCCTCATCCGGCGCTTCGCGCCACCTTCTCCCGGAGGGAGAAGGACAACGCGCAAGTTGTTCCCTCTCCCACCGGGAGAGGGTGCCGCGAAGCGGCGGGTGAGGGATCCTGAGGACCCCCCACCGACCCATTGGCCAACTCACCTACTCTAGAAGGGAAAACTGACGGTTGGTTGTTCCGAGTAGCGCTTCATCCGAAGTGTGATTTTGGAGCCGGCCCCCGGGGCGAGCCGCACGTTGAAGCTGCGCTTACCGACGGCTACGCTTTTCCCGGCCACTTCCACAGACTCGATGCGGTGCTCGCCGTACGCCCCTCCCTGAACAACGACATCTCGACTGGAGGCCTTATCCAGATTGACGAGCATGACAACAGTGCCGGCATCCGTCATCTCCGAAACGAGTGCAGCCACGGACTCGGGTAAACCCGCGCGCTGGCGCGCCGGATCGAAGTAGCGCAGGCGCGCATTCAGCAGGCCGCCGTCGCGTCCTGTCGGCAAACCACCCAGCGTCAGCCGGATCAGCGCGTCAACCGCAGCGGGATTGAAGTCCATCATGTTGTCGGCGAGCCGATCCGCCGGTGTCGTGAGATCGGCACGCATTCTCGTGACGCGCGTTTCCATCGACCGGAGATCGTTGCGCAATGCAGTCTCCGGATACGAAGCGTTCTCGCCTTGAAGATAGGCAATCCAGGGATTGTTCTGCCTCACGCGCTCGAGATCCGCGGGCTTCATCGACCAATACCAGATCTCCAGCGCTCCGACGTTCCAAGGTTGCGCCTGCCAGCCGTACCAGCCGTTCGGCCCGTACATGGTGGGATACTGTTTTCTTCCATCGGCAACTCGAGCGTTTGCATTGACGGCGTCGATCATGTCGCGCCAGGCGTCGATGTACTTTGGATCTCCGGTCACCCAGAGCGCATTGTTGAACCCAACAATAGCTCGAGGGATTCGATTGCGATCCTCGCGTCTGCCGGTTACCGGATTCACCGGACTGAAGCCCCAGCCGTAAGCGTTGCCCCACCACTTGCCATCGGGGCCGCCGATCTTGCCGTCGAGGTCCACGAAGCTCGGAATGACGCCATTGTTGTGCTTCATCCGATCGAGCCAGGCATCCATGTATTCGACGATCCATTTTTTGTATTTCGCCTCGCCGGTCGCAAGGTAGGCATTAAGCGGCAGGGTCGTGGCGACAAGGTTCAGAAACGAATCCCCGACAACGTCGTGGTATTCGACGTAGTGCGCGAGCATCTCGTCGAAGTTGCGTTCGCTGTGACCGGCCCGAAAGTTTTCAATGTCGATCGGATCGCCCACCCAGTCGAGAGCCGTCGCTTTGCGCAGCATCGGCCCGCGGCTTCCGTTGATCAGACTGCGGATGAGCTTAAGGTTCGGGTCGTAGTTGGGTGCCCCGGGATCTTCACTCATATAGAAACCGGCATAGCGTCGAGCACGTTCGAGATACTTCGTATCCGCGGGTACCGACAATCCCATTCGATTGAAGATGCGGAGACCCTCGCCGTGATGCATCCAGTCGGACTGCGTGCTGAATTCCTTGTAATACATCCCGTTGAGACCTGCGGGAACCTGCGTGGTTTTTGCTTCGGTGTACTGCCGGAGCATCCCCTCGTTGGCTTTCAGGTAAAGCCTCAGGACCTCGTCGCTCCCACCGAGGGCGTGGAGCTCCGGCCAGTTCGCCATGTTCTCGAAGGCATCGTCCGGACCATCGTCAGCGCCCCAGCGGAGGACACATTGCACGTAGCCGCGGTTGTCGTAGTACTTGTTGTAGAACTCCACAATTGCCGGTGTCTGCGCGTCGAGAAGGCTGCGTTCCAGCTTCGCCCACTCGGGCGCTTCCATTGGCGTGACGATCGTGATGAGAGCCGCAGGTGCCTTCGACTGCGCGATGCACAGCATCGTAAACATTGCGGAGCCGACCAAGACGCCGGTGAGGAGCTTTCTGCGAGAAGGTGCCATGGGAATTTCACGTAAGTCTGTCACCCGGTAACTTCTTTTTCCATCGAAATACCTGACGTAACCCAACACGGGTAGAATGTCGGTCCGCGCGACCTCACGTGCCTTGCTCTTGACGAACGCGTGGGTACTTATAAATCAATTTACTAAGGAAACTGTGTGACGTGGATTGTGACGGGCAAACTGGCATGCCCGATTCCAGCGGGCTCGGCTGATTAAACATGTCCCGCCTATTTGCGCGGAGCTTGAATGGAAAAGTCGTATACCTTTCCATAGCTCCCTTTAGGGGGCTCGGCGGAACCAAGCAACATGAAAAGATATTCACCTTTCGTGAGAGTTTTCGAAGGGGTGATTTTGAAGAGGCGTTGACCCACCTCAAGAGCGTCGAAGGGTCTCATCGATTCCCCTTTTAATTCCGGCTTGTCCAGCGATTGTCCGATTTCGATTTCACGACGTTCCTTCGATTGATCCAGGGCGAGCAATACGACTTCTTCAATTGCTTTGCCTTCAGGAAGCCGGAGATAAAAGGATGGGGCGGCTTCGCTGACTTTAGTGTTTGCGGTCGGGCCCAGGAGGTAACCGATTGCCTTGTCCTTCTTCATTAATACCTTCGTGAGCCCCGCGCCTTGATTCTCCCCAAGCAGCAGTCGGATATCAGTCTTTAACGGCATTTCGTTGACGAAGCGATAGAGGCCGGACTCTAACGGAACACGGCTCGCATTTGCATCAGGGGGGTAGGTCTTGCTGGGAGCTTCGGGGACCGGAGCAGCGGGTTTACCGGATGGAGCAACCGGAGGTGGAGCGGGAGGTGGTGGAGGCGGTAATGACGGATCGATCAAATATCGGATTACCGTTGTACTTATCCCCAGATTGGTCAGCTCACGCACTTCGTCTCCACTCAGGTTGAACGCTTTATTATTCTTTTTGATTTTCGTGATGAGTAAGTCTTCCGGTATGCCGCTTTGGGAATCCTTCACGATGTCTTCGAGTGAAAGAGGCGGACTGGCTGCCGCGGACTGCGCCAGACAAATGTTGGCGCCCCATGCAACGAGCCCCAGGATGAAAGCACAACGCACCAAAGACGACTTCGGCATGACGAACTCCATATCTGGATCAGGATATGTGGACCTTAACGCAAACGTCCTGTCCCTGCAAACTGCGGGCCATTCGGCAAACGCGCTGTTCAGCGCGATTGTACGAGTGGCCCCATAATTGCAAACGCCTGTCGTCGGGTGTAGGGTAGGGCCTCCTAAACAAAATGACGAATGCATCAGACGCCAGAGCAAAAGATGCGAGCGAGCGAGAGGAAATTTCGCCCGCACAAAACAACCTCGCTCTTCTCTATGACGCCATCCTTACGAGCATCGTTCGCTTGCAGGCTTCGCGTCAGCAAATTCCGGATGCGGAATCATTCCGACGACGAATAAAGAGTACGTTGCAGGAAATCGAGCACGTTTCCATTCCTGCCGGCTACGACGGAAAAGACATTCGAGATACACATTTTGCTGTAGTTGCGGTGCTCGACTCGGTGGTTTTGCATTCGAATGCTCCCGTCCGCGCCGAGTGGGAAAGAAAGCCTTTGCAGGAGGAACTGTTCGGTCAAACCGATGCCGGAGTTGTTTTTTTCGACAAACTTGAGCATTTTCTGTCGCGGCGAGACTCCGAACAACTTGCAAACATTCTGGAAGTTTTTCTGCTTTGCCTCCTGCTGGGTTTTGAAGGGCGATATTCCGGCGGTATGCGCGCGGAACTGGACGGCATTGCCGAACGCACTCGAAAGCGAATCGAAAAGATAAGGGGGCGTGACCCGCAGATTTCACCAGTGGGCATCTTATCCGAGGCCTCAGATCCCTCCGAGTTGCAAACGCAGGCTCCGGACCGTTTTCGCTGGATTGTCCTCGCTGCGATCGCATTCACAGTGTTTTGTTTCCTGGTCTTCAAAGCCAATTTGATGGGGACCGCGGACCAGGTGGCGGACTCAACCGCCTTAAACCAGAAGGTGGGTCGATGACTATCAAGACTCTCCTCTTTTTGTTAGTCCTGTATATCTGTTTGGTTTGGGTCGGGGCCGCATACCTGCACCCAGAGTCGGACTTTCGAGACTTTGGTTTGAAATGGACGCTTATCGGTCTCATCGGGGTTATTGCGTTCGTCGTCGGCAACCATCTCCTTGGCTGGTGGCGCCTATGGAGGGCGAAACCGGCGCGACGCGAAAAGCCCGCGTCAAAACCAGCGCCCATCGTCCATGAGGACGACACCGCGTTAGCTGCCGCCCTTGCCGAGGCAAATGCGACACTTGCGAAAGCACCAGATTATATGAATCAGCGCAGGCCGCTATACCGGCTGCCCTGGCGGTTAATCATTGGCCCTGCAGGTAGCGGTAAGACGAGTCTTCTTGTCAATTCAGGCCTTGAACCGCAGCTGTTGGCGGGGCACGCCCGTGAAACCGAAACGGCGGCATCAACGCGTCTTTGCAATATCTGGCTGGCAAAGAACACTATCTTTATCGAAGTTGCGGGGCGGTTCTTCGATGGCGATATCGCCAGGTGGAATCAACTCCTGCGCGTTATGCGCGGTACGGAAACTGTCCCGCTTTGGAAGCGCCTTCTGGGTCAACGCGAGCAAACTGGAACGCTGCGTGGTGTGATTGCCTGTTCCGATCTTCGCCAGTTCACTGGCGCCTCCGCTGATCCCCAGCCTTTCGAACGTTATTGTCGCAATTGGTACGATCGCCTTCGAGTTGTCGGCGAGGTGTTCGGTAGTCGTTATCCGGTTTACAAGGTCATTACGAAGTGCGATGGTATTCCGTTCTTCCAACAGTATTTTCGCCAGCTTTCGGAATCAGAAAGCCAACAGGTTCTGGGCTGCACGCTGCCCCTGGGAGCGGTCGCGGCGCCCGCCGCAGCCAGTGAAGTTTTTGCGGAAGTAGAGTCCAAGCGTTTAACGAGGGCGTTTCGCGCGCTTTACCAGTCCCTGGCTGAACGGCGTATAACCCAATTGGCTTACGAACCGAAGACCAGCCTACGTCCCGACATCTATGAGTTTCCAAGGGAGCTCAAGCGAATCCGCGGTCCAATCGTTCAGTTCTTGATTGATGCTTTTCGCCCGGATGCTTTGAGACCTGCTCCCGTCCTTCGTGGTTACTATTTCAGTGCCGTTCGCGAGGTCGAAGGGGCGAGGATCTCGCCTCCGAAAACTGAGGATTGGCAAACTGTCATTGCACGAAGAGCAGCCGGCGCCGACGCGACTAAGATGTTTAATCCTGAAGCCTCTATTGTTGGCATCAACGAGCCTTCGGGGCACATGATCCGCCGCTGGTCGTTTTTGGCGGATCTCTTTCACCGTGTCGTCCTTGTAGACGTTCCAATACAGAGCGAACCCCCTGTTGACGCTCGTTTCGCACAATATCGTCGAAGGGTTTTGGTCGGAGTGGTGGGCACTTGCGCCGTGTTATGCGCGGCATTCTTCATCTCATGGGTCGGTAATCGACGTCTCCTGAGGGATGTTGAGGCTGCGGCTTCTATACCAATTTCGCCCGGTGAAGGGACGATTGACGACCTCCGCAAGTTGGACGCACTGCGAAGTCAAGTCGCACGGCTGCGAACGGGAGGGAGCTGGTGGATGCACATGGGGCTGTATTCCGGAAACCGGATTTTAGATGCGACGAGAACGGCCTACTTCCAGCGCTTTCATCAACTTCTTCTAGGTGATCTGAACCGCGCGATCACGGGCCAACTCAAGGTTGTCGCCACAGAGCCATATGATCCAGTGTATCGGGCACTCAAAACACACATCACGATCTCATCCGGCAAATGCGCCGTTGAGCCCGTACTTGTGTCCGAAGTGTTGAGAGGAGTGCGTGGTGAGATCGATTCTCAAAAAGAGGCGGACTGGCAGAGACTGTCAGACGAACAGATCGAGTTCTATGCGCAGGAACTCGTTCACGGCAACCCCACCCCGCTCGGGGAAGACGCCGAAGCCGTTGAACATGGCCGTGAATATCTTCGGAAGGTTCGCGGAGTCGATCGAGTTTACAGCGCAATCCTTGCAGACGTCCGCCATACACTCGCGAAGCCCCGGGGGTTAGCCGATGTGGCGCCGAATTACGCCCAGGCTCTGAGGGGTCCGAGCGAGCCTCCATCTGGTTTCTCTATTGATGGGTGGGCAATTGTGCTGAAGAAATCCAAAGACGAGAAGCTTCTGCCCGGGGATTGTGTCCTCGGAGACAGCGTTCAAACTGAAGACTCGAAGCCCGATCCCCAAAAACGGGCGGATCTCTCCCCGGACATCCAAAGGCTCTATGTTCGCGAGTACATCCAGCATTGGCGAGAGTTCGTCAATGCGCACTCCGTGGGTGCCTATAGCAGTCCGGATGATGCCGTGAAAAAGCTGGATATTCTGTCTTCAAACAGGTCCCCACTCCTGGGTCTTCTTGCGTTGACAGCGAACCAGACGAATTTCGAGGCAGAAGGAGTTCAGAAGGCCATCGAAAGCGCGATCACCACAGTCGGAAAGGCTCTGCCTATCGGCACCAAGTCCCAAAAACCTGCGGAGGTTTCAGGAACTCCCGCAGAGATAACACAATTTTTTCAGCCGGTTCATTGGGTGGTCCCGCCAAACAGCGAACTCTGGGTTACTGAAAAGAGCGCAGCCTACCTGGAGTCGCTGGCCCAATTACGAGGCGCGATGCAAACGATTGCCAATGCCGGCAGTGCGGATGCGGCAAGCCGTATGGCAGCAACTCAAGCCGCCGCTCCGATTTACAACAATGCTCTTAGTGCCGTCTCCCAGATCGCGAGGGGATTTAAACCTAACGGGCTCGATCAAGTCGTCCAGCGTTTGCTGGAAGACCCGATTCGCGCAGCAAAACGGTTCATCGATGCCGACATCACCGGGATTACCGCCAGTGAGATCAACGGCAAGCTCGGCCCGGTTTGCAGGGCTTTCACCAGCGTCGCCGATAAATATCCGTTCAGGAGATCGGCGACCCAGGAAGTAACACTTGACGAACTCTCATCGTGGCTGGCGCCTGAAACAGGACAGATTTGGAAATTTCAGATGACGTCCCTCGCCCAAATGACTCAGAGAGAGACCTCTGAATGGAAGGGCAGGGTGGATCCATCATCGAAACTCCAGATCACACCCGAGATGTTGCTGTTTCTGAATCGGAATCAGGTCATACGGGATTTGCTGTATGCGAAGGGCGGACCACAACCGCAGATGAGCTACAGCTTGAGGCCAAGGCTGGATGCGGCGTTCACATCATCTTCTATCCTCGAGCTCGAAGTGGACGGTCAGATACAACAGTTTACGAGCGTACTTCAAAAGCGATTTGACTGGCCGGCGGCGCCTGGAGCAAAACCAGGAGCGATCGCTCGAATTCGAACGGGCGGCGTGGCAGCAGCATTTTTGTCTCACAGCGGCACGTGGGGAATCTTCCGGATGATGGACGATGCCGAGATGCGCACCTCCGGAACGCATCTCATTGAATGGAAGTACTCGAGCGCTGGCGGTCAGCGAGATCCGATTCAGCCGGCCCCGGTTCGTATGGAGTTCGCCGAGTTGCCTAATGGAGCAGATGTGTTCCATCGCGATTCCTTCGAAGGCATGCGATGCCCGATGGCCGCAGTTCGATGAGGGACACTCTCTATCCGGTTAGTGAGAGGCCTCACTTATCGGATAGAGTTGAGTTCTCCGCCGACCGAGAAGATCCCGTAAACATCCCTCATCTACGAAGCGTGTAACGGCGGAATAATGCGCTGATCGTTTGGCTCTCCGCGTGCACTTACGCTGCTCCGAAAGCTTTGAATATCGTTTACGGACTATCGGGAGCGTGGTAGCATCCGCGCAATCGAAAGAATCCAATAACTCTGCCGAAGGGAAACCTTCTATCCCGAGGATTTTCGGTCATGCCTAAGGAAAGTCTGCAAAAGAAGGTCGGCCGTGTTCGTCCACCCCGAGTTCAGATCACTTACGACGTGCAGGTTGGGGACGCCATTGAGAAGCGTGATCTTCCATTCGTCGTTGGAGTGTTGGCGGATCTGTCGGGTATGCCGGAAAAGCCGCTACCTGCGATTGCCAAGCGCAAGTTCGTCGCGATCGATCGCGACAACGTCAACGACGTCATGAAGAAGATCGGTCCGCGTTTGGCTTTCAAAGTGCCAAACAGGCTGAGCGAGGACGATACAAAACTCAACGTCGAGTTGCGTTTCGAAAGTATGGAGGATTTTCAGCCAGCAAGAGTTGCTCAGCAGATAACGCCGCTCCGTAAACTGCTCGAGTTGCGCAACAGTCTGGCAAACCTGCGAAGCAGTCTGATCGGAAACGAGAAACTCGAAAACCTCTTACAAGAGATGATTCAGGATCAGGAGATGTTGCGTCAGGCCGGCTCCGAAGCTGGTGTTCGCGTTGCCGAGGAGAAGGAGAAGTAAGATGTCTACCGAAATGAAGCCTGCAAATTCGACGACAGAAAGCGTCGAGCAAAGCCAAAGCATCCTGGACAAGATTGCCGAGCAAGGCAGGATCGGGCAGAGTCCCGAAGAACGCAATACCGGAAAGGTTTGGCTCAAAGATCTGATCCAGGATGTCATGACGGGCCAAATGACCGTGTCCAAAGACACCGACGCGATGATCAATACCCGGATTGCGGATCTGGATGCATTAATTTCCAGGCAGCTCAACGAAGTGATGCATGCCGAACCCCTGCAAAAGCTGGAAGGCTCATGGCGAGGCCTCCACTATTTCGTGCAGCAGACGGAGACCTCGAGCAGTCTCAAGATCAAGCTCATGAACATCAGCAAGAATGACCTGTTCAAGGATCTCGACAAGGCAGTGGAGTTTGATCAAAGCGCGACATTCAAGAAAATCTACGAAGAGGAGTACGGCACGCTGGGCGGGGCTCCTTTCGGCGCACTGATCGGAGATTACGAGTTCAGCCGTCATCCGCAGGACATTGCGCTTCTGGAGAAAATGTCCGGCGTTGCGGCGACCTCCCATGCGCCTTTCATTGCCGCAGCAACACCCGCGCTCTTCAACTTCGAGAGTTTTACTGAGCTTGCAGGCCCCCGCGACCTGGAAAAGATTTTCGAAAATGAGGCTTACCTGAAGTGGAACATGTTCCGCAAGTCCGATGATGCGCGGTATGTCGGCCTCTGCATGCCTCATGTCCTGATGCGCCTTCCTTATGGCAAAGACACGGCGCCAGTCGAAGAATTCGAATATGAAGAGAACGTGGATGGACGCGATCACTCCAAGTACTTGTGGGGCAATGCAGCCTATGCGTTTGCCGCGCGGCTCACCGACGCCTTCGCCAGGCATGAATGGTGTGCAGCCATTCGGGGAGTGGAAGGCGGTGGTTTAGTAGAAGGTTTGCCGGCGCACACGTTCATCACCGACGACGGAGACGTGGCAACAAAGTGTCCGACAGAGATTGCCATCACAGATCGGCGGGAGAACGAACTGGCGAAACTGGGCTTCATCCCACTCTGCTACTACAAGGGCACGGATACAGCAGTTTTCATGGGCGCCCAATCCGCGCAAAAACCACAACTGTATCTGGACAACGATGCGAACGCCAATTCTCGCCTGTCGGCACAGCTGCAATATATCTTCGCCTGCTCTCGTTTCGCGCATTTCCTGAAGGTCATGATGCGTGACAAGATCGGCAGCTTCATGTCGCGGGATCAGTGTGAGACCTTCCTGAACAAATGGATTGCCAATTACGTGTTGCTGGACGATATGGCGTCCCAGGATCTCAAGGCAAAGTATCCGCTGCGCGACGCGCGCATTGAAGTGGCGGAGATTGCTGGAAAACCCGGCGCATACAATGCCGTGGCTTTCCTGCGGCCACATTTTCAACTGGAAGAGCTTGCCGTTTCTCTGCGGCTCGTTGCCAAGCTGCCGGCTAAAGCCTGAGGCGGCCCGCAAGGCTCTTCGAAAACATCAAGTCTCGGTAAGAAAGTTTGGAGCAACGAAGGGAGTCCTCTGCTCACACGAAGGGAGTCCTCTGCTCCAGGGATCGGAAACAGTCAAAACGTTAACCGCAGAAAGTGAGGAAGTTCAATCATGTTCAATGCATTTGCAAATTTCGGTGATATCAAGGGAGAAAGCACCGACAAAGATCACAAAGATTGGGTGATGATCCTCAAATACGATCACGCGCTCACTCAGCCACCTTCGGTCTCGCAAAAAACGGCAGGGGGACGGGCTGCTGAAGAGGTCAACCACTCAGAGTTCACCGTTGTGAAATTGCTCGACGCTGCCACGCCGAAACTCTACGAGGCGGCGTGCAAGGGAACCCACCTCCCTGAAGTTGTGATCGAACTCTGGCGCGCCGGCGGCGACCCCGTGAAGTACATGGAGTTCAAGCTTAAGGAAGTCCTGATCAGTGGAGTGATTCAGAATGGCGACCCGAAGGGGACCGACCAGTTCCCGACGGAAACCATCAAGATGACTTACGGCGCCATCGAGTGGACCTACACGAAACAAAAGCCCGACGGTACCGCAGCTGGGAATGTCGCAGCGAAGTGGAACGTCGCACAGGGCGCGGCCGCGTAGCTCCCGTTCCTAACCACTGTTTTGATCGAGAGGGTATATGTCTACTGCAGTTGCCTACTCTCGCGACCTTCTGGATCCGATCCTGCCCGACGCACCGGGAGGCGCAGACATGCGCTGGACCCCCGAGTGGGACCGGATCCGGGAAGCTCGCCGCGCTGATGATGACCTTGAAACCGGAAAGTGGGTCAAGCGAGAACGCAAGGTCGCCGATTGGAGACTGGTTCGGGATCTCTCGACGGCAATGCTCCGGGAGCGAACTAAAGACCTTCAACTTGCCCTGTGGCTGACCGAAGCCAATATCAAGCTGCAGGGTTTCTCGGGCCTGCGCGATGGATTGCGAATCACCCGTGAGCTCATGGTCCGCTATTGGGATAGAGGGCTTTTCCCCACGATGGAAGACGGTCCCGAGGACCGCGCGGGCCCATTTGACTGGCTTAACAACAAGCTCGTCGACTCCATCACAGCCATCCCTGTTACTCTTCGCGAGGACCAGGGAACGGATTACAGTTTCAATGATCTGCTTGACGCCCGCCGGACCGGCTCGGAAGCAGGCTGCAGAAACCCCGACGGCGAAATGAATGCGGGCAAGAAAAAAGCTTTAGATCAGGCCGTCGCAGACGGTCACGTTTCACTGGACCTGTTCGCCGGCGCCGTCAAAGCGACGAAGCGCCTTCGCTACGAAGAATTCAGCGCCGACTTCCAGCAAACCTACGATGAGTTCAAAGCACTGGAACGAGTGATCGATGAAAAGTTCGGTGACGCCGCGCCGAATCTCGCGGAATGCCGCACCACCCTGAGCGAGATCAGGCAGGCGGTTACCGATATTCTCGATGAAAAGCGCCGCGAAGAGCCGCCTCCTCCGGCGGCAATAGCGCCAACTCCGATCAGCTCCATCGAGCCGGCGCGCCGAGCTCTCGCCGCTACAAAACCACTTCAGTCTTCGATTGCAGGTTCGTGGCAACAGGCGGAATCTCTGGTTCGATCGGGACAGACCGACCAGGGACTTCAGGAAATGATTCGTCTGGCAGCCGCCGAGACGACAGGGCGGGATCGTTTTCAAAGAAAGCTGCTCCTGGCTGACGCCTGCCTGGCTTCCAACAGGGACCGGCTCGCGCGGTCTATCCTCGAGGAACTGGCGGAGCAGATCGACAAATTACAGCTCGAGAATTGGGAATCCACAGAGGTGATCAGCGGCGTTTGGACCCGCCTTTACCGTTTGTACAAGGGATCCGATGCACCCGATCACGATCGAGCCAACAAACTCTACCAGCGGTTGTGCCGCCTCGATCCCTGGCAGGCTCTCGGATGCAATGAGTGAGGCATTATGCCCGCAGAAACGACTCAGGTTGGAACAACCCTCTCCCTTTTGGACCGGCTTACGGAAAAGGAAGGTCCGCTGGATGCGTGGGAGGGCGTGTGCCGCGACCTCGCAGCGCTATTGAATACGCGTCGCGCGACTGCCGATTTTGACCCGAGTTACCAGGAGGCGACAAATTCTCTTCTGTCTTTCGGTGTGGCCGACTTTACTTCCTATAACCTGAAGAATGAAGTCGATCAGGAGCACGTTCGGCTATCCATAGAGCGTGCGATTCGCCAGTTCGAGCCTCGCTTGACGCACGTGACGGTTTCGATGGATGAACCGGATCCGCTCTTACCCGTTCTTCACTTTCAAATTTCCGCGCTCCTGCGGATCCAGAATCCGGGAGAATCGGTCTTGTTTGACGTCACGCTTCATCGGGACTCTCGTCGCTTCAAGGTCTCCGGAGCAAACTCATGAGAGACGATCTGCTGCCTTACTACGAGCGAGAGTTGACGTTCATCCGCCAGATGGCGGCCGAGTTCGCGTCAAAATATCCCAAACCCGCCGGCCGCTTGATGCTGGGGAAGAATACCTGCGAAGACCCGCATGTCGAGAGATTGATCGAGGCGTTTGCGTTGTTGTGCGGACGTGTGCACCACAAACTGGACGACGAGTTTCCCGAAATCACGGAATCTCTGCTCGAAGTGCTCTACCCGCATTTCCTGAGGCCGATTCCCTCTCAGGCCGTGGTCCAGTTTCAACTCGACCCTTCGCAAAGCGCGCCGGCATCGACCCATGTGGCGGCGGGAACGGCGATTCACAGCAAAACAACCAATGGGCAGTTTTGCTCGTTTCGAACCTGCTATCCGGCGACGTTATGGCCATTGCGGGTTAGCGACGCATCCGTCTCCACCGCGAATCGATTCGTGTCTTCTGGAATAGGGTCGGATGTTGCCGCCGTCGCCCGAATAGAGATCCAGTGCCTTGCCGGACTCCGGTTCAGCCAGCTGCCTGTGAACTCCCTGAGGTTCTACCTTAACGGAGAGAGTGCTGCCGTTAACACGCTCTACGAACTCCTGTTCCTGAACACGCTGCGAGTCTCGTTGCGCGCGTTGCCGGCATCGGCCGACGTAGCGCCCGCAGTTCTTCCTGCAAGCTGTCTGCGGCAAGTGGGATTCAATCGAGAAGAAGGGATCCTGCCGTATTCCGATCGTAGCTTTCCTGGTTACCGCTTACTGCAGGAGTACTTCAGCTTTCCGGAGAAGTTTCTCTTTTTTGATCTGACCGGGATCGACGTTTTGGACAAGGGCCGCTTCGCCGCGTCGTTTGAGATTCTCTTCTATCTGAAAGAAACCGAGCCGCACCGCCTCACAGCCCTTGAACAAAATGTCACCTCCGACACATTTCAGCTGGGCTGTGCGCCAATCGTGAATCTGTTTGAGCGTATCGCCGAGCCAATTCGCGTTTCTCAAACCAAAACGGAATATCGGATCATCCCGGATCAGCATCGGCAAATGAACACGGAGGTGTACTCGGTCGACCGCGTTACGTCCACGGCGACGTACCTGGAACAACCGCAGGTGTATCAACCCTTCTATGCGCTGCGGCACGGCATGGACGAAGCGCAGAAACACTTTTGGCATGCGCACCGGCGTCCTTCGTTCAGGAAGAACGACAAGGGTACTGAGGTGTACGTATCGCTTGTGAATCTGGACTTCAATCCGTCACTGCCTCCGGTTGAAACGTTGACCATTCGCCTGACCTGTACAAACCGCGACCAGGCCGCGTCTCTCGATCTGCGCGGAGAGTTTGGTGAACTGGAGCCGGAAGATGTCCCGTTGGTGAAGGCGCGATGTATTCGTAAGCCCACGGCGCCTATGCGTCCACCGTATCGGCGCGGGCTGCAGTGGAGGCTGATCTCTCACCTTTCCTTGAATCATCTTTCCATAGTCGACAAAGGCCGGGACGCGCTGCAGGAGATCCTGCGACTCTACGATTTTTCGAGCGACTCGGAGATTCGCAGGCAAATTGCCGGCATCGTCGATGTCCAGAGCCGCTCATCGGTGAGCCGTGTGAGTTCGGATACGGGCGTCGCGTTCTGCCGTGGAACGGATGTGATTCTCGAGTTCGACGAAGATCAATATGTGGGGACGGGAGTGTTCCTGATGTCCTCGGTGCTTCAACGATTTCTGGGACTGTATAGCGCTGTGAACTCATTTACCCGCGTGACCGCGAAAACGAAGAGAGGAGTGCTCAAGCAATGGGCCCCAATGGCCGGCGAACAGGTCCTTCTCTAGAAGACACTCTGTTCGATCAGGGTTACGAATTCGAATTCTTTCAGGCAGCGCGTCTGCTGGCCCGACTGTTTCCTCAACGCAAGGACGTCGGCAGCGCCGCGAGGCCCGGCGAAGAATTTGCTCGTTTTGTGACCCTAGCCAATGGGGGCGATTTCAAGCAAGCGCAGCTCGCGATGGCATTTCCCGCCAGCCCGATACATGACATCAAGCGGCTTCAGAATTCGACGGAATCCGCGCGGATGATCATTGAGTTCATGGGGCTCACCGGCACGCAGGGCGTTTTGCCGCTGTGTTACACGGAGCAGTTGCTCGAAAGCAAGGCTGCCAAAGACAATGCGCTCGCCGCATTTCTCGACCTCTTCAACCACCGCCTGGTATCGCTGTTCTATCGCGCCTGGGAGAAACACCGGCCCGCAGTGCTCTACGAGATGGCGGCAACACGGAAGCATGAGCCGGACGCGCTGACGCAGGATCTGTTCTCTCTGGTCGGCATGGGCACAAAAGGACTCCGTGGACGTCTCGGAATTCACGATGAGAGTCTGCTGCTCTATGCGGGGCTGATCGCGCAACGTCCCCACTCCGCGGTGGCTTTGCGCGGCATACTTCGGGACTACTTTTCGATGCCGGTGGAAATCGATCAATGCATCGGAACCTGGTACGAGCTGGAAGACGCGGATCGCTGCTATCTCTCCGAGGACAGCGAGCGCAACCAACTCGGCATCGGATCATTTATCGGAGATGAGGTTTGGGACGCGCAGGCTCGATTCCGGATTCGCGTGGGACCTCTAGGCCTGGAACGTTTCAAGGAGTATTTTCCCGACGGCACTACGATGGGGAAATTCGTCGGGTTGACGCGATATCTGGCCGGGCAAGCGGCGGTCTTTGAGGTTCAGGTATTTTTGCGCGCCGACGAAGTGCCTTATTTCCGGTTGGACGACGAAGGTTTCCGTTCGGAAGGCAATGGGTTGCATCCACCGGTGGAGTCAGATTCGGTGCGTCTCGGCTGGATGGGTTGGCTGAAGACCAGTACGTTCGTTACGGACGCCGGAGATGCGGTGTCCACCTGGAGCTGAAATGCCGTACACACAAACAGACCGTCGTATCGCGATATCGACGCCGCTCGGCAAAGATGCCTTGTTGCTGCGTGGCTTCAGCGGAGTGGAAGCGATTTCACAACTCTTCCATTTCGATCTCGATTTGTTATCGGAAAACGATTCCATCAAGTTTCAAGACGTTGTTGGAAAGAACGTGACGCTGAGAATTCTGGACTCCGACGGAGCCGAACGTCACTGGAATGGTGTCATCAGCCGGTTTTCTCAGGGCTCGCAGGATCGGCGGCTCACCGCCTATCGCGCTCAAATGGTGCCGTGGCTGTGGTTCCTGACGCGCACTGCGGATTGCCGCATCTTCCAGAACAAGACCGTGCCCGACATAATTCAGAAGATTTTCTCCGACCTGCAGTTTCAGGACTTCGAGCTCCGCCTTTACGGGAGCTTTCAGCCTCGCGATTATTGCGTCCAGTATCGCGAAACCGACTTCAACTTTGTCTCGCGGCTGATGGAAGAAGAAGGCATCTACTATTACTTCAAGCACGAGCAAGGCAAACACACCCTCATTCTGGCTAACGATCCGGCTGCGCACGAAGCCTGCCCGGGTCAGAAAACTGCACGCTACGATTTCCGGGGCGGCGCGGTGACCTACGAGGACGTGGTTACCGAATGGCACCATGAAGAAGAGTTCCGAACTGGAGCGTGGTCTCAGACGGACTACAACTTCGAAACACCAAGCACGAGTCTTGCTGTCACCGTGAGCGGGAAGAATCCTTACGAAATCTACGAGTATCCGGGCGAATATCGCGTGCGCGGGGAAGGCGATCGTTTGGCTCGCATTCGCCTGCAGGAACAGTCCACGCCCTGCGTGGTGAGTCAGGGTGCAAGCGGCTGCCGGCATTTCACCGGCGGGTTCCAATTCACGCTCGAAGATCATTATCGGAAGGATCTCAACACCGCGTATCTCCTCACTTCCGTCCGGCACGTCGCAACGCAGACCGACTATCAGGCCGGGGGAAGCAGCGAACAGCTCACGTATCGAAACAGCTTTGAGTGCATTCCGTGTTCAACACCCTTCCGTCCCCAGCGCGTTACGCCCCAACCCTTCGTTCAGGGTTGCCAGACCGCAGTCGTCGTTGGCCCTGCCGGCGAAGAGATCTACACGGATAAGTATGGCCGCGTGAAGGTGCAGTTTCATTGGGACCGGGAAGGAAAGAAGAACGAGAACAGTTCCTGCTGGATTCGTGTCTCGCATCCCTGGGCCGGCCAGGGCTGGGGCTCCGTTTCCATCCCAAGAATCGGCCAGGAAGTGATTGTTGATTTCCTTGAAGGCGACCCGGACCAGCCCATCATCGTCGGCCGTGTGTACAACGCCGAGCAGATGCCCCCATTCGGCATGCCGGGCGGCGCAATGGTGAGCGGGCTCAAGTCGA
>Ga0207659_10000191_pt1 | contig 36537 bp, 25 predicted proteins | sample KBSM43metaG_FD_184330 | JGI IMG/M metagenome (GOLD analysis project Ga0207659, IMG submission 184330) | Miscanthus rhizosphere microbial communities from Kellogg Biological Station, Michigan, USA - KBS M4-3 metaG (SPAdes) (version 2) | ecosystem: Host-associated > Plants > Roots > Rhizosphere >...
AGTGTGCCTTGGAGGTCCGCTATGCGGCTCTTCACTCGTTCCAACACGTCGAGCGCGTTCTCGGACGCGCGCATAACCACGATACCTGTGACGACCTCGCCTCGTCCGTCGAGTTCGGCTGCGCCGCGGCGCATGTCCGGACCGAGCTGAACACGAGCGACATCGCCGACGCGAATCGGGACGCCTCGATCGTTGTCGCCCAGCGAGATCTGCTCAATGTCGCGAATGGACCCCAGCCGTCCTTTCATCCGAACCGTGTACTCTCGTCCTGCTAACTCCAGCAGACCTCCGCTGGCGTCGTTATCGTTGGTCCGGATGGCGTCGACGATCTGTTTCGGCGACAGATTGAACGCGCGCAGCCGTTTTGGATCGAGGGTTACCTGGTACTGTTTGACGAAGCCGCCAATCGTGGCGACCTCCGCAACACCGGGAACGCTCGACAAGGCATATCGAATCGTCCAGTCCTGCAGGCTGCGCAGCTCGTCGAGTGTGTGCCCTCCTTGCTCGTCGACCAGTGCATATTGAAAGACCCATCCCACGCCGTTGGCATCTGGCCCGATCGCCGGCGTCACATTGTCAGGAAGAGCATCCCGGATGGCCTGGAGCCGCTCCAGGACGCGCGCACGAGCCCAATACAGATCAGTACCGTCGTTGAAGATCACCGACACGAACGACACGCCAAACTCAGTGACCGCGCGGACAGCCTGCACCCGCGGTGCAGAGACGAGCGTGGAGACGATCGGATACGTGATCTGGTCTTCGATCAGGTCGGGACTCCGCCCGGGCCAGTCGGTCGCGACGACGACCTGCACGTCGGACGTGTCCGGCACCGCATCGAGTGGTGTGCGGGGAATGGCCCAGACGCCCCATCCGCCGACGGCCAGCGACAGCGTGATGACGAGAACCCGGTTGACGACACACCATTGAATGATTCGCTCGACCATGGCGCGGTTAGCTCGTCAACGAGCTACGAACGATGTCCGCTGTGTAGCGATGCGCACACCGCCGCGCGTTGCGGAGATAGTGGCGTCCCAGCGTCCGGCCATTGAGAGGTTCCCGCTTCCCTGATAGACACCGTCGCCGATGTGTGTCAGACGAGCATCGGATCGCATCGCCGCCATGTTCATCGAGGGCATCGGCGGCATGTAGAACTGAACATCGACCGTCGCATCCGGGACGGGCCTTCCGTCTGCCTCGCGCAGTTCCACGCGAACCTCGGCCGCCGCTGCACGCGGCCCTTCGGATTCGTTACCGACGCGCACGGTCATGCGCAGGTTGTCCGGCGCTGGTTTCGACTGATCCCGCGACTGTGGTGCACCGTACTGTTCGAGCGCCGTTCTCAACTGGCTTTCCGAATCGACGAGAAACGTGCCGCGGGCGACGACCTGCTCGCCTTCCTGCAACCCAGAAATAATCACGACGCGATCGTTCGCGTGCGCACCCGTGACGACACTACGTGGCTCGAAGTACCCGTTGCCTTGAGCCACGAAGACGGTTTGGCGCAGACCAGAATCCACGAGCGCGTCTTCCGGGATGAGAAGACCGGCGACGGGCTCGGCCGTAACTTCCACCGTCGCGAACATTCCAGGTTTCAGCCGGCCACTCGGATTGGGAACCTCGAGCCGAACTCGGGATGTTCGAGTCTGCTCTGAAATCCCCGGGAACTGATTCAGGACGCGACCGGAGAGAGGATCGCGCAAGGAGTCGACGATGACTGTCGCCTTTGCACCCTCACGCACCCGCTCGACGTCGATTGAATTGAAGTCGGCTTCGACCCAGACGACCGCGGTATCCGCAATCTTGTAGAGCGTGTCGCCCGAACGGACGTGCATGCCCCTCACAACTGATTGTTCGACGATCTGACCGTCAGACGGCGATCGAAACGTGATTGCCTCGAGTGCCGAGCCCTTCTCCTGGAGCGCTGTCAGTTGGTCGGGTGGGACATCCCAATACAGGAGGCGCTGGCGCGGCGTTTCGATTAATCGCTCCTGGTATTCGCGATCCGCGAGTTGCGCCGGTGGCAGCGTCTGCAGGCTGCGAAGCGCAGCAAGGTACTGCAGTTGGGCGCCGGTCAGTTCTTGACTGGCCAGCGTGAAAAGTGAATCGTTCTTGCGTACGCGCTGTCCCACGCCAGTCACGTAAACGTCTCTGATCCACCCGTCGAGTTTGAGATTGAAATCCGTGAGCCTGCTGGAGTCGTACACGATTACGCCAAAGGCGCGGAGCGGCGATGACAGCGTACCTCGAACAACTGGCGTCGTCCTGATGCCGCTGACCTGCTGTCGGCGTTCGTCGACGACAACCGGGACACGTGTGCGCTCGGAAGAATTAGCCGTGGGACGAGCTGGCTCGGTCGTGCTCGCGCGGCTGCAGCCAAGCGCGAAGAGGCCAACGATGGCCCCGCCTGCCACGAGGACTGCGAGCACAAGGGACGTCGTTCGGAGGTTTCTCGACACCTTTCCACTCTATAGGTTGATGTCACAACAAAAATGCACACAACAGCACGGCATCGACGGCTACTCAACCTGGCCAGAAAATGCTGCGGACTAAGGGTAATACAGCATCTCCTCAGACCGCCGTCGATCCTATGGTCCGCTATCGGAATGGCATGAGTTCGTCTGATTTCTGATCTGCCAGCGAGTCGGAGATGGTGGAATGTGGGCAAATGCTTTTAGCCGATGGCTCGTGTGCTGATGACAGGGGGTGGTGCGACGGTAGACCACGACATTCCCAACGCGGTTGACGCGGCGGAGGCACAGGAGTTGGCCACTGAGCCAGAAGCCCTTCAGCTCGATGCAGAAGCCCCGCGGAATGTGTCCTGACCACAGGCGGCGGTCGGAGTCCAGGTCCCGATGTGCGTGACGACGAGAACCTGGAAATCGTCGCACCCCGTCTCGGTTCAAGGGTCCAATGCCGACGATGACGGCGCCAATTCCGCTCTTCTACAACCAATCGTTCAACGTCGCAACGCCGAACGGCGCCAGTATCGCGTCCATCGCGATCCATGGCGATCGACAACGACCCTGGCAATCAACATGAGTCAAAGGTGCCTGCCGCTGTCCTTTTCAGTGAAGGGCGACACCCTGGCGTACGGAGTGCGTGCCGACGCGAATATCGCGCCGCCTTGTATCTTGCATGCCGTTCATCGTGAACGCCGAGGGTGTTCCTTATACGGCATCGTTCGTGAGACTTTGACCTAGCTCTATGCTGACGTTTGTTCGTTCCTAGGCAGACTTTCGGCGATAGCTAGTGACCCATTCGAATACGGAACGTCCCAACGCCGTGGCCCGTTGATTGCTGCCCTCTTATGCGGAGCATTGTTCGCTAGCCACGCGAGTTCCTCGCTCTCACTTAGACACATATACACAACCGATAACCCTTCACCGTACGCGCTGTTGAAATCCAACCAACTCCTCGCAGGACTCGATGGTGAGACGAAAAATTCGCCGCTTCCCGTGCTACGAAATGGTCGGAAAGATCCGAGGACTACACATCATTCTGAACACAACCGCGAAGCTCTTATCTCTTGTGGCCGGGTTGATCTTGGGGTGTGCGGGTTCGGCACACGCTCAGATCTCATATGTGCAGGGGAATAATGCGGTGCCGCAGAGCCCGCAGTCCGTTGTCAACGTTGCCTTCACGGGCGCGCAATCGGCAGGCGACTTGAACGTCGTCGCGATCGGCTGGACCGATTCGACGTCGCAGGTGGTGAGCGTGACGGACGCGCGTGGAAATGTCTACACGCCTGCGTTGGCCCCCACCGTTCAATCAGGCATTCAATCGCACGTCATCTACTACGCCCAAAACATCGTAGCCGCCGCCACCAACAGCGTGACCGTCACGTTCAATGCGACGGTGCCCTATCCCGACGTCCGCATCGCCGAGTATGCCGGGATCGCCACGGTCGCGGCGCTCGATGTGGCCACCGGCGCGAGTGGAACGGGCACAACGAGCAACAGCGGCCCGGTCACGACCACCAATGCCAACGCACTGCTGATCGCGGCCAACGTGGTCCAGACCGTTACAACGAGCGCCGGCGCCGGCTTTACGTCGCGCATGATCACGTCGCCCAACGGCAGCCTCCTCGAGGACCGCATCGTCACGACGACCGGAACTTACTCGGCCACTGCGTCGACCAACGGCGGCGCGTGGGTCATGCAGATCGCGGCATTCCGCGGCGGCTCGGGCGGGACCGGCGATACTCAAGCACCGACCGCCCCTGGGAATCCTTCCGCGACTGTCATCTCCAGCAGTCGCATCGACCTGGCGTGGCCGGCCGCCACCGACAACGTCGGGGTAACGAGCTATCGCATCGAACGATGTCAAGGAGCCGGTTGCGCGACGTTCGCCGAGATCGGCTCTGCGACCGGTCTGAGCTTCAGCAGCACCAGTCTCGCTGCATCCACGCCGTACACATTCCGTGTCCGAGCCATGGATGCGGCCGGTAACCTGGGCCCCTACTCCTCAACTGTCAGCGCTACGACGGCTGGCACAGCTGACACGCAGCCACCGACTGCACCTGCAAGTCTTTCGGCAAGCTCTGTCCCAAGCAGTCAGATCAATTTGGTGTGGACGGCATCGACCGACAACGTTGCAGTAACAAGCTATCGAATCGAACGCTGCCAAGGCTCCAATTGCAATGGCTTCGTCGAAGTGGGAACGTCCACCAGCCCAAGTTACAGCGACACGGGGCTTTCAGCAGCAGTTCCGTACAGGTATCGAGTCAGGTCCTCTGATGCAGCCAGCAATCTGAGCGCGTACTCGAATATCGCGACTGCGACCATCCCCGATGCCCAGGCACCTGGAGCTCCGTCGGGCGTTTCGGCAACGCCGGTATCGACCAGCAGAATCAATATTGCTTGGACCGCTGCCACGGATAACGTAGCAGTGACTGGCTACAGAGTCGAACGGTGCCAAGGGAACGGTTGCTCCAATTTCACGCAGATAGCGACGACAACCACGGCACTCAGTTACAACAACACCGGTCTCGCCACGGGCGTGAGCTACAGCTACAGAGTTCGTGCAGTGGATGCTGCTGGAAATCTTGGGCCGTACTCGACGATCGCCACAGCAACCACGCTCGATACGCAGGCACCGAGCGCGCCGAGCGGTCTGTCCGCTAGCAATATCTCAAGTAGCCAGATGACGTTGACGTGGGCTGCGTCCACGGACAACGTCGGAGTGGCACGATATGAGATCGAGCGTTGCCAGGGGGCCAGCTGCACCAATTTCGTTGGTGTCGGAAGCTCCACGACGACCAACTTCGTAAGCTCAGGGCTGGCGGCCTCTGCGACCTATAAGCATCGTGTTCGCGCAGTCGATGCGGCAGGAAATTTCAGTGCGTACTCAGCCACGTTGACGACGACAACAATCGCGGGTCCAGATACTCAACCTCCAAGCGCACCCAGTAATCCTTCAGCCACTTCTTTTTCAAGCAGTCAAATCAACATAGGTTGGACGGCGTCCACTGACAACGTAGGCGTAACTCTGTACCTCGTAGAGCGATGTCAGGGGACCACGTGTGCCAACTTTGGTGAAATTGGTGGCTCGTCGAGCACGAACTACTCCGACACGACTCTGGCACCCTCGACCACTTATCGCTACCGAGTTAGGGCTACTGACGCCGCGGGAAATGTCAGTTCGTATTCGACAATAGCTACGGCGACAACCCAGGCGGCACCCTCGCTGAGCATCACTCGGCCGTCCAATGGAGCATCGATCGTTGGCAGCACTGTCAACGTCTCGTACGTCGTCTCAGGCGATCAGACAGGCGTCGATCATGTTCACTTTCAACTGGATGCCGGGCCGATTGTGATGGATCTGTCCCTGGATGGGAGTTATCAACTCACAGGTGTGGCTCCTGGCCCACACATTCTGAATGGTTTTCTCGTTCGCGCAGACCACTCGAAGATCGCTGGAACCGATGCGGCGCCTGTGAGCTTCTCGACGACAGCCGACACACAGCCGCCGAGTGCGCCCGCCAGCGTGTCGGCAAACGCGATCTCCAATAACCAAATCAACGTGACCTGGCCAGCCTCGACAGACGACGCAGGGGTCGTCGGGTATCGTGTCGAACGGTGCCAAGGATCCGGCTGCACCACGTTTGCCGAGATCGGTATCGTCGCGACCATAAGCTACAGCGACACGTCACTCGCTGCATCAACCAACTACTCCTATCGCGTGAGAGCGGCGGACGGCGCTGGAAACCTGAGCGACTACTCTCCGACGGCCAGTGCAACCACGCAGGGCGCGGCCCCACCGGTCCCGATTTCTTACGTGCAGAGCGCGTACGCGGTACCGCAGAGCCCGCAGTCCGTTGTCAACGTTGCCTTCACGGGCGCGCAATCGGCAGGCGACTTGAACGTCGTCGCGATCGGCTGGACCGATTCGACGTCGCAGGTGGTGAGCGTGACGGACGCGCGTGGAAATGTCTACACGCCTGCGTTGGCCCCCACCGTTCAATCAGGCATTCAATCGCACGTCATCTACTACGCCCAAAACATCGTAGCCGCCGCCACCAACAGCGTGACCGTCACGTTCAATGCGACGGTGCCCTATCCCGACGTCCGCATCGCCGAGTATGCCGGGATCGCCACGGTCGCGGCGCTCGATGTGGCCACCGGCGCGAGTGGAACGGGCACAACGAGCAACAGCGGCCCGGTCACGACCACCAATGCCAACGCACTGCTGATCGCGGCCAACGTGGTCCAGACCGTTACAACGAGCGCCGGCGCCGGCTTTACGTCGCGCATGATCACGTCGCCCAACGGCAGCCTCCTCGAGGACCGCATCGTCACGACGACCGGAACTTACTCGGCCACTGCGTCGACCAACGGCGGCGCGTGGGTCATGCAGATCGCGGCATTCCGCGGCGGCTCGGGCGGGACCGGCGATACTCAAGCACCGACCGCCCCTGGGAATCCTTCCGCGACTGTCATCTCCAGCAGTCGCATCGACCTGGCGTGGCCGGCCGCCACCGACAACGTCGGGGTAACGAGCTATCGCATCGAACGATGTCAAGGAGCCGGTTGCGCGACGTTCGCCGAGATCGGCTCTGCGACCGGTCTGAGCTTCAGCAGCACCAGTCTCGCTGCATCCACGCCGTACACATTCCGTGTCCGAGCCATGGATGCGGCCGGCAACCTGGGACCTTACTCAACGACGGTTAGTGCCACTACGCCGGTGGTTGAACCGACATCGATCTCAATTTACCTGCCGGCGGACGGTTCTACAGTCAGCGGTACGGCCACCTTTGGCGCTGAAGTGACCGGCCCGATTGCTTCAGTCCAGTTCCAGGTAGATAACGTCAACGTCGGACTGCCGGTCGGTCCATCGGGCACCCTGTCCGTGAACACCAGCCAATTTGCGAACGGAACTCACGTTATCCGGGCTTACGGGTGGGACAGCCAACGCAACATCGTTCAAGCCGCTCCGATTGCGGTGTCGTTCTCCAATACCTCTCCGGGCAGTCCCGCTGCGACGGGCCTTTGGTCCGACGTCGTCAATACATCACTTGTTTCCGTCAATGTCAGTCTGATGGGCAATGGCCGCGTACTGATGTATGACCGGCTTGACGTCGGCAATCCCACTCCGCAGGTTTGGGATCCGATAACGAACTCGTTTCTCTCGGTGCCACTCAATGACGGAACGAATCTCTTCTGCTCGGGCCAGGTCGTACTCCCTGACGGACGAGTGTTCGTGGCCGGCGGTCATTTGAACAACGACGTCGGCCTCGCCACGGGGCGAATCTTTGATCCGACAACCAGTCTCTGGAGCGCAACGCCGAATATGGCCCAGGGACGGTGGTATCCCAGCCTCACCGTGCTTCCCAACGGCAAAGTGCTGGTGCTGTCGGGTGAGGTGGGAGGACCTGGCGATTACGCGCGCGTTCCCGAAGTGTACGACCCTGCGACCAACTCTTGGACGACTCTGCCGCTCGCGTCGTTGAACCTCCAATTCTATCCGCATGCTTTCGTTCTTCCGAACGGCAAAGTCGCTGTCACTGGAACCGCGGAGGCTGCTGTCCCGGCGAGAACGTTGGATGTTGCGACACAAACATGGGCGACTGCCGACTCGAAGCTCGTCGACGCCTATTCCTCGGCGATGTACCTGCCGGGGAAGATCTTGAAGACCGGGACCTCGACAGACTCGTTGTCGACGAAGCCGTCCTCTGCGAACGCATACGTCATCGACATGACCGCGTCGAACCCGCGATGGCGGCAAGTGCAGTCAATGGCAAATCCACGTGCCTATCATGTGGAAACGCTCTTGCCCGATGGCTCTGTGCTTGTTACGGGGGGTGGCAGGACGACAGGAGACTATGACATTCCCAATGCCGTGTACGCAGCCGAGTTGTGGTCGCCGGCCACGGAGACCTGGACAACCTTGAGCTCAATGCAGAAGCCCCGGCTGTACCACGGCAGTGCACTGTTGCTGCCCGACGGACGTGTCCTGGTAACAGGCAGCGGCCGGAGCCCGGGTCCCGACGTACGTGACCAGGAGAGCCTGGAGATCTTCGCACCCCCGTATCTGTTCAAGGGTTCACGACCGACGATCACGACGGCGCCAAGTGTGCTCAGTTACAACCAGGCGTTCAACGTCACCACTCCGGACGCCGCCAACATCGCGTCGGTCGCCCTGATGGCAATCGGCAACATGACCCATGGCATCAACATGAGTCAGCGGTATCTGCCGCTTTCGTTCTCGACGAATGGCAACAGCCTGACTGTGGGAGCGCCAGCCAACGCGAACCTCGCGCCGCCGGGCATCTACATGTTGTTCATCGTCAACACCCAGGGTGTTCCCTCGATGGCGTTCTTTGTTAGGTTTTAATCGCCTTTCGTTCGGCTGATCGACGTCGCACAATCCGCAGCAGCGAGGCTCTTTGTTCGAGGCGCAGCTCTTCGAGGCGAAGCCCGTCGATCGCGGATTGTTGTTATCGCCCGGCGATGATATGAGCGTTCTGGGGGCTCAACACCGCTAGACGTTAGCCTAAAAGCGAATCGCTCGCCTCATGCGACGTCCAGGTCAGTGTGACTATCTGACGATCCTGAGGTTAGTCGGAGCCGCCGGAGGAGCCGTTTCACTTCCTGTACTCAACACAAGCACCCAATCTCGTGCTCCTGCGCTGTTATTGCCAGGCGGTGTAAATGAGCGGCCTCCGCTATTGGGAAGCATGGTGCCAACGTCCGAGTACGTTCCGCTTGTCGGATCGAACCATCGGGCTCGAGCGAGACCGCCCAAAGCACTCATATCAACTGTAATCGAGCCGCTGTGGCTCGGAGGGATGTATGCGATCAACCACGCGCCGTCCGGTGTTACTGCGGCCGCGACATAATCTGCAGCGTCAGAAGTCGATCCGCCCGCAGTTATCAGAGTGCGTGCACCGCCCAAACCAGACGGGACAAGTCTGTGCCAGGGTATGGAGCGCATGAACCCCGCCATTCTGGTCATGTCTTGCGTAGTCTGCGTCGCTAGATGGTTTTGCCAATTAGGGCTGAAGTGAATGACATACCCGTTGCCATGCATGACTCCACCAATCGTAGTGAGCCAGCCCCACCACTGAAATCGTCGCGTTGGCTGAGTCGCGGCGGGATTCTTTCCAGTGCCATCAGGGCCTTCTTCGTCGTACGGCTCCTCAATCTGAAAGCTTGGAACAGCGGGGCTACGAGCGTATGCCCTGCGACCGTGATAGGCGGAAAGCCCCTGAAATGAATACGAACCGTTAAGACTGATCGCGGCGGCCAGCGTATTCGGTAGATCGGTTGAAACCGATCCATCCGCTCCTTCCGCTGAGATCAGAATCGAGCTTTGTCCGGAGATACTTTGCAGTCCTGTGACGAAAGCCTCCTCAACCGCCCGTTGGTTTGAATTGTATGGCTGACTCACGGTCCCATAGTCCCCAGCGATCAGCCACACCAAGTTTCGTTGATTCTTATATCGATTCGCCGCCCATGCGCCGTACGTTTGCATCCGCGACGTGCCATTCGCCACCATCTCCGGCATCCAGCCCTCAGAGCCACCCTGATATCCGTTGTAGGCTGGAAAGTACATCACGAGTAGATTTCGCGACAGACAATCGTTGAAGAGGCTATCGAGCCGACTCCAATACGCCTCGTTCGGTGTAGTGAAATCCGGTGCTTCGTTGTTGACATTGCCGTAAGAAAGAGTCCCCGTGTAGGGTGCGCCGTCCAGACGCTTCAAGAAAGGAAGATTCCCGTCTCCGTCAAACGGGGCACGGGGTGAAGACGGAATGCGACTGGGCGCACGCATCTCTACCGCGGTATAAGCTCGGTTAACTGTGTCTGCGAGAATCGTGTTGCGATCAGATGTAGATATAGACACAAGTTCCCAAAGAGCGCGGCCAACAATGGGAAATGGCATACCGGACTGATCCACGAGGTAGCGTTGGTCCGCGCTTGCCTTCAATGGAAACGCCGGTGTCGACTGAGTAAGCGCCGCTTCTCGTCCGACCAGTATGAGAAAGGCAGCGAGAACCAAACAGTACCGCTTCAACGCGATTTTCCCAATTTCCGTCCACCAGTGAACAAGACCTAACCTAGACCGTTTTTGACTTGTACGAAGTACGGGTTGCATGGTACTCCTCTCGACCGGGTGCGGCGATGGTGCCGGACTCGATAGACATGCGGGAGCGAGCCGCGGCAGGCGTGGGACATCAGCGAGAATGCGGATGAGGTCGCCGAACGCCACGTTGGCGGAGTCGCGGGCCGCGGTTCCAACGAGGGCGGCGCGCAGTTCCTTGCATCTAACGTAGTTTCAGGGGAGGTCCTACTCGCGCTGTGCTTCGAGGACCAAGACCCAATCGGCATGACCACTGCCGTTATTACCCGGCGTTTTAAAACTCCTGGTACCTTGGCTTTCAAAGGTTCCGATGTCAACAGTTGATCCGCCCGCAGGGTTCACCCATCGAGCGCGGACCCTGCGACGTAGCGCGGTCATATCGACCGTCACGTCTCCGACATGATCGGGGGGGATGTAGGCCACTAAGAGGGCGCCGGACCGGCTAGCGGCGGCGGCCACATAGCGGGGATCGTCTGCCCTCCTGGGGTTACCGCGAACCAGAACCTTCATTCCGTCCAGGCCCGAAGGAACGAGTTCCCACCACCGTATGGACTTCACAAAGGCATTGAGCCGAGACATGTCGCGGGATCCCTGGGTGTCGAGATGATCTATCCAAGCCGGATCTGAAAACGGCCAGACGTACCCATTGCCCGACACATACCCCCCGAATGTGGTCAGATATCCCCACCATTGGAATCGGCGCACCGGCTGCGTGGCGCTCGGGTTGGTTTTGTTTCCGTCTGGTCCTTCCTCGTCGTAGGGTTCTTCCATCAAGAACGCCGGACGCCTAGGCCGGTGCTCATATGCGAATCGGCCGTGTGTCGCTACTCTACCAGTCCAGGAGTACACGCTGTTCAACGTCATGAACTGTCCAAGCGCCACTTGATCCGTAGCGATCGATTCAGACTCCCATTCGGCGCTGAAATGAATCGACTGCTGGTCCGCGACGCTTCTCAAACCGTCCAAGAGACCACGCTCGACGTCCTGTTCTTCCTTTGAAAAATGCTTGCCGTAGTCCCCCCCCATCATCCAGACGATATTGGCGCGGTTTGCGTATCGCGACGCCAGCCACGCGCCGTATGCACGATTCCTTGAGATTCCATTGGCGACCATTTCCTGCATCCAGCCCATTTCACCGCCTTGATAACCGACATAGGCGGGAAAGAACAGGACCAGAATGCCGTTCGAATTGCAGTAGTCCAGGAGAGTGTCGACGTAGCTCCAGTACACCGGATTGGGTGTCGTGACGTCAGGGGCCTGTCGCAGAATGTCTTCGTAGTCCAACTCCCCTTCCCAGCTGGAACCATCAAGGCGCAGGAGGAATGGCAACTCGCCATTCCCTGCGAATGGTGGGTGCCTTCCCCTGGGGTCATGATTGATCACGTACATTTCAATGGCGTTGTAGCCGCGCGCCAGAGTGTCGGTGATGAACGTCTCTCGTTCGACTTGTGACAGAGCAGTAATGAACCAGGCCGTGCGTCCCAGAATGGGAAACGGAGTGCCTAATCGATCTCGCAGGTAGCGCCGATCTGCCGAGACGGACACTGGAAATCGCGGCGGCTGCCGCTTTGGTTCGGTGGCTGCTGAAGGAGCTGACGTTGGCCCGCTGCCGACATTGTTGGTCGCAAACACCGTGAAGCGATAGCTCAAGCCATTCCGCAAGCCGGTCAGTGCCGCCGAGGTCACGTTTCCCGGTACGGTAACTGAAATTGCGCCTGGGTTCGCCGCGACACTATAGGACTGGATTGCCTCACCACCATCATTCGGTGCGACCCAACCCACGACCGCTTTGGTGTCGCCGGCAACCGCCACTACATCAGATGGCGGAAAAGGAGGGGTCGCGGCTTTTACCGTCTCTATGCCTTGGCTAATGGCTCCTTTCGACTCGCGCCCGGCTGCGTCGACAGTTCGGATCTCATAGCGGTGCTGACTGCCAGGAAGGACAGCGTCTCTGAACATCGTCACTGGGACTCTCGCCACCGGCACTGGAGAGGAATCCCGATACACGTGATATCCCGCTATCTTTGACGATGCTCCTGTTGATGGAGCGTTCCAGTTGAGTTCGACGAGGCGACTATTCAGTGAGTTGACGGTCAAATTTTCTGGAACGGGAACTTGCCCGACGGCGCAACCGACCAGCGTTGACCAGAACCCCAAAAAGAAGATCAGACAAAAGGCTGCCTTGCCATGAACGCAGACGCTCACGCGCGCCGTACAGTCAGAGGTGAAATAACCGGTGCGGCCAAGACGTTTAGGCGTTTGTCTAATACCGACGGTGAAGAGTCTATGCCTTTGCGAGAGTGGGCTTGACTTTTGCTTAGATTCTGAACACCCTGATCGCGACAACGACGGCCCTTTCTTTCGGGTACAGCCTTAAGTTACGCCACGATTAGACGCTCCGGAGAACACGCGGTGGAGCGCTCAGATCAATTGAAGCATGCGTCCAACGATTCCTGTGTCGGCAGTCATTCCTACTTACAATCGCGCCGCGTTCATCGGTCGCGCAATCGAAAGTGTCTTGGCCCAGTCCGTTCTTCCGGCTGAGATCATTGTCGTGGACGATGGGTCAACCGATGACACTGCTGCCGTCTGCGCCAAATACGCGCGGTCGGTGCGATATGTGCGGCAAGAGAATCGCGGTGCGTCAGCCTCCAGAAACCATGGAGTGGATCTCGCGTCAAATCCATGGATTGCATTTCTTGATTCCGACGACTACTGGACTCCCGACCACCTGTCGCGCATGGACACAGCGATTCGTCAAACAGGGGGCGATGCGTCTCTGTATTTTGCCGACATGGCTATGCCGGAAGCCGATGGCGGAGGGACACTCTGGGGCCAGGTTGGCTTTCACCCCACGGCGCCGATTCAGCTAGTAGCGGACGGAAGCGCATGGGCCCTCATGCACCGTCAGCCAATGATGCTTCAGACGTCCATCATGCCTAAGGCCGCGATTGAACGCCTCGGCGGACTGGATTTGAGGCTTCGCCTCGTCCACGACTCATTTCTGTTCTGTCAGTTGGCGATAGGCGGTCCTACGTGCGCAGTAAGTGGCGTGGGATGTATTCAGACTTCAGACGATGGTTCCGTGAACCGGATTACGTCAGCGATCCCCCTGGGTTCGGCCAAGAACGTAGAGGAGACGAGCGTCATGTGGGCTGATGTCCTTCAGCATCCAAAGCTTTCTCCCCCGTTTGATAGGCTGGTTGAATGCAACCTGGCGAGTTCGCTTTGGACATTAGGTATCGGCCTCATCCGCAACGGGCGGTATTGGAAGGGAGTGAGGTGCCTATTCGACGCGGTCAAAACTGACCAGCGCCTCGCATGGTGGATGTTGCGACATTTCTCACGGAAGGGTTATGAGACGACCATACGCCCTCCCTGCGCGGAAGTCGCATTTGTGCAGTCAAGTGGAAACCGTACCTAATCCGTCTTAGGTGAACAGAGCGGAAATAAAAGCTGGCTAGAACATCATGACGAGCCGGCCGCGACTGACTTCTTACGCAACAGATGGTGTTCTGCCGTTGCCTTCGGATTCAACGCAGCCTCCGCCGCAACTTGCAGAGTAGCGATCGCCAGTTGCCAGAACCGCAGTGGACTCCCGAGCTCGGTCAGTTTAGTTCTGTGGTACTTCCAGAAGGTCGGGTCGCGGCGCTTGAAGACCTGACGCCCCAAATACTTTCGATACTCACTTCGTTGCTCCTGCAGTCTTCGCTCCATCTCCTTGCTCGTGAGGTATCTCGGCCCATATCGCAAGAGTTCGTTCAGCGTGGCCGGAAGATACGTGTTGAATCGCTCTGAGAATGATGTCAATGAGCCTTCATCGACGCGACAAAACGTCAGGATCTGATGAACGAAGCCAAAGTCTTGATTTTCCAAGAACTCGTAGCAAACCTCTGAATCACCATGAAGATTCGATTCGGGAAAGAAGGCGTGTCGACTCCGCACGATGTCGGCCCGGTACATTAACGTCGTGGCTGTTCCAAACACGTACGGTCCACCAAGGAGCTTCTCGCGACAAAGCTCCCGACCGGCGACAACTTGAGACGGATAGGGTACTCCGTCCCAAGCCACACCTCGGCCGCAAAGCTGGTAGGCACCCACCATCGCCACGCTGGGGTGACGCTCGGCGATATCTACCATCTTCTCGAGGCATTCCGGGAAGATCCAATCGTCAGCTGCTACGACCTTACAGTATTTGCTTAGCGGCGAGATTTGACGAAATGCAATATTATGGTTTTCAATCACCCGCACGAACGTTTGGTTGTTCTGGAGACGGATCCTCGGCTCTCTCTGAGCGTATTCTGTCGCAATCTCCAGCGTTCTGTCGGTGCTGCAGTTGTTGACGATCGTGTACTCCCAGTTGGAGTAGGTTTGACGCAGCACACTCTCGATGCATTCACGAAGATGGGCCTCACCGTTGTACACGGGCGTGACCACGCTAACTAGCGGCTGCGATATTGAATGCACGCTCATCCCGCCGTGCTCCGAACTCACGCTTTCACCGGAATCGGCCGCTGTCTCAAGTCTACGAGGATCTTCGAATACGTAGTTTGCCGCTTCATGACCACCAATAGAAACAGAGCATAGACGCCGAGAAAAACCCCAGTCTCGATAACTAACCGAACGAACACCGGCTGAATCTGTCGCAACCGACCACTTGTAGTGAGTATGACCGTGGCAGCCACGGCGATGGACGTGAAGACCGGTAGCAGTTGGGAGATGACGTCGCGCAAAGTGATCAGAGTATCGCGCGTGGACCACATCACGATGGGTATAGCGAGAGTGACCATCGCAGCCGAGAATCCTAACGCAACGCCCTGGCCTCCCCACGGGAGGCCAAGCGCGTAGCCAGTAATTACTACTGGCACCAGAACGAACGCAATCCGAAGGCTCCTCCCCGTATTTCCCATCGCCAGCATCAGCCAGCCGAATGGGTTGACAATCGCAAACACCAGGATCGTCGGGGCGAGACAACGGAAGACGATCGCGGCGTCATGCCACCTGGCACCTAAGAACACATAAATGACCTCGTCCGCAAATACAGCGCCACAAACGGTGAGTGGAGCGAGCACCGCGAAGAAAAGACCATACCCTTGCAGGAAATAGCTTCGAAGGCGTTGAGGATCGTCCTTGATCCGCGCAAGTGCAGGAAGGGCAACTTGCGATATCGTCGAATTCAGATTCTCTGTCGGAATGTTGATCAATTGATACGCACGACTGTACAGACCCAGCACGTCTGCACCAAAAACCCTGCCTAACAACATCTTGTCGACGTTGTAAGCCACATAAACGAGCAGATTGTTGAGAGTAACAGTCCCGCCGAACACCAGCATCGACCGAATACCTGAATTGCGCGACGGCCTACCGGGAATCCACCTCGTCGCGACCCAGGTTCCGGTAGCTCCGAAGAGTGCGGGCGTTACGTTCATCATAACCAGCGCCCAATAACCCATTCCCGACAGGGCCATTCCAATACCTGCGACGATGCCGCTGAGCAACGAAAGCGTGTCGATTACGGCCAACGCACCAAATCGCATGCCCCGTTGAAGCATCGCCCGATGCTGCGCCGCGGAGCTATTGAGCAGAAAGCCTGCGCCTAATACAACGGTAATTGTGAGCAGACGCGGCTCACTGTAAAAGCGAGCCAGCGCTGGTGCGATGGCGACACAGACTAGCGACAGAAGAGTTCCCACGGCAAGGTTGACCCAAAAGAGAGTCGAGATCTGCTCGTGAGTGACCGAGGTCCGCTGAACCGACGCCACTGACAAGCCGAAATCGTGGAAGAAGGCCATGAAACCTGTGACGGCTGTGACCATTCCAACCAAGCCAAAATCCGCCGGAAAGAGCAGTCGCGCCATGACGATCATCGAAGCGGTGCGCAAGACGAATGCACTTCCCTGTGTGGCGCCGGAAACAACGGCGCTCCGCACCGTGCGCCCTCGTAAATCCTGCGTGTCTTGATCAGCGCGCGTTCCTGAGCTCGAGGGAAGTGGGACAGTCTGCGAAACGTTGGACATGTGCTCGAGAGCTGATGCAGATTGGAAGTACCCTGCGAACTTATTCGAACCTATAACTCAGCCTTGGTGAGCCACGCTTCGCGCCAGTATGGATATATCGCCCGAGGACAGAACATACGGCACATGCTGTAGTTTCCACTACACGTGACGTCGTCGAGAATAACGGACGGTCCTGGTAGTTTCATCATGACACCGGTTTTTTCGTTGATGATTCTGTCAACGCGACGCTTAACGGTGTAAGTGCCGTTCTCGCAAAAGGGCACCATCTCCACGTCGAACCACAATCCGCGATTGCGCAGACCCGAGTTGAGAGTCCCCATGATCTCGTCCTTTGATCGCACCTGAACGAGGTCCCCGGGCTTGAGATTAAGTGTTACATTGGGTGTCGTTTTTCCGGCCCGCCCGCGAAGGTAAGGATAACGCCGCCGCGCCCACGTCAACATGAAAGCGTTGAACATGGCGAACAGACCGTAAGTGACAAAATCGCGAATCGTGACGTTGCCCGAAGTCAGGTCTTTGAAGTAAAAGCGGGGATCCCAGCGCTCCCGTCGCCTCACCTCGCGCGTCGCGTTGCGAAGCTCCGTGGCCTGGCATCGGAAACGCTCTTCGCCATCCACGCCTCGCACCCGAACACTCTCGTATAGCGTCGTGGTTTCATTTGAAGGAACAACAGCTGGCGGTGCTGCAGACGGCTGGTCGCCGTCTTCGACTCGCTTTAACCACGCTTCTTTCCAGAAAAGCAAACAGTCTGCCTGACAGCCGCCGTGAGCACCTCCATCGCATCTCAGCCCCTCGAGATGAACGGCCTCGGACATCCACCTGATCGAGTACGACTCGATCGTGTCACATGTCTTGTGCGCAGATTTATAGACGCGGAATCGTCGACCGCAGTACTGAAGCATCTCCGGCATGAAGGGCAGCCCATGGATCGCATGATTGCCGTCCAGAGTCGCAAGAATTTCCTTTGCGCTGCGAACTTCAACCCACTCACCAGCCCGAAGATTCAGTGATCCCTGCGATTCCTTCCGGATGAAGCTCATAATCAACCTAGAAATAATGACTTGGCACGGATTGCAGCCGGCAAGACAGCCTCCGGGGACGATTGCTCTGTCGACTGACGCGCGGTTCCCTCAAGACGACACGCAATTTACGATTTAGCGAACGGAGCAGGAGGAGAATTTATTCCGCGAGACTGCAATAGTGTCGGCGTCTTCTATACCTCAGCACCAAGGCCACGTAGAGTGTCCACCAGACCGGAGGTCGAGAGCCCAGGCATCCGGTCAACGAGAAAAAGTGCACCCCCAGAGCGACGGACAGTTTCGCCCTCGATGCAATGCGCGCCGTATTCGGTGCCATTCACGTGCACATCGGGTTTAACTTGCTCCAGGAACGCGATCGGGTCTGCTTCATCGAAGATATGCACATAGTCGACCATCCGAAGAGCAAGTAACATTTCCGCACGCTGACGCTCAGGAATGATCGGACGATCGGGTCCCTTGTACGAACGCACCGAGGCGTCACTGTTGAGGCCGACGATCAAAACGTCCCCTTGCTTCCTGGCCTCAGTCAGGATGTACAAGTGGCCGGCATGCAGTACATCGAACGAACCGTTAATCGTTGCAATTCGCTTTCGTTGAGCGCGAAGCGTTGCCGCGAGCGGCGCCAATTCTCGTCGCGTCACGAGGCGAAGCGCATCGCTATCGAGCAGGATCTCGTCGGGAGTTACTGTGGCCGTGCCGAATTTACCGACGACGATGCTGGCGGCTCGATTTGCAAGCGCGACAGCGCTCGGGTGATCGGCGCCCGAAGCCACCGCCAAGGTGAAAGCTGCAACAACAGTGTCGCCGGCTCCGCTCACGTCAAAGACTTCTTTGGCAAGTGTGGGAAGTGAGAAGTGCTCGTCACCCTTCTGGCCGCAGAACGATATCCCATGCTGACCGAGCGTCAGTACGATATTGCAATTAAGTTCGTTGGCGAGTGTCTGAGCGACAGCCGAAATTGCAGCCGGGGTAGGCTCAGCGTCCGGCCAGCGAAGCAGCGCGCGAGACTCGCGCCAATTCGGCGTCAAGTAGTCGCATCCAACGTAGCACTCCCGATGCTGAGGCCGAGGATCGACCACCACGTCTCGCCCGGCATTGTGCGCGCGCCTGATGATCTCCTGCGAGAGCGACAGTGACAAAAACCCTTTCGCATAGTCGGAGATCACGACGATGTCGCATTCCCGCACAAATACATCAAATCGGTCCAGAATCGCGGATTCTCTGAGCGTGCTCGGTGCCTCGATGTCCTCGTGATCGAGTCGCACGATCTGTTGTTGCTGGCCAACGACCCGCGTCTTCCGGAGAGTGGCGCCGCCACTGTCGACGGTATGCAGATCCACACCGGCATCGGCCGCGCATCGCTTGAGCGCGGCGCCGCCTTCGTCATTGCCAACCAGAGCGATAAGGGTTGCGCGGCCACCGAGCGACACAATGTTGGCGGCCGTATTAGCTGCGCCACCAAGCACACGCCTCGTGCTGCTCACTTTGAGTACGGGGACTGGGGCTTCCGGGGAAATTCGGCTGCAATCGCCGAGAAGATACTCATCGAGAATGGCGTCACCGAGAACAAGGACGCGCCTGTTCTTGAAGTCCGTCACCAGCTTCGCGGTCGGATCCGAAGGGTGATCAAGCGTCATCGATCGGATGAATCGCAAGGGCCGCACCGTCAGAGCTGGCCCGTGGTTTCATAGCGTTTTGACTGCTAAGTCATTGTCAGTCAGCATCTTGGCTGACTATTTGTCATCAGTCGACGGAGAGCCCTATTACAGAATGTCGCAATACCGGCGACTTTCATCCAGTAAGGTGAATCATTCGTTCTGGTCGATTCGCAGAATTTTCGCCGACGTGGTTCGCGCACAGACGGAGTGTCGGTAATCAAGAGTGCTTTCGGCGCGCCGAAGGTACGGAGCAGTCGAGGGCCTTCACGACGGCTTGATAGACCCCCTCTAACTCGATTGCTGAAGTCGCTGCGGGATCGAGACCTCGCTGATAGAAGAACCTCTCGAGGTGCGGTGAAACGATCTTCGTCTGAATTCCGTAATCGTAGATTTCCCACGGGCTCGTGCAATTGAATAACGTGATGCAACGAACTCCACTGCCGAGAGCGAGATGCATTGGCAGACTATCGCCACAAACCAGGCATTGGTGCTGCTGAACATCTCCGAGATGCTGCAAGATCGTCGGGCGGCGAGGAAGAACATTCACTTTCAAACCATCGTTCTCTAATCTCTTCTGCAATTGCTCGTAGTGATCCCAGCCCTTCATAGGCCACACTGGGCCCGCCACAGGCGCGATAGCTACGTCGCCGGAGAGCGCAGTCGGAACGGAGGCTGGGAGGTGATACGGGTCGCCCTCAAACGTCAGCCCCAATCCCTCGAAAATCATCTCCTGATATGTACGCCGATTTTCCAGTTTCAACTGGTCGGCATGCTTGCGCCCGTACATGCTGATTAGACTCATGTCGAACCACCGACGTGAGTCTTCTGTGTAAGTCACGACCCCTTGTGCATTCAAGAAGGCGCCGAATATCCGTCTGTACGGGACGTCGGCCACGAACTGAGCCGTCGCGATCTCATCTTCAAGATTAATGATGAGATCGTACGTTCGGTCCTTGGCCAGTTCTCGACTCTCCCAGTCCATGCTGCGAAGAGATGGAATCAACCCTTCTAGCAGAGGTAGATTTTCCTTGGCGCTGATCCAGGTAATGCGACCTTGCAATTGCCGCAAGAGCGTCGTCGTCCTCACGACGTCGCCGGCGGCATTCAACTTGACGATCAGGACATTCATAGCGAGTTTCGAAGAATAGATCTAACCACTTGATTGTTAGTAGATGTATCGAGATTCAGCAGAAGCTGCTGTCAGAACGTCGACTCCGGCGTCAGAGAGCCTGGCAATTCTCTCCGAGTCCCCGCTTATAGACCGCCGCGGTGATGTTGCCGACCTCAACCCACGAGTACCTCTCGAATGCAAACCGACGGATCCTCGCCCGGCCGACCTCGTGTAGATGATAGAGTTCGCTCCTGAAATAGCGCTCCAATGCCGCCGCAAGGCTGTCCGCATTTCGAGGCTCGAAGACGTAGCCCGTCATATCCTCGACGATGTCCTCTTTCAACGAGCCGACATCGGCCGCGATCACAGGGAGGCCAAAGTTATATCCGAGAAACAACACACCGCTTTGAAAAACGTGGGTATACGGCAAAACAAGCACATCGGCGGCTTTGAAATACAGTTCGGTATCCCCATCAGGCACATATTCAATCCGCTCGATCACTTTTGATTGGATCCCAAGGTCGGCGATTCGTTCTTTAATACCTGACCAATAGGATTCTGACCCTTTCGGCCGACCGACAATGACCAGCCGGTAATCAGGCGCAGTATCACCCAGTTTTGCGATCGCATCGACAAGGAATTCCAGGCCTTTATATGGCGCGATGTTTCCGAAAAACAGCACAACCTTGTCAGAATCTGAAAGTCCCAATCGTTTTCGCGCGTCTCCTGGTGTAAGGCTCGTCTCTGGAGTGGTGCTATTCACGCCAAAAGGAATGACACTTATCTTTGCGTCGCTCACGCCAAACTCTGACTGGAGTTCGCGCTTCATTTGCTGCGTGTGCACGAAGAGGTGATGGGCCAAGGTGTATTGACACTTCAGCGTAAATCGATTCAGGCGTCCATCATTGCCGTCGCGCTTCCTGATATTGACATTGTGGACGGTAAGCACGACGTATTTTCCTAGAGCTCGATAGTACAACTGCAGAAACGTTCGATCGAAGTGTTCAAACTTATTATTCCAAAGTATATGAAACAGAGTCGGTTCGGCCGTTGCTGCATACACGATGAGACGTAAGTAGTACGCCGCCAGCCGGTAAACCTTCGCAAGAAATGGGGCTTCCGGAGACTGATCGCCACGAAGATTCAGAAACCGGATCGACGGTGCGTTGCAGAGATCTGGGGACTGCAGATCATCGCTCCCGATGAAGTCAAACGGAATTTCTCTGGCTTTCAGCGTGGTTGCGAGCCCGAGTGCATACGGCCGGTCACCGCCTCCCGTCAAAATCGCCACGAGCGAACGCATCTGCGACTCCCGGATTGGCAGGAATTCCTATCAGGCTTTCAGGCCGTGCCGCGATCAAAGCGAACCATCGCTCGATCCCACGCTTTTATCGCGCTGTGTTTAACGCGGGGGAAGAAGAAATGGGCTCTCTTTGCCGCTGGCCAACCGAAGAGTCGCTGAATCCAGGCGTACTTGCGCAAGGACTGCGGCGGTTCCAGTTTTCCCCCAAGTTCGCGCGCTAAGTGCTCCATCTCGGCGACGATATCGGGGCGCTCCGGGCAGAAATCAAACATGTACTTCTGGAGGTACGTGATACAAGCACGGCGGGTCCGTTCTGAGTCCTCAAGAGAGCGGAGGTAGCCTATGTGGAGGCGCATCGACATGAACTGCGCCTCGAGCTTTTTATCTGATTTACCGATATAACTCAGGCGATTGTCACCGACGGATCGGTAGTAGACACGGGCGCTTGGCACGAACACGATGCTATCGCTCGCCAACAGAACTCGACAGAAATATTCGCCGTCATCATCGCCGAGTAGGCGTGTATCCCATGGGCCAGCGGCTTCACTGATTTCTCGGCTGACAAGCCACGTCGCTGTCTGTAGATGACAACTCTTACTCATCTTGCGAATAAGCCACTCCTGTGGCGACAGGTCATGCCACAGAGGAGACGGCACAAAGCTAGCCGACTTACGACGATAGTAAAACGTACCGTGCGGGCCCGATAAGAGAGTGCGCTTACCCCGACCTCGATTGAGGGCCTTCATCTGAAGGTCGATTTTCGTCTGGCATAGGAGATCATCGGCGTCGAGCCACTGCACGTAGTCGCCCTGACAAATCGAATACGCTCGATTTCGCGTCGCCGCAGCCCCTTGATTTGGCTGCGTGACGACAATTACATTTGCCGAGGCATAGCTCTTGGCGATCGCAAGCGTCTCGTCACTCGAGCCGTCGTCTACTATGACGACTTCCTTGCGCTGCCAAGTTTGCTGTAGGGCAGACTCGATGGTGTCGCGTATCCACGCGCCAGCGTTGTAAGCGGGAATCAGGATCGAAACGAGCGGTGTCAAATCAATACCTTAGTCTAGATTCCGATCAGACGGCGGCTCTCGAGGATTGCGCTCTTGGCTCACCTGAGTGTCAATTTTCTACTTTCGTTTACCCATATGGGCCGAGCGCTTTTGCCGATTCCGAGATAGGGACCGCCCGGAGGCACCCTCAGTTGAGAGCGGTCCCGAATGGCGACGGGCGCGCGATCAGGAGCATAAACATCCACGGCCACCAGAAGGAATGCGAGATACATCAGTAGGTCGACGCGAAACGCTGCTTCCGTTATGTTGTACACTAAGGCAACCACTAGGAGTGCCAGTCGCAGTCTTCCTATGTCTGGGTCACTCATCAGTGTTGTGGCACAGCGGCGAGCAAGGCTTACGATAACGCAACCTAACAGCGCACAACCCAGCAAACCCAGTTCCAGGTACACCTCGAGATAGCCGTTGTGCGCCTCGGTGGGCTGCCACCAATATTTGCTCCAAAGCTCAGACAATCTGTCACCCAACCAGAAGGAGCCAAATCCGACCCCGATCAACGGGTTTCCAGCGAGTGTCAGCAGATCCGCCCAAAGATCGGTCCGTCCCGTCAGCGTGGCGTCGCGGCCAAGCGCCGATGTGAAGGTGTCGAGCAGGCCGGCCGAGGAAATGTCGACAGCTAGAGCGGCCGCTAGGATTAACAGACTGAACACACCGAGCCACTTAAGACGACCGGCGGCGGATGGCGCAAGCATCAGTACCGTCGTGCCGAGGGCAAAGCACGCAATCGACGTGGCACTATTTGCGGTGATCAGCGTCCAGATCGTCATCACAAGCACCGAAGCGATCACGAACGAGGCAACCTTTGGATTAGCCGGTACCAGTCGGCCCCGGCGAACCAAGAGAAGACTCCAAATCAGGAGTAGTCCGCAGATTAGCGCGAGCACCCCAAGTTCGTTCTTGTTGCTTGTAACGCCGGTCACGATGACCTTTCCGTTCCAGCGGTCATAGACCCTTCCGATGCCAGGGTAGTACTTATACAAGACGATTGACATTGGAATAAGCGTATAGGCACATCTCTTTACTACGCTGCTGATGGCTTCGACTGGGCTTGCTTCGGTCAGAATAACGAGAACCATCAGCACATCGCCCAAGTCCTTTACATACCTCTTGATTGAGACGGTCGGAAAATCAGACCACGCGATACTGATGCCACAGTAGACCAGGAACATACATAGCGCGGCGTTGCGACTGATTAAGCCGGCGAGGCGATTCCGTCGCTGAAAAACTGCAATCGCGGCGGCGACGATCAAGAACAGGAAGATATTTCGATCGATTGGACTCCCGTCGGTGTAGGCATCGATTCCCCGGTCTGGGCTTGACGTGAACCACTGCGACAGCATGCGGGACCCCATGATGGCTATCCATATAGTCGGGATCCAGAGCCATTGGGAGACCGTCGGCTGCGAGTATCGACTCAACCTCAAGAGGACAGGAACGAAAAGAGCGACCAGAAGTAGAGCTAACTGTGGCGGCATAGTGGATTACTGACGAGTCGGTTGCGCTCCCCGACGGCGCGCGTACCAATTCTTTCTTAGACTTACGAAGGCCTCGCGCATGCTGTCTGGAACTGCTCCGACCAAGCCATGATGCAATCCGAACCGAAGAGCTATTGAACCTTTGAAGGTAAGCGGGATGTAGTATCGAGGAAGGTCGACTCGTTGGAAGCCATTGTGGCGCTTGAAGTCTCCAAGAGTTCCATCGACCCAACTGGCATACACCAGATAAGGAATGCTTTTCTCGTAACAGACCTCCACCGCCTTTGCTACGAGGGCATTGTTCGGCGCTTTGTCGCGATGTTCCAGCTTTGAAATGATCTGGCCAAGCAGCGCATATCGACCTGCGTAGGCAAGAAAGATGAATCCGATCAGCTCGTCCTTATAGTAGGCACCGAAGATGTGTTCGCGGAACAAGAAGCGTGAAAATTCTCGCTTTACAGTCGCCGCGTCCTTGCCGTAGTGCCAGAAGCGCTTGCCCTGTCGAATTGGTGACTCATTGAAGATGCTCGTCATTCCGTGGACGAAGTCATCGTCGAAAGTCGCCGGCTTCACGACAATGCCCGTCTTCTGAGCTTTTCGCACCAAATTCCGCGTTTTGGTGTTGAGCTGTTCACTCCACCAATTGTCGTAAGTGGAAATCGGTAGTGCAGCAATGCTCTCCGTTTCATAGTAGTACGCGTACTTCGCAGCGGTTTCCGGTAACCGCTGCCAAAACGTGAAAATGTCGACTTTCGGAGATCGTTTCCTGAGGGCATCAATGATGCCCTCCGGTGAATCGAGGTCGGTATACCAGTCATCGGCAACCCGCGCAGTTCGAACGTATGTCCCCGAAACGACGAGCTCAAGCCCGTTGAGTGTCAGTGTGTCTACAGCGACGGGCTTTCCCTTAACTAGGGTTTCGGTCGTCCCTGGCCGGAGCTCACTCGCATCTGCTGTCAAATCGTCACCTCCGAATCACCTTAAGTGCGCTGTTGATAGCAGCCGGCAGGGACAAACTCGGGCCCATAGCCGTCGGACGGCCGGCCGGTACGGAGTGTCATTTTGCCGCCCAGGGGGAGATCAGTGTACACGGCGCACACCCGTGAGTTGGCTAACAGTTTTGTTTGCTGCGAGCTCTACCGTTGAGCCTGATCGGCGACGAGATCCGAAGGAAATGGCTGGAATTTCACTCGAAAAACCCGAAAATCCGCGTGCAAGCGGGAGCGATTCAATCAGGCGGCACGGCGCCAGAAAACCTTGGCACCAGAGTTGCTGAAGCCGTAGAGCGGCTGGCCCCCTCGGTTCCCCGGGACATGCTGCCATCACCGCACACGAATTTTAAGAGTAGACGAGGTTTTCCGATGCCAGCACGTCATCGACGTCGCCCAACAATGATCCGCTATCGCTTCCTGACGTTGCTGTTCTTGGCAGCGCTCGGCACGGTCGACAGTGCGACCGCATCCACAGTGACGGCGGCATCGTGCTCCAATACAGCCGTCCAGAGTGCCATCAATTCCGCCGCGCCAGGCGATATCGTCGCGGTTCCCGCCGGTAATTGCACGTGGACGGGCGGTGTGACGGTTGCCAGCAAGGCGCTCACTTTGAGCGGCGCTGGAGTCGATGTCACCAACATCACGGATGGCATTGGCGGGGCTTTGCGAGTTACCGGCGCCTCCTCGACGAACTTTGTCACCATCACGGGGTTCACGTTTATCAAGAGCGCCAACAACAGCGGCGGCGCCGTAATTCAGATTTCGGGCGGTCAGGACACAGTCGGGTTCCGTCTTCACCACAGCAGCCTCTCGAGCTCCAGCTCCGGCATCCGAGGCGTGATCGTCGAAAGCGTGTATGGACTGATCGATCATTTCACTTGGAACATTACCGGGTCGGCGACCGGAAATCAGGCGCTCTCCGTTTGGGGATCCTCGGCCGGGAGTGATGGCGGGTTCACGCCATGGCAACGTCCGCTTGCGTTCGGCACGCCCAAGGCTGTCTATCTTGAAGATAGCACTATGAATTACCCAGCTGGCGTTGCCTTCGTGGAAGACTCAATCGACGCCTACGCTGGCGCGCGCTTAGTAATTCGCTACAACACTTTCAACAATGCGTCGATCGGGTTCCATGGGACCGACACCGGCGGAATGCGATCTCCAGTTTCTTTCGAGGTCTACAACAACACGTTTGTGAACAATTCGGCCAGTCAACTTCGGGGAATGACTATCCGTGGCGGCGCGGCGGTCGTCCACAACAATAGTTACACCGGCCCGAAACCCTGGGGACAAATCACTCTGATGTTGTATCGCGTCGTACAACCGCAACAAGCCGGAGGCTGGCAGGTCTGCAACGGCACACGTTTATTACTGGGTTCGGCGAGCCTATCTGCCGACGCCAGCCGCACGGCGTCATCGAGTGGAACCGTAGGCTTTTCCAGCACAAACCGAGATTTGCTCGGGCCATTCGGGACGGGCACATACACGACGTATCTCGACGGATCGGGCTCCGGTGGTTATCCCTGTCGCGACCAGCCAGGCGTTGGACCAGGCCAAATCGTGCAGGGGATCTATGCCTGGAATAACAGCGGTGGTGTCCAAATCGATACCTACGACGGCGGGAGCGGCATTTCTGATGCGAACTACCTTCAACCTGGTCGCGACTATTTCAACGGTGTCCAGCGGCCCGGATATACGACTTACACGTATCCGTATCCAGCCAGTGGTACCGGCTCTGGTAGTACAGTGCCAACGTCGCCTTCCAATCTACGCATCATCTCGCAGTGATTCTGAATTATCACTCGAGAATTATCACTCGAGTATTCAGCCGCAGCCGTTCGTAGGAACCAGGTAACTTGTCGAATAGACAATGAAGGGTCACTCTTTATGGCTTCGTTAGAATGGACTAACCTCTTGACACCATTGCGACTCTTACTGGCGCTGTCAGTTACGATTTTCTCCACCGCAGCGTTCGGGGCCACGCGATATGTGGACAATTCCGGCTCCCCCGCTTGCAGCAACAGCACGACTTTTGGTTCGGAGGCACAGCCTTGGTGCACCGTGCAATACGGCATTACGCACATCAACGGCGGCGACACGCTTTACGTGAAGAGGGGAACCTATAATGAGAGTTTCACCATTACAGGTCCTTCGGGAACAGCCAGCGCTCATACGGTTATTTCCGCGTATCCAGGTCACACGCCGATCCTTCGAGGCTCCGGCATCAGCAGCGGGCGCATGAAGATCACGGGGGGCTGCTCGTACATCGACTTCATTGGTTTCGAGATTACGAATCACAACCAGGGGCTGTATCTGGACGATGACGCTGGCACCAAGACGCCGTGCACGGACGTAACAGTCCGAAATGTCAATATTCATGACGTCGGTCAGGAGGGCTTGGCAATTCGTGGCGGTGCGGCCACAGGCCCTAGGAATTTCGTGATCGAAGACTCGGAAATTCATCACACCGGTCGCCTGGGTAGCAGCCAGAACGGTGAGGGACTGTACATAGGCAATAGCAGCGGCACCGACGTGACAAACGGTGTCATCGTACGCAACAACATCGTTCACGACACGCCGGATGAATGCATTGAACTTAAAGGGGACTCTCACCATGTCATCGTCGAGTCCAACGAACTCTATAACTGTCTCAGTCCAGGCACATCGTACGGCAACACGGGTGGAGCGATCGAAATCGATGAGCCGCGAAACACGAACACAAACCCTGGTCACATTATCCGCGGCAATGTCATCCACGACATCGCACTGACTAGTGGCATTACCAAGCGTGGCATTCGGACCGGAACTGGCGCGACCATCTACAACAACGTTCTTTATAACATCCACAGTTCGTACAGCTGCATATTGTCGAACTCGGCCAATTACCCTCGACAGGTCTACCACAATACGATCAATTGCACGACGACAAATGCCGTAGTGAATTCTGGAACATCGCTCGACAGCCGTAACAATATTGGCCCCGGATCTGCGAACAATCTGCCGTTTAACTCTGCCTACTTCGTCAACGCGGCAGCGAACGATTACCATCTCGCCGCAGGCAGCGCAGTTATCAATGTCGGCGTCGACCTTACAAGCGTCGTATCAACTGATAAGGACGGAAATCCGCGATTGATAGGGTCTTTGCCTGACCTGGGCGCTTACGAGTTCGGCGGTGGGAGCTCGGCCCTTCCGACTGCCCCTCAGAATCTCAGGATCCTGTCACAGTAGAGAAGCCTGAGTAGACCGGCGCGCTGCGAGCGACTCAAATCTCTTTCCACACTTGGGTAAGAGCACAAGCCGTCCGCACGCGCGCCGCGGGACGCAGTTGCCACTTGATTCAAAGACACCATATTCGGTGACTCCACGTCTCATTTTCGGGTGAGCTTTTAGGCGCTGCATACGGCTGCCAAGTCACACGCTTGCCTGGTTCTTCGGCCTAAACACGGCCGAGCGTATCTCAGACGGGGCAGAACGTTGCCGGTCGATGACGTCGAATTCACTCTCGATCATCGCCGGAATAAGACTGAAACGGCCACCTGTTCCACCATAAAAGTTGGCAATGAAGACGCCATCGTTCTTGAGGTATGCAGAGTATCGCCGAAGCATCGGCAGTATACGGTTAATAGGAATGTAGTAAATTGAATCGCCAAATAGGATCACGTCGTGCATCTGAGTCGGAACGTACGTGAGCATGTCCGATCGCACGTAGTTGTTCTTACTGGACCGGCCGTACTCGGTCGTCCTCTGCGTGGCCACCTGAATGAATGACTCGGAGATGTCCACGCCGGTATACGACTGATAGCTGTCTTCATTCAGCTCGTTGCCGGTGCTGCCAGGTCCGCAACCAAGATCGAGGATGCTTCCTTGATTGGCGTACTTCTCGACGTCCGGATGCCTGACCTCTCCAGGGATCCGGTCAAGGCAGTCCCATCTGCCTCGTCGAAATTCCGCATCCCAAAGAGTCTTTTTAACGCTGTCCGTGCCATACCGTTGGATCAAACCGCGGAGTACATTCCACGGTTTCTTAGCGAGCAACATCACCACTCCTATTTTTTTGCCGTCGGCAGATGCCTTATCGCCTCGCGACGGACGCAGGGCCAAAGCGGAGGCCCTGGATGCATTCCCGGATACTGCCCTGCGTCAGAAACTGATACTCATCGGGCTGCACTGGGTGGGTTTCGACTTCAACCGAACACCGACGCGCGAGGTCGAATATCCGCTCGATTCTCCGAGGTGGGCTTAACGGTGGGAGCGAGAAGAAGTAATCCAGGATCCGATGACGGCGCGCCAGTCGTGCGTCGACGCCTCGACGATAGAGTCGATTTGGCAGACTGTTCTCACCGGGCTGAAATGAAAAATTCCGTCGAACGATTGTCCCAGACGGCATGAGACGCTGGAGTCGAACGTTCGCTGACAAGTGCATATGATGGTGCCCGTCGAGTCGCTGTGGGTCGATGCCGTACAGACGGCGGTATTCGTCGATCTGGGCAGAGACTAGGTATTCGAACGAACGAATCAGACCGGGGTGAAATACGACCTGGGCCAGTCGATGACCAAGGAGGTAGCTGCCAACTCTCTCCTGTCGATCAAGAAACGCCTGCGAACACTTTCCTGTGGGCCGCGTCGTGAGATTGAGATGGAGCCCGGAATCGATCGCTCCTTCACGGCTGAGCGCTGCGGCACGTTCCGAGTCTTCCATGAAAACCATGGCACTGACCGAGGACACCGTGCCGACGTTCGTGCACTCGAGGATTTTGTCGGTCGTCGTTCTATCGCGACCCCAATCATCGGCATTTATGACGAGCAGACCACGGCTGTCGTTTTCGAGAGTGGTCATGCAATGCACGGCTGCTTCGCATTACGTGGCCGCCCCGTCGTGGTTTGCTCAAAGATGCGGTCCATAATTGTCGCAGTCAAAAGAATCTCGCGGTATGTGATCGGAAGAGGCGTTCCCTCTCTAATGGAGCTATAGAAGGACTCAATCAGGAATTTCATCCCAGATTTGAAATGAAAGTCTCGCCTTAAGAACGTCCGTACATTCGTCGCGAGATTTCCCAGATGTTGTCCTGCGAATGTCATAGGAGGCACGAACATCTGCGCGTAACTGCTGTACCGTCCACCCCGCAGTTTGATGACCGTTTCATGGTCTTGGTCGACAAAGATTCCGTTCTTCGATCCATACAAGCGCAATTGATGAACGGACGGCCGCATCTGAGACGAGAACGTGAAGTACGCTGTGAGACGTTGTTCTTCGGAAACGATGACCCGCAACTCGTCCACGATGTCACACTCACCTAACTCACGAAGCCGGGGACTCACGAAGCCGTGGGCGAGGACATCCGGCTCATCGGTCGTCAGGAACTCAGCAATTCTTGCAATTCCGTGACTGATGATGTTGTGGAGCAGTTTGCCCGGCAGGCGACGCAACCAGTGCTGGCTGTCGCTGAGAAACGCCTTGGCGTATCGCACGTCGGCAAGGTCATAGCAGTACGTACTTTCCATGTGAACGGGTGGCCCGCCCAGATAGCCGCTGGCTACCAGACGCCTCATTCGGCGGGCCGCGTGTGTGAACTGATCGTCGTGACCAGCAGTGATCTTGAGTCCCTTAGCGCTGGCAAGCGAGATGAGCGCTCTAGCCTCATCGGCGTTGACCGTGAACGGCTTCTCCACGTATACGTGACTACCGTGTTCGAGACACTGCGTGGCAATCGACGCATGGCTTTGCGGCGGCGTGGTTATATGGACGACGTCTGGCCGTACGCTGTCGAGCAACTCCCTAACGTCGGTGAAATGGCGGTTGATACGAAATCTCTGACCAAGTTGCCGCGCCATGAGCAGCTCTCGATCACAAGTTGCGACCAGCTGACAGCGCGGGATCCGTTGAATCTGGGACACGTGCGAATCGGCGATCTTGCCGCAGCCGACCATGGCAACTTTAAGCATTGGCCTTCTTCAAACGACAACTCTCGAAATGACGCGTCAGACCGTCATGCGTGGCAACGCGTTGTGTCCAGCCGAGACGGGCCTTCGCCTTGGCATTTGAATAGCGGGTGCGCTTCCATTCTGCGTGCCATCTGCGAGGATTGAATGCTGGCGGGAGCTGTCCCTCGGACCATTCAGAATAGCGCTCCCAGATGTAGCAGAACGCATAACTCAACGGTCGCGGGACATAAAGAGACCAGAAATCGTCGACCTCATGCTTGTACATCCGAAGGAATCGCCGACTCGAAACTAGATTGTCATCGACCACATTGAACACTTCACCGTCGATCCCGTCGACGAGCCCCGCCAGGACGATCGCCTCAGCACAGTTGTCCACATAGCTGAGAGGAATCGTGTTCCACCCGCCAATGTGCAAGAAGACGCCAAATGAGTCGATACCGACGCGGCCGGTTATGCCCTCGTTCCCGGGGCCGTATACGTAACCAGGTCTCACGATCACGTAGGGAATGCCGGATGTCCGGCCATACTCCATCACGAGTTTGTCCTGTTCCACTTTCGCGAAACAGTAGGCCTCTCCACGCTTTTCGGGTTCCTCTTCGATCGGGCACGTTTCGTCGAGGATGATTCCCGTCGGCTTATTGCGATTGGAATAGACAGTGAAGGAACTCACGTTAACGAACCGACGAAGTGAGTGGTCTTTTCGGGCTGCCTCTAGTAGGTTCCGCGTGGTAACAACTGAGTTGAGAAAGGCGTCCGGAAACGACTTCTCTCCTCTGCTCGCCGCCAGGTGCAAGACCACTACGGCTCCGCCCGCGGCCGCTTCGCAATCGGCTGGCGAACGAAGATCTCCTCGAATGATGCGTATCGTCGAGCCGGTCCGGACGGCGAGCGTCTCCAGCTTGGCTGTGTTTGTCGATGGTCTGACGATTACCCGCAGATTGCGAAACCCTCGTTCCGCCAGGTTGGCGACGACCACGGACCCAATGAACCCGGTCGCACCAGTGATCAAAATCGGGTCGTCCGATCTGGCAATGAAACTCTCTGATGTCAACGTTAGTCCTTCGGGGCCAGCCAGAATCTCGTAACACCCGAGCAAGTTGCTTGCGTTGAAACTCGGCGGCAAGAGTAATGCTTGACGCTGCGACGGTTAGGCAGGTCGCACTAGTGGGCCGGGGCGGTCGACTGAGAACGGAGCCTAGCCAATAACACCGCAAGTCCTCGGAATATCGTCGCTTGTGCCCAATGGAGCATGGGTGTTCGCGCCTTCATGATCGGGTAGAGTCGGTAGTAGAAGTGGCCGTCGGTGTCCTGCATGTTGCGAATCGTCCACTCAGCCACGCGGCACGCCAGCTCAAGGCACTCCGCGTCGCTGCCTCCGAAGTGCGCCAGGGTTTCGATCGCTTGCGCCGCACACTGACTGTCGATCGGCTGCGTCCGATTGTGGTAATAACGCGGACACCCGTCCTCGTGGAAGAAGTGCCGTTTGAAAAACTCAAGGCCTAGATACATCGCGGGCTTGTATGTTTCGTCACCCGTGCACTCGATGTACGTCTTCAGGCTATCGAGGTTATAGCCAGTATGGAAGTTGTCGATCCAATGGTACTTTGGAGCCTCCGCGTACCACCAGGACCCGTCCGGAAGCTGCCTACTGCAGCTGTATCGCATCGCGTCCACGGCCACAGCGAGATGCTCAGAGTCATTCGAGTGTTTCCACATGCGGGCGAGCATGGCCGCGCCAAGCATGTTGGCGTTATGTATTGAGCTTTGAGCGATCGCGTGATAACTCAGGCATGTTCCAGACTCTGTTCGTTCGCGCGGCAACGCCAAGATCCAGCGACAGGCGCTATGCGCTATCTCCAGATAGCGGCGGTCGCCGCTCTGCTCGAATCCATCGATGAATGCCTGGCCGATCAGCGCGGTCCAGACGATGATCGATTCGTGCTTGGAATAACTCCCCCCGCGGCTCGCGAAATCGAAATGGTTAGCCCAGGAGTACTCGCGAAACTTTGGTGATTTGTGTTGAGTCAGCCACTCTAGACAATCAATCGCCTTCTTGCGCGCCATCTGGTCGCCGGTAACGCTGTACAACGTCAGATAACCGGAGGCCATGTATCCTCTTCCTTTTGTTGACGGAAGAGGCTTGATGCCAACGAGCGGTCTAAGGTTGATAGGACTCTGCCTGACTGCCTGCATCAACAGGCGGTCGGCCATGAGATTACCGAAGGTCAGGCGGCGCAGCGGGGATGAAAGGCCGTCGAAAGGCTCATAAGCCATGTAATCGTGGCTCTCCACCCAGGCCGCGACCTTTCGAAGGCTGTCATACACGAGCCGGCCCGTTTCGTCGAGCGGCGCATCGCTAAATGCGGTTCGAGTTCCGTTGATTTCTGCAGATTGCAATGCTGACCCTCGTGTGCTGCTACGCTCGGCGAGCCACTACCATCGCTTTCAAACGAGCCATCTGTTCGCGACGGTGAAACGTCATTAGCTCGTTCGAGATTGGACGCTGTCGCCGACACACGGCCGCCCACACGTAGCCAGCAAGCAGCATTGTCCCGCCGGCGATGACCGGAGTTCGGGTGGCTTGGTAAGCGGCTCTAACCACCTGCCAAAGCGGGTGTCCACCGAGATAGTAGTCTTTCTGGCCATGTCGAAAAATGCCGCCCAGCAGGCTTCCGGAGCCCGTTCCCATCGGCCTGTGATGGAGACATGTCTTCTCCGTGAAGGTGCGGGTCTGCCAGCCCTTCATCCGAGCGGTCGTTACCGCGACCCAATCGATACCGCCTCCTCTGATCGGCTTGTAACCGCCGATCTCGGCAAAGCAGTCCCGTCGAAACATTTGACACGCCCCGGAAACGTGTTCAATGTTCGTGAAACGATAGTTATAGTGCTGGCCATGTTCGACAAACGGCGTTCCACCGACACCCAGGCGCGGATATTCCTCAAACCTCGACATCAGGAAGTCGAAGTAGTCTGATTCGAAAGAGATATCCGCATCGAGGCTGCCGATCACATCAAAGGGCAGCTCTTTGACCTCCTCATAGCCGGCATTAAAGCAAGACACCTTTGCCGCAAAGTTGCGGTCGCGCTTTTCAGGTAGTCTGACCAGCCGGATCCAGTTGGTCGTCCGCGAGTACGTCTCGACGAGTTCATCGGTGCCGTCTGTAGAGCCGTCGCTTACGACTACCCACCTGAGCGGAGGGCGGCGTTGCGCGGCCATCGACTCGAGCGTCTTCCGAATGTAGTGCTCCTCGTTACGTGCCGGCGTTACCAACACGTATTCGAGCTTTCGCTGCTGATGAATCTCTGCTGTCAACGGCGCGACTCGTTTATGCGGTTGTCGACGGCCGATTAGAACTTTGCCGCGCGAACCTTCTCGGCGACGTAATCAATCTGCTCCTGTGTCAGTTCGGGAAACATCGGCAGCGACACAATTTCTTGCGACGCCTTAAGGGCATGTGGGAAGTCGGCTGGAGCGTGGCCAAGGTGCTTGTAGGCGTTGAGATACGGCAGCGCGATCGGGTAGTGGATGCCGGTATCGATGCCAGCCGCCTTCAACGACTCCTGAAATTGGTCACGTCGATCGGCAGGCACGCGGACGATGTAAAGGTGGTACACCGCGCGAACATCGTCCATCTCCGCTGGGGTCACGACACCAGCACCCTTCAGCACCGCGTTGTAACGATAGGCGTTCTCGCGCCGGCTCTCAGTCCACGGCTCGATGTGTCGGAGTTTGACGCTCAGAATTGCCGCCTGGATGCCGTCAAGGCGACTGTTCACCCCCTCGAGATCATGATCGTATTTCTTCGTGCGGCCGTGATTCGCGAACATCCTCGCAGCCGTGGCCAATTCAAGGTTGTTGGTGACCAGAGCGCCGCCGTCACCGTACGCACCCAGGTTCTTGCCAGGATAGAAGCTGTAGCAGGTGATATCGGCGCACGTCGCAATCTTGCGCCCCTTGTAGAGAGCGCCGTGCGCCTGGGCCGCGTCACCGACGATGCGAAGATTGTACTTCTTCGCCAACGCCACGATCGGATCCATGTCGGCGGGCTGGCCATACAGGTGCACCGGGATGACGGCCTTGGTCTTCTTCGTGATCTTCGCCTCGATCTGGGTGACATCGATGTTGTAGGTGTTCGGGTCACAATCGACGAATACGACTTGCGCGCCGGCCATCTTGATGGCCTCCGACGTGGCGATAAAGCTGTTGGCGACAGTGATAACTTCATCGCCGGGGCCGACACCGAGCGCCTTCAGCGCAATGAATAGCGCGTCAGTGCCATTCGCTACGCCGACGCAGTGGTCGGTTCCGCAATAACGGGCGAAGGCTTCCTCGAATTCCTTCACGAACGGTCCACCGATGAACGCCGTCTGGCTGATCACCTTTGCGATCGCTTCGTCGATTTCCTTTTTGATCGAGCCGTACTGGGCCTTCAGATCCACGAATGGAATGCGCGTAATCGTCTCCAGTGTCTGCATTATCAATCCTTGCTTTTCAAAGGGTCGACGGTGTCGACGTACTAACGATTGTGAACCGGTGAATAGGGCAATTCGGAAATGTGGCGGATGACACGAGCGGGATTGCCAACGACCACGGCGCCGGCAGGTACGTCCTTGGCGACTACCGATCCAGCTCCGACGAGGGCGTTCTCACCAATGACCACGCCGGGGAGGATGGTGCTATTGGCACCGATCTTCGCGCCCTTCTTAATGACTGGCCCGACGAGTGAATCCTTGACGCCTGGTGAGAGCGGATACTTGGCGTTGGTGAACACGACGTTCGGTCCGATCCAGCATCCCTCCTCGAGGACGGAAAACTCCGGGATGAAGACCTGCGTGTGAATACGAACGTTGTCGGCAATCTCGACGTGGTGCTCGATGACCGAGAGTGTTCCAATGCTGACGTTGTTGCCGATGCGGTTGGACTCACGGATATTCACCTTGTTGCCGGTTTGAAAATGCGCGCCAATCACGTTGTCGGCGTAGATGACGGTGTGCGAGCGGATGACGGAATCGTCCCCAATCGTCGTCGGCAGCTCGCCATCTTTCGCCCCACGCGGCGGCGTGCCCACAATGCAAAAGTCCTCGACGGTGGTCCCTGCGCCGAGTGTCACGTTTCCGTAAATCTTGTGGGTCGTCATGTCCGTGTCCCTCACGACGCGATCCCGAGCTTGCATTTCTTCGGCCGAAACCGGATCTGGACGTCGGCGTCGTTTTCGATGGATTCGTAGAGCGCCGTGATCAACTCGAGCGACTTGCGTCCCTCGAGTCCGTCGACGAGCGCGGCCTTCTTGGTGTTGAGCGACGTGACGACACCCTTCAGGTATTCGCCAAGGTTGTGACCGAACTCGGA